>Ga0233438_10000011_pt1 | contig 296258 bp, 268 predicted proteins | sample SI_123_September_FD_182720 | JGI IMG/M metagenome (GOLD analysis project Ga0233438, IMG submission 182720) | Seawater microbial communities from Saanich Inlet, British Columbia, Canada - SI_123_September2016_10_MG | ecosystem: Environmental > Aquatic > Marine > Inlet | place: Canada: British... | reverse complement strand
ATGGCAGTGACGACTACATCTTCGCCGCCATCGCCCTGGCCTTTTTGTCTGGCGTATTCTTGGTGGTAATGGGGGTGTTCCGCTTGGGATTCATGGCCAATTTCCTGTCGCATCCCGTCATCGCTGGGTTCATTACAGCCTCTGGTCTGATCATCGCCGCAAGCCAACTGAAGGCAATTTTGGGCATTTCGGCAGAGGGCCATAATTTGGTGCAATTGGCAGAGTCCCTTTGGGCACATCGGCAAGACATCAATTGGATCACCGCGCTCATCGGCAGTCTGACAACAGCCTTTCTATTCTGGGTCCGCAAGGGTTTGCTGCCTCTCTTATTGGCATTGGGCCTGTCGGAACCTGTGGCGAAAATTATGGCCAAAACGGGCCCCGTTGCCGCAATTGTCGCCACCACTGCCCTGGTCTGGCTGCTCGACCTGCAAAGCTATGGTGTTAAAATTGTCGGATCAGTACCGCAGGGTCTGCCGCCACTGACAATGCCAAAATTTTCGCTTGATCTGTGGAGCAGCCTTCTGACATCAGCCGTTTTGATTTCAGTAATCGGATTTGTGGAATCCATCTCCGTGGCGCAAACTCTAGCGGCCAAAAAGCGCCAGCGGATCGATCCAGACCAAGAGCTTATCGGCCTTGGTGCTGCCAATATTGGAGCGTCCTTCACGTCTGGCTTTCCCGTGACCGGAGGATTTTCGCGATCTGTCGTCAATTATGACGCCGGCGCTGAAACACCCGCAGCTGGGGCCTATACGGCAGGGGGTCTGATCTTCGCCTCTGTGTTTCTCACACCGCTGATATTCTTTTTGCCCAAGGCAACTTTAGCCGCAACAATCATAGTCGCCGTGCTCTCTTTGGTGGATTTCAAAATCCTGGGGAAAGCCTGGCGCTATTCCAAGGCGGATTTCACAGCCGTCACAACCACCATGGCAATAACCCTGGTTGTGGGCGTTGAAGTCGGGGTCATAACCGGAGTTTTGGTTTCGATCTTGATCCATCTCTACAAATCCTCACGACCCCATATCGCAACCGTGGGGCAAGTGCCGAATTCGGAACACTACCGAAGTATTCTGCGCTATGATGTCATAACCCAACCTCATATTTTGTCCATTCGCGTGGATGAAAGCCTCTATTTCGCCAATGCGCGCTTCTTGGAAGATCACCTCTTTGCACGCGCCACCCAGCAGCCACAATTGCGGCATGTGGTCTTAATGTGTTCGGCTATCAATGACATTGATATGAGCGCGCTCGACTCCCTAGAGGCGGTAAATGCGCGGCTTCGAGATATGGGCGTGTCCTTCCATCTATCAGAGGTTAAGGGACCGGTCATGGACCGATTAACCGGAACAGAGTTTCTGGCGCAGCTCACGGGAGACATTTTCCTGAGCCAAAAACGGGCCATAGACCAACTTACCCCTTTGACTTGACCCATCTTCACCTATGATGCAGTCATTAAGCCATCACTTTAAGGGTGCATATAATGACATCAGACCCGTTATTCACTGGGCCAGAACTTTGTGGACTTGAAGCCCATGAAATTGTCACCCTTCTGAAAGCCAAAGAAATTTCCTCGGCAGACCTGATAGATGCAGCTGTGGCGCGTATTGACCAGACTGGCCCAATGATCAATGCCACACCCACCTTGTGTGAGGCGCGCGCGCGGGCTGTGGATTTATCAAACCAAGACACCACCCCGGCCGGTTATCTGGCGGGCTTGCCAATCACGATCAAAGACCTCAACGCCGTCGCCAATGTCCGCACAACTTTCGGAACCAAAGGGCTGGCGGAATTTATACCGCAACACAATGATCCTTTGGTGGATCAATTGGAACGGCAGGGGGCGGTGATTTTGGGCAAGACCAACACGCCCGAATTCGGCGCAGGCGGCAATACGTTCAATGATGTGTTTGGACAGACTCGAAACCCTTGGAATACCGCACTCAATCCGGGCGGATCATCAGGTGGCGCGGCAGCCTCATTGGCCGCAGGGGAAATTTGGCTGAGCCACGGGTCCGATCACGGCGGCAGCCTGCGCACCCCAGCCGCCTATTGCGGCATCGTAGGGTTGCGCCCAAGTCCAGGCATTGCCGGCGGACCAGGACAGGACACGGCTTTCATTATTGAAGGGGTGCAGGGTCCCATGGCCCGTTCCGTAAGAGATTGCGCATTGTTTTTGGATGCAATGTCAGGTTTTGATCCACAGATCGCGATCTCCTATCCTGCGCCTGAGATTCCCTATCAGGAGGCTGTCATTCGCGCCGAGGGGAAGCTTAAAATTGCCTTTGCCCCAGATTTGGGGGGCTTTGGACAGGTCGATCCCGAAATGGCCCAGCATCTTGCGGCGGTGATGCGGCAACTTGAGAAAAATGGCGCCCGCATCGAAGAGACCTGCCCAGATCTTGCTCATCTTGAGCGCAGCTATCACACGCTGCGTGGACTTATGTGGGCCACAGCAGCAAAACGTCTCCCTCCAGAGGTCCGAGCACATTTCAAATCTACCCTGGCTGAAAACACTGCCTTTGGACTGGCGTTGACTGTCGAAGATATTATCGACGCCAATCTGAACCGCTCGATCCTGTTCAACAATATGCTAAGTTTGTTCGAGACATTCGACGTGCTCGCTTGCCCGACGGTGGGTTGCATGCCGCATTTGGCTTCTGAAGAGTGGGTGCGCCATGTGGGCGGTGTTGAGCTGACCAACTATATGGATTGGTTGCGCTTTGCCTTTCTGGCCACAACCACCAGCCTGCCGGCAATATCCGTGCCCGTAGGACGCGGCCCAGGCGGCCTGCCGGTGGGGCTGCAACTGATCGGGAAGCCGCGGGGCGAAGCTGCGCTTTTGGCCGCAGCGCGCCAGGTCGAATTGACATGCGGCGGTCCACTTGGCCCGATCGATCCCAAAATTCCGTCGTAAATTAAAAAAAACGCATGTTTAACTGGTCAACCCCGTATTAAGATTTGTATAATCTCAGACCAGACGCCCCTATAGATTCGTCTGGAATATTTTAAATTTTGCAATGTATTTAATGGACTGCCGCCATGTGGCTCGAAGACCCGATAACACAACTTGAGAAAGCCGCCCATGCAGCCTGGCCAGGTGTTTTGGAAGAGGCCCGGCTGCCGATGGTGGGCTGGTCTTATGTGTTGCTGTCAAAACATGAAGAGAAAGATCGGGCCCGCATTTCTTATTTGGTAGAGCATCCAAGTCACGGGCTGTTCAAATATCGGCTGCAACTGCGCCCCCGCGCGCAGGCCGCCTTTGCCGCGCATTATCTGCGTTTGGAAAAAGCATCTCGCGCCTTTCAACACACCGAGCGCCTATCTCTGATCAAGCCCATGTGCTTGGATATCGCCAATCAAGCCAGCCTAACCACCTATGCGGAGGGTCTACCCTTTTCTGAATTCATGCGCGATGCCGCAGAAGATCACGCCAAGCAGCTAGAGATGTTGCAACTGGCTGGAGAATGGCTGGATGCTTATCATCGAACCAAAGTCTCTGAGACCCGCATTTTTCAGCCAAAACATGCGGTGAATTACTACCATAATTTGGGAGAAAAAATTCAGTCAGGAGACCTAAAAGTTGCCGCCAAACCTCTTATATTGCACGGGGTTGAACGGCTATCTGAGCTCGCGGCAAAATATTCCGATCAACCGACTGTATCTGCGGTTCAATATGGCGATTTTCATATGCGCAATCTCATCTTTGATGGCACCTGTTTGACCGGAATCAATATATCAAAAAACCAACCAGCGCCCGTGGGTCATGACATCGCCCGACTATTGTTTGATTATACCGCTATTCTTCGCAGCTCCGAAGATCTTGAGAGCGGGCAAATCATTCCTGCGGATGCCATTGAAGCCTTTTTCGGTGGTTATCGGCTTGTCGGCCCCGATGATCCAAGTGTTCAGTTTTTGCCCTATGCAAAGATTTTGGGCTCCTTAGTCAGTGTCCCGCAGCGGCGCAATGATCGCTCCAAAACCAAGCAAAAAACTCTAGAGCGATTGCGCCCCATTGCGCAGGTGGCCTTCGCCTAAACTGATGCACGCGGAATTCTGATCAAGAAATCAGTGCTCAAGCTATTATTTTGTTGATAGAATCGGTGAAACCCACGACAGTGAGACCTTGAAGTTTCCTGGGTTGACCTCATTTGCATCGTATTTTGAGCATAGGACTATGGGCTGTGGCCTGCTTTTTCGGGAGCAGCGGCACGGCATTCGCGGATCCCGTCGAGCTGGTTTTGCGCGATGGTTCTTTTTCAGTTTCTGGCACGCTGACCTCATACGATGGGGAAATCTATCAAATTCAATCCGAGTTTGGGCCATTAACCTTAGCGGCTGAAATGGTGGTCTGCCGCGGGGCGACCTGCCCTACTTTGAGCGCATCAGCCGAAAACGTCACATTCTCTGGTGACGCTTCATTGAATTCCGCGCTGCTCATGCCGCTCATTCAATCCTTCGCAAAGCATCAGGGCTATTCCTATCAGCTGTCTCAAGAGTTGGCGGGCCAAATCACCTTGTTAGACCCGAATAATGGCGAGGCACGCGCGGTTTTTACGCTGTCTGATCGCAATAGCGGGGAGGCAATTTTAGATATTTTAAATGACCAGGCCCATTTTGCTTTGACGCTGCGCGATGCCACGCCAGAAGAGCAAGCTGCCCTCAAGAAAGATATGTTTGGCGCCTTGGACCATCCACAAAACTCTCTGGTTGTGGGCTGGCAAGATCTGTATTTATATTCCCAGCCCAGCAATCCCAACAGGTTCATCACCATGAGCCAATTGGTTGCGATGTTAGGTGAAAAGCCCGGGCTTTGGCCACTTGCCGCAGGCAGGCAGTACCCGGCCATTCTCACCGGGCAAGAGGATCAAACGCTGGCGCTGAAGCAACTCTTAAGGGTTGTTGATGACATCCGTCCGATGCCGCCAAAGGGCGTACACACCCCCGGTCGTTTAACGGTCAGCACCGATCAGATGACACAGGACACTTTGGTCCAAGTGAGCCTCGGGTGCGGTCCACAGGTGATGCCGGCCGAAATCCAAACCCTCGCGCATCCTTTGCAAACGCCGATTTACCTGATCGCCGCACCCAAAAAGATGCAAAGCATCTCCCGCGCCTTTTGGGCCTTTTTGCTGACGCCAGAGGCGCAAGACGCGGTGCAAAGGCTGGGTTTCACCAGCCGCAGCCCCGAAAAGACCGAGATTCATGGGCAATCCGGCCTCTTGATTAATGCAATTTTAAACACGGATATGGACATGCGCACCGAGGATTTGCGCCAGGCTGTGCTCAACCTGAATGGCTATGAGCGCATGTCTCTCGCCTTCCGCTTTTTGGAGGGTACGCAGATCATGGACGCAGGCTCGCAAGCCAACTTCCAATTTCTCAAGCGATTGTTTATGCGAGGGCATTTTGAAGGTCGCAAGGTCTTGTTTGTTGGGTTCAGCGACAGCCAAGGGAGCGCGGATGGCAATGTGCAAATTTCTCTCGACCGCGCCCGCGCTGTGCGCGCCACCATCGCCACATTGCTGGATGATGCCCAGCTCAGTGATGAGTTTGAGGTTCTCGGGCTAGGGGAGGGCTTACCATTGGCCTGCAATGACACCGCCTGGGGTCAAAATCAAAACCGCCGGGTTGAGATTTGGGTCAAATGAAAGCCCAGCGCTGATCTTATCAAACGCTAGGCTTTGCACTTTATTCTTGACCTTTAACCCCATCCCAAAACCGTTTGACCTTTTTGAAAAAGCCTTGGCTTTCGGGGCTGTTGTCAGTTGAGAGCGCTTCAAACTCTTTCAGAATTTCTTTTTGACGCGCTGTCAAATTGACCGGCGTTTCGACCTGTAGCTCAATGAACATGTCGCCCACGCCGCCACCGCGCACAAAGGGCATGCCCTTCGAACGCAACCGCATTTGTCGGCCGGATTGGCTGCCACTTGGGATCTTAACCCGGCTGCGGCCCCCGTCGATATTGGGCACTTCGATATCGCCGCCCAATGCAGCGGAGGTCATCGACACGGGCACATTGCAAAACAGATTGTTGCCCTCACGCTCAAAAATCTGGTGATCTTCCACCTCAATGAAGATATAGAGATCACCTTGAGGTCCGCCGCGTGCACCCGCCTCGCCTTCGCCTGACAAGCGAATGCGCGTGCCAGTTTCGACACCCGCCGGGATATTGACAGACAGCGCCCGGTCTTTTTCAACCCGCCCAGCGCCATGGCAGCTCGAACATGGGTTTTGGATCACCTGCCCTGCGCCAGAACAGCTGGGGCAGGTGCGCTCAACGGTGAAAAATCCTTGTTGCGCGCGCACTTTACCCATGCCCGAGCAGGTGCCGCAGGTCGCCGGTTTGCTACCAGAGGCCGCGCCTGTTCCCGAGCAACTTGTACAGGACACAGCCGTTGGCACATTAATGGTTTTTTGTAACCCGCCAAATGCCTCTTCGAGGGTAACGCGCATGTTATAACGCAAGTCCGCACCGCGCGCCGCGCGTTGCCGGCCACCGCCACCACGTCCACCCATGAAATCGCCAAAAAGATCATCGAAGACATCGGAAAAGGCACTGGAGAAATCTCCTTGCCCGCCGGGCCGGCCACCGCCGCCGCCACCCATGCCGCCTTCAAACGCCGCATGACCATAGCGATCGTAGGCGGCCTTTTTATTGCTGTCTTTGAGAACTTCATAAGCCTCATTCGCCTCTTTGAAGAGACCTTCAGAGGCTGGATTATCTGCGTTGCGATCTGGATGAAGCTCCTTCGCCTTGCGACGATAGGCTTTTTTAATTTCCTCCGCCGTGGCCCCTTTCGAGACCCCGAGCGTTTCGTAGTAATCGCGTTTTGACATCTAAACTATCCCCTCTGGAACGGAAAAACCGGCCGGCAAAATCGCTGGCCGGTTTAGACTGATCCTTACTTGGCGTTAGGTGCGTTTGTCGCCGTCCAGATCTTCGAAATCTGCATCCAAGATGTCATCATCCGCAACAGGACCGTCGTCAACATCGCCATTGGCTTCGGCTTCTTGGCTGGCTTTATAAATCGCTTCCCCAAGCTTCATCGCCGCCTCGGTCACGTTTTGGATGCCAGCTTTGATTTTACCCGCATCTTCTGACTCCAGATCATCGCGCAATGCCGCCATGGCCAATTCAATCGCTTCGATTGTCGTTGGGTCGACCTTGTCATTGTGCTCTTCCATCGCTTTTTCAGTGGAATGAATCAGGCTTTCCGCCTGGTTCTTAGCTTCCACGAGCTCGCGGCGGTCTTTATCTGCATCCGCATTGGCTTCCGCATCTTTCACCATGGCTTCGATATCTGCATCTGACAGACCACCCGAAGCTTGGATGGTAATTTTTTGCTCTTTGCCGGTGCCCTTATCCGACGCGCCAACCGATACGATCCCATTGGCATCAATGTCGAATGTCACCTCAATTTGCGGCATACCGCGCGGCGCGGGTGGAATGCTTTCCAGATTGAACTGGCCAAGGATCTTATTGTCAGCTGCCATTTCCCGCTCACCCTGGAACACACGAATGGTCACCGCGTTTTGATTGTCTTCTGCGGTGGAGAAGACTTGCGATTTCTTGGTTGGGATCGTGGTGTTGCGGTCGATCAAGCGAGTGAACACACCGCCCAACGTTTCGATACCCAAGGACAACGGTGTGACGTCGAGCAAAACAACATCTTTCACATCCCCTTGCAAAACACCGGCTTGAATGGCCGCGCCCATGGCAACAACTTCATCAGGATTCACGCCTTTGTTTGGCTCTTTGCCGAAGAATTTGGTCACTTCCTCAATCACTTTTGGCATGCGGGTCATCCCACCAACCAAAACGATTTCGTCGATATCGCTCGTAGACAGGCCGGCGTCTTTCAACGCAGCTTGGCACGGTTTCAAAGACGCTTTGATGAGATCGCCCACCAAGCTTTCCAATTTGGCGCGTGTAAGTTTCACGACCAGGTGTAAAGGTTGACCAGATGCCCCATCCATTGAGATGAATGGCTGGTTAATTTCTGTTTGGCTGGACGAAGACAATTCAATTTTCGCTTTTTCTGCCGCTTCTTTTAAGCGCTGCAAAGCCATTTTGTCTTTGGTCAGGTCAACGCCATTTTCCTTTTGGAATTCTTCCGCAAGGTAGTTGACGATACGCATGTCAAAGTCTTCACCGCCAAGGAACGTATCTCCATTGGTGGATTTGACTTCAAACAGGCCGTCGTCAATTTCCAAAATGGTGACATCGAATGTCCCACCGCCAAGGTCATAGACGGCAATGATTTGCGATTCTTTTTTGTCCAAACCATAGGCCAGGGCCGCAGCCGTTGGCTCGTTGATAATCCGCAGAACTTCAAGGCCGGCAATCTTGCCCGCATCTTTGGTCGCTTGACGCTGCGCATCATTAAAATAGGCCGGCACAGTGATGACCGCTTGTGAAACATCTTCGCCAAGATAGCTCTCGGCTGTTTCTTTCATTTTTTGCAAAATGAATGCAGAAATTTGCGACGGGGAGAATTGATCACCCTGTGCTTCAACCCAAGCGTCCCCATTGCTACCGCTGAAGACCTTGAAAGGAAGGTTTTTCATATCTTTTTTCAGATGGGCGTCATCATACCGACGGCCAACCAAGCGCTTTACGCCAAAGACCGTATTTTCTGGGTTGGTCACAGCCTGGCGTTTTGCAGGTTGGCCCACAAGGCGCTCATTTTCGGTAAAGGCAACGATCGACGGCGTGGTCCGTGCGCCCTCTGCATTTTCAATTACCCGCGGTTGCGATCCGTCCATGATCGACACGCAGCTGTTTGTTGTTCCAAGGTCAATTCCAATGACTTTAGCCATTTCTTAGCATCCCTTCGCTCTGGCGATACCGAGGCTTTTGGCCCGCAGTGCGGCGCCTGTGCCCCAATTAATTCAGCAGTTCATCTAAACTACCAGCTCATCGCGCTATATAGGTGTGTCAAACACCCCCTGCAACCATTTGGAGGCAATGAAATTTGGATTTCATAAAGTTAAATAGGCAAACCACACCAAGCCACACCCTAACTGTGGGAGGGATATCTGTTTTTAAAGAGTTTTTGCCCTCAAGCGATCAATTGCGGCTGGTCAAGGAGCTGCGAGAGGTGGCCGCTCAAGCACCGGTTTTTTCGCCAAAAACGAAATCTGGGAAACCGATGTCTGTACGACTAACGGCGGCTGGTGACTTTGGCTGGTTTTCAGATCAGCGCGGATATAGATATGTAGAGCACCACCCGTCTGGCGTGAATTGGCCAGCAATTCCAGACTCGATCATGGCCATCTGGCGGGCAGTCGCAGGAGCGGCTCCAGACCCAGAATGCTGCTTGATAAATTTCTATGGCGAAGGCGCGCGCATGGGGCTGCATCAAGATCGGGATGAGGCCAATTTTGATTGGCCTGTTGTGTCGATATCTTTGGGGGATGATGCCCTGTTTCGCGTGGGCGGCACCGAGCGTGGCGGCAAAACGGAATCAATTTGGCTACAGTCTGGCGATGTTGCGGTGATGGGCGGTCCGGCAAGGCTCAACTATCACGGCATTGACCGGATCAAATTCGGCAGCTCATCTCTTCTAAAAGAGGGAGGTCGGCTCAATATCACGCTGCGCGTGGTGCGTTGAGGTCCTTATCGAGTTGATCCCCAGCTTATAGAGGCACGTTTTCGGGTGAAAAACTCGCCCATAAGACCCAGGACCACAGCAACCAAAGCCACCTTCAATGGATAGGACAAATTGGAGTGCATCGGCGAATAATTGATGAACATCATACCACGCGCTTGGTCTACGCAGTGAAACAATGGGTTCCAATCGAACATGGCCAACATGAAAGATGGTAATGCATTGGCAACGAACATTTTCCCTGATGCCAGCATATTCACCCGGCGATAAACCATCAAAAGAATATTTACGAGTGGCGGGTGCCAGGGTGTTAAAGCCAAAAACACCATACCAATGGCCACGCCCGTAAACCAGCAGAGCAAAAACACACCGGCCAAGCCAATGGGGTTAAAAATATCCACTGGGTTGAAAGCAAGATGGTAAATCAGAAGAATTGTTCCGACGGTAATGGTTTGTTGATATAGGCTTTGCAGCGCTGCCGAACAGACGGCAATCATCGTATTCATCGGCGCATGCTGCATCATGTCAGAGGTCGGCCCTTCCGCCTTGGACACAGTTTGCACAGCTTTATTATGTGTCATGAACATGGCGATGCCTGAGATAATATAGAGCATATAATTGCCCTTGATTGGCGACGTTCTGACCCCCATCAGCTGAAACATAAAATAGAAGGCCATAACAAACACAACCGTCTGAGCCATCGACCCAATCAATCCGAGCACAGCGTTCCTGCCACTGGATTTGCGCATGCTGCGCACCGTGCCAAAATAGACCTGCTCGAGAAAAGCAAGGGTTCCTTATATGCCGGAGCGTGTATGGCGAGGTTTAGCAAACATTTGTAGTTTTTCAAAAATATAAAGAGAAGTCGAATTGCAACTTTGACGAATACGCCATAAGTTACAAGAAAATATGAATTAATTCAACATGCCGGCAAGGAACGTTTAAGTTTTGGATTTTACCGCTTTACAACAGGTCATGCGCAGGCTCGCACTAGACGCAGGCTGCGCGATCATGGAGATTTATAACGGCCCAGATTTTGAGGTCAAAACCAAATCAGATTCCAGCCCAGTGACCGCCGCCGATGAAGCTGCGGATGCGATTATCTCCGATGGTTTGCAAGCCGCCTTTCCAGATGTCACCCTCATCACAGAAGAACAAGCGGACAGCCATTCTTTAACAGGTACAGAGTTTTTCATCGTCGATCCTCTGGATGGCACAAAGGAGTTTGTTCATCGCCGTGGGGATTTTACAGTAAATATTGCCTATGTCGTCAACGGCATCCCCATTCGGGGCGTCGTCTACGCCCCTGCAAAACACCGGTTGTTTTATACAGATGCCCAAGGGCAATCACTGGAGGAAACTGGCCCATTCGACTTGGAGAAAATTGGCACCTGCCAAAATATCTCCGTGGCCGTTCCAAATCCTGATGGTTTGCGCGTTGTCGCCTCGAAATCACACAGAGACCCAACAACAGATGCCTATATCGCAAAATATCCGGTCTCCGATTTAAAAAGCGCGGGTTCGTCACTCAAGTTTTGCCTAATCGCAACTGGCGAAGCTGATCTTTACCCACGCGCAGGCCGCACCATGGAATGGGACACAGCCGCCGGGCATGCCGTTTTAAATGGGGCAGGCGGTGGCGTTGTGCGGTTTGATGACCTGACGCCTTTGACCTACGGCAAGCCTGGCTATGAAAACCCATATTTTATTGCCTTTGCCAAGGGAGTAACCTTACAAAAACCATGAGCTCAAAACAAAGACCACATGTGCAGAAGTCACGCGATTTAATAGATAAAAATTTACACAACCCCAAGGGGTTGACCCTACGGAAAGCGAGACAATTTAGAAACGTGTATATATAGTTTTCTTAGATAATTTTAATCTTTCGCCAGAATTTTGGGCGGCTCGACCATAGTAGAAAAATATTTAGAAAAAATGAAACATAAAGTTACCAAAGCTATTTTCCCAGTCGCCGGCCAAGGCACGCGGTTTTTGCCTGCGACAAAATCCATACCAAACGAAATTATGACGTTAGTGGATCGACCACTCGTGCAATATGCGATTGATGAAGCCAGAGCGGCCGGGATCAAAGAATTCATCTTTGTGACCTCACGCGGCAAAGGTGCTTTAGAAGATTATTTTGATGAAGCCCCAGGGCTCGAGCGATCCCTACGCAAGAAAGGCAAAGCAGAGCTGTTCTGGGCGAAACAGAAGCACAGCGCAACAAAAACCCCTTTGCTTTGCTGGATAAAATCAAGGTCAGTGAGACCGGAATTTCTGGTTTCCGGTATTTTCACAACCATGACGCGCGCATCCTCGATGTTATTTTAAATGACCCAAAATGCGCCAAGATCATCCTAACCCGCAATCCGCTCGACAGTTTTGTCTCATGGAAAATTGCTGTGGCAACGGGTCAATGGAAGCTCACCAATACCACCCACCTCAAGACAGCGCAGGTGGAATTCAATTTGGAGCAATTTGAGGACTACCTGACAGAACTCCAGAATTTCCAGATTGAGGTGCAGCGCTGCCTACAGGTCAGCGGCCAATCCGCATTTTATGTCCGATATGAGGATTTGGCCGATTTAGATGTGGTGAATGGCATCGCGCGCTTCTTGGGCTCGCAATCACAATTGGAACGCCTGTCAAAAAAGCTCAAACGCCAAAATCCAAGGCCAATTGCCGAGAAAGTTGCTAATTTTGAAGACTTGAAGCGGCTGTGTCATCAATTGATTGGTTTGACCTGGCACGAACGCCGAACTTTGAACCCAAACGTGGCGCCGCCATTCCGCGCTATGTCGCCGCGCCAAAATCCCCGATGTTATTCATGCCGATTTCACCCTGGCCAGACCGGCAAATTGAGGGCTGGTTGGCGGCATTGGATCAAGCGGATCCGACGGAGCTGCAGCGCAATTTTGGTCAAAGACCGCTGCGTCGCTGGAAAAACAGCCATCCTAATCACCGCAGTTTCACTGTTGTGCACCACCCTGTCGCACGGGCCTATGAAGTATTTTGCCGGCATATTTTACCAATCAAAGACGATCGCTATGCAGAATTGCGCAAAGGGTTGCGCCGGGTGCACAACCTCCCTCTTCCCGAGCATCCAGATGATCCGCCCTTATCAGCCAGGCAAATTCGCCAATGCTTCGGCGAATTCCTAAAATTTCTGAAATTCAATTTAGCTGGTCAAACCGCGTTGCGGGTTGATGGTGCCTGGGCCAGTCAAACACAAATTATCCAAGGTTTTTGCAAATTCGCACCGCCACATATGATCGTGCGCGCAGACAGTTTGGAAGAGGATTTGAAACTGTTGACCCAACAGGTGGGGCTCAGCTGGCAAAACCCGCCACCCGCATCCCGACCGCAAAGCCCGGCCCTCTCGGAAATCTATGATACGGAGCTCGAGGCTTTGGCCCGCGAGGCCTATGCTGCGGATTACTCTAACTTTGGTTTTAAGCCGTTAGAATTTTAGGCCGCGACCGAGCTCGGGCCTTCCTGCAAGATCGCGAGCAAGGTGCTGGCGCTCTCATTGTTGCGCAGTTTCATGCAGACATCAGCGTCACGCAGAGTCCGCGAGACCAGGGCCAAAGCCTTCAGATGCTCCACACCGCTGTTCAACGGGGCAAAGAGGGCGAACACCAAATCGACCGGCTGACGGTCGACGGCATCAAAATCAATTGGTCGATCCAATTTAATAAAACAGCCCACGATGCGATCAAGATTTTCAAGACGCGCATGGGGCAGGGCGACACCGCGCCCCACACCTGTTGGACCCAAATTTTCACGCTCCAGCAAGGCCGCGACAACACCATCACAGTCCATACCATAGACCTGCGCCGCCATGGCGGAGAGATCTTGGAACAAACGTTTTTTGCTGCCCACAGATTGCGCGCAACGCACGGCATCGGGATGAATAATTTCCAGTAGATCCATTAATAATCCTAGTTGTATTTTGGCTTAAGTCGGGTCGACCCATCCAATATTGCCATCGTCACGGCGGTATACAACATTCACTCCATTATGACCTTCGTTTTTAAAGACGAGCACCGGCGCCCCCGCGAGTTCCATCTGCATAACGGCCTCTCCTACAGACAGGGATTGGATTTTTTGTTCCATCTCCGCCACAATTAGAGGTTGCAGACTTTCCGGTTCGTTATCGGTCGAATCGTCTTGTTGAGCGAGGATATACGAGGATGCTTCCGAGAATTCAACGGGCTGCGCGCGTTCTTTATGATGATCTTTCAATCTGCGCTTATATCTGCGCAATTGTTTCTCCATTTTATCAGCAGCGGAGTCAAAAGCGGCATATATTTCATGATCATGCGCCTTGGCTTGCGCCGTTAACCCGGTCGACAAATGTACACTGACCTCACAGACAAATTCATTGGAACTGCGCGAGAATATAACCGACGCATCCGTTGGTCGCTCTGCGTATTTTGAAGCTATGGCGTCAACAACAGATTTTACATGCGTCTGAAGTGCAGCGCCAATGTCGATTTGTTTTCCGGAAATTTGATATAGCATTTGGTCTCCTTTTTGTCAGCCTCAATATGACCAGCCAGGGGCGCGTTGGGCCATATCAATCACGCCTCACGATCCCATACATGGTCGCAAGCTGCAGCGAGCAGTTTGTTTGAATTGGCTGAATATTATGACAACATGTCACAACTCTATTTGGGCAAATATCCAGGGTAATTGTCAACTCAAAATTGAAAATTAGCTCAATCTGAAATTTTCGCCCAGATAGACACGCCGAACATTCTCGTCCTCAACAATTTCTTTCGCAGTGCCGCTGCGCAGAACCACGCCGTCATGCAGAATATATGCGCGATCAACAATATCGAGCGTTTCTCGGACATTGTGATCGGTGATCAACACCCCAAGACCGCGCTTTTTCAAATCTGATACCAAATTGCGAATTTCCCCAACCGCGATTGGATCTACCCCGGCGAAAGGCTCATCTAACAGCAAATATTTTGGGTTTGCCGCCAAGCATCTCGCAATTTCAACCCGTCGGCGTTGACCGCCTGACAATGCAAGCGCAGGCGACCGACGCAGATGTTCAATTGAAAATTCATTGAGCAATTCTTCCAAGCGCTCTGAGCGTCGATCTCGGTCTTTCACGCTCAATTCCAGAACCGCACGAATATTGTCTTCAACATTCATGCCGCGAAAAATCGACATTTCTTGCGGCAGATACCCTATGCCAAACCGGGCCCGCCGATACATGGGCAAGCGCGTGACATCGCGGCCATCAATGCTCACCCGCCCGCCCTCGGGCGTGACCAGCCCAGCGATGGAATAAAAACAGGTGGTCTTGCCTGAGCCATTTGGCCCCAAAAGCGCCACAACTTCACCACGGTGCAAATGCATGCTCACGTCACTGATGACCAAGCGTTTACGGTAGCTCTTTCGCAGCGACTCTATTTTGAGGCCACCCTTGCCATCTGAAATTTCAAACTGCGGAGATGGCATTATTTGGATCCACTTGGCAGCACGGTGCGCACGCGACCCTCCATCACCGCGCCCCCCGTATCGAGATCAATCGTCAGAAGATCAGCGGATAGGCTTACAGGGCCCTGGTTGAGCAAAACAGCACCTCGCATCCGCAATTCACGCCCGGACAGATCATAATCCGCGCTGTCCGCTTGGGCTGATTCCGTTGGTGACACCAAAAGAACACTTCCGCTGGCAGACAGATGCCCGATCCCACCAGCCTCCAGATAGGTAACATCCACCATATCTGCGGATAGGCGCATATCCCCCTGAGCAATCACCACATTGCCCTCAAACCGCGCGGCGCCATTTGTTTGGCTGACCGTGAGCCTGTCGGCCAAGATTTCAACAGAAGCCTCTGGATCACTTTGAAACCCATCCAAGGACAGGGCGGTTTGCGCCGAAACGGCAAAGGCTCCGCAAACTGTCGAGAGCAGCAATGTAATGAGCAGCAAAATGTGGCGCACGGATAACCTCACTCAATAAGTTTAGGAGAGTATACCAGCCGCACATCATTTATGAAAACGATTTGCTGATCGTCGGCGGTCATTTGCAGATGCATTTCCCCCGCAGTGATCGCGCCAAAGGCGGTCACCCCCTGAAATCCACCTTTGGCAGACGCCAGACCCTGCTTGAGATTCATGTCCAAGGCCTCGGTTGTCAGCCAAAAATCTGGCAGGGCTGCAATGTGAACATTCTTTGAGATTTGCGCGGTTTGGGTCGTTGAGTCCAAAGCGCCCTGCCCCGCGGTAACCTGGACACTCCGGTCATGGGTGGATCTGAGCACGACAGATAGATCGGTAATCTCAAGAATCTGTGCATTTTCCACCTGCGGCGAAGCATAGGCCGCTGAGAGGGCGATTTCTGTGCCATTGCTGGCGATGCCGGTGAAATACGGCTGTGTAATACGCTGTTCGCGGATAATTTCAGCAACGTTATGTTCGGCATAGGGCAAGGATTGGGTCACGTCCACTTTTCCAGAAAACAGAAAGATCGTCGACAACAGGCCCAGCGCAACGATGGGCAGCAGGGTTTTAAGCCATGCTACAAGCGCCGAATAACCGTCGTCGAAGGAAAAATGCATAGGCCTCTCCGCTCTCGAATCTCAGCCTAAGAATGGGCAAATATATCGCTGTCTGGCCAACCTGCGAGATCCAGCTCTGCCCGCGTGGGTAAGAAGTCAAAGCACGATTGCGCCAACTCCATGCGCCCCTCGCGGATCAGCATCTCATTCAGCCGCGCGCGCAATTCATGTAGGTACAGCACATCGGATGCTGCATATTCCACCTGCGCCTTAGACAAATGCGCCGCGCCCCAATCAGAAGACTGCTGTTGTTTGGAAATATCCACGCTGAGCAATTCTTGCAGCAGGTTTTTCAACCCATGCCGATCCGTGTAAGTTCGAGTCATACGGCTGGCAATCTTTGTGCAATAAACCGGCGCAGTCAAAGCTCCAAACGCCTCCTTCATGGCTGCGATATCAAATCGGCCAAAGTGAAAGAGTTTGAGCACATTGGGATCCTCCAACATCCGGCATAGATTAGGCGCCGAGGTTTGCCCCTTGGCCACTTGCACCAAATGCGCATGGCCATCACCGCTGGACAGCTGCACCACACAAAGACGGTCGCGCTTAGGGTTCAACCCCATAGTCTCGCAATCAATGGCCACAATTTGGCCTAGATCCAAGCCATCTGGCAAATCGCCTTTATAAACATGATTCGTCATTGTGATCCCTTGTATTTGAGCCGGCCCTATCGCCTGCCTGCCCCTCTAAAGCCCTGCTGTCAATTCAATATAGACCCCGAAAGGTCGCGCGTCACCCTTCGCCCTTCGCTTTGATATAGCCACTGCCTAAAAAACGATTTATCTGCAGTTTAACAATTTACGCCATCACACGATCGGGAGCCTGAAAATGCGCGACACTGGAAAGACAATTGTTAATAGCTGGAATGAATGGGACCCGCTGCGCCATGTGATAGTTGGCCGGGCGGATGATTGCCATATTCCAGCCGAAGAGCCCGCTCTGGATGCTAAAGTACCAGAAGATAGCGATATGCGTGGCCAATGGGGACGCAGGCCACAAGAAACGATTGATCGCGCCAATGAGTTGCTCGATAATTTTGCCAGTCAGTTGGAGAAACGTGGCATTCGTGTGGATCGTCCCACATCAATTGATCACTCTGTACCAGTGCAGACGCCAGATTTCTCAACCGAAAGCCAATTTGGCTGCATGCCACCGCGCGATGTCTTGCTGACAGTCGGATCCGAAATGCTCGAAGCAACCATGTCTTATCGCTGTCGCTGGTTTGAATACTTGAACTATCGCCCCTTGATGCAAAAGTATTTTGAAGAAGATCCGAATTTTCGTCATGAATCTGCGCCCAAGCCGCGGTTGACAGATGCGGATTATCATCCCGATTACCTGTCGGAAAAGATTGGTGTTGAGAAACGGCTCAAATGGACGGCTGAGAAATTCTTTGTCACCACCGAGGAGGAGCCATTGTTCGACGCCGCCGATGTTCTGCGATTTGGCCGCGATTTGGTGGTTCAACATGGGTTTACCACCAACCTGAAGGGCATCGAGTGGCTGCGCCGCCACTTCCCAGACCATAGGGTGCATGCGGTGAATTTCCCAGGTGATCCCTACCCCATTCACATTGACGCAACATTCACCCCCTTGCGGCCCGGGCTCATCTTGAACAATCCACAACGCCGCCTGCCTGATGACCAACGCGAAATGTTCCAAAAGAACGATTGGCAGATTGTCGATTCCGCCCAACCGGCCCATAACGCACCGCCGCCTCTATGCTACTCCTCCACATGGCTGAGCATGAATGTTCTCGTTCTAGATCCAAAAACTGTTTGTGTCGAAAAATCTGAGGTCTATCAGGCAGAACAAATGGACAAGCTGGGTATGGAAGTGGTCGAAGTGGACCTGCGGGATGCCTATGCCTTCGGCGGCGGTCTGCATTGCTGCACCGCAGATGTTTACCGCGAGGGCGTCTGCGAAGACTACTTTCCGAACCGCTAAATCAGTTGCATGAGTGCAGAATTCGAAAGGCCTTCTCCATTTTGGAGGGGGCCTTTTGGCCTCTCTGTCACCACGATCACATAGCTCCCCATTTAGATTACGTTAGGCCGAGGTCTCTGGGATAAATAAGAAATCTCGAAAACTCATTTGTGAGCGTCTGTACCCTCTTTTTGCGAGCCATTCGGACGGTTTTTCGATCTCACCTTTCGCAGGTCTCAGCTCCAGCCACAGCACGGGCGCACAGCGGCGGATGGTTTTGGACATGCCGCGCAAAACGGGCATTTGCATACCTTCAACGTCAATCTTCACGCCTGTCACATGCGCATCACCAACAACATCATCAACAGGCAACATATCGACTGACCGATCACCCGCGCCCGGTCGAAATTCCGCCATGCCTGAGTTTTCGGCATTGGTCCGCTTCAAATGTGCCTTCCCCGATTTTGCGCCAGCAACTGCATGGTGCAACGTCACATTATCTATCTGGTTCAAATCCAGTGTCTTTTTTATGACATCAATCAAATGCGCCTGTGGCTCGAAGGAATGCACCATCCGGGCCTTCATGATGGCCGCGAAATAAACCGTATGGGAGCCAAAGTTCGCGCCTAAATCGCAAATGATACCGTTGGGATCCACGGCTGAATTGAATTTTTCCAGCAAAAAATTTTCATGGTACTGCCCAAGCAAAGGCGCCAATTGCATTTTGTCGGTCATTGCATCGGGAATGTAGAACTTAAAACTGCTGCCCCTATAGGGCACGGTCGCCACCATCGGTGGATCCAAAGCTTCAAACTTTTCTCGTAGCCCGTGCTGCTCGATAAAATCCTGAATTGGGCCGATGCCCCATTTCCGCTTGCTGTGAGTCACTTATTTTTCCGAAATATTTTTCATTCAATAGCTTAAGATAATTTCCTGTGCATCTCCAAGGTCTAACAACGAAAATGCAAGCCTTGGAAGCCCGCAATCACATTTGTGCCAAAAGCGCGACATGTTTGGCCGTAAAATCTTGCCGCACTTCCAAAGGGGGGCGCAGATGAAGGGTCAAGCTGTCCGTGAGGGTGGCGTTCACCTTGCCAAACAGTCGATCCGCCTCTGCCCGTGAGAACCCGGCCAACTGCGTGGCTTCCAACCAAGCGCTAATCTTATCGGCTTTTTTGATCTGCTTTTTCAGCATAGGGGCCGTGACGGCCGGTAAACCAAAACGGATATGAATGGCGGCGGCCAATCGTTTGTCGAGATCGTCGTAACCCGGCCCGACCGAAGCCTTTACCGGCGAGATCATATCCCCAATCACATATTCTGGTGCATCATGCAGCAGAGCGGTCAACCGCTGCGCTGGCGTGGCCTTTGGAGTCAAGCGCTGAAAAATTTGCTCAACCAACAAAGAGTGTTCCGCTACCGAATAGGCAAAATCTCCAACAGTTTGGCCATTCCACCGCGCAACAAAGGCCAGCCCATGGGCGATATCTTCTACCTCAATGTCGACAGGTGTGGGATCCAGAAGATCCAGCCTGCGGCCAGATAGCATCCTTTGCCATGCGCGGGGTTGTTTCATGAGTGCTTGACCTTTTTCACAGCAGGTTATCTTGCACCCTACCCTATTGTCGAGAGGACAAAGCAATGTTATGGCGGCACAAATCTTGAACCCCATAGACATTAAAAACCCGTAAGGACTCCTGAATGGTACATGATTATATCGTAAAAGACATCTCTTTGGCTGCATTCGGCCGCAAAGAATTGGATATCGCCGAAACAGAAATGCCAGGGCTAATGGCCTTGCGAAAAGAATATGGGGCTTCCAAACCTTTGAAAGGCGCGCGCATTGTTGGCTCATTGCATATGACCATCCAAACCGCGGTGCTGATTGAGACGCTCGTAGAGCTTGGCGCAGATGTGCGCTGGGCCTCTTGCAACATTTTCTCAACCCAGGATCACGCTGCCGCAGCCATTGCGGCAGGCGGCACGCCAGTCTTTGCGATCAAAGGCCAGTCTTTGGAAGAACATTGGGATTATCTCGACCGGTCTTTCATGTTCCCCGAAGGCGCAAACATGATTCTTGATGATGGCGGTGATGCAACGCTCTATGTGCTTTTGGGGGCACGGGTGGAAGAGGGCGAAACTGATCTTATCGCCGTGCCAAAATCTGAAGAGGAAGAGGCGGTCTTCGCGCAAATCAAAAAACGTATGGCCGAAACACCCGGTTGGTTCACAAAAACCCGCGCAGCGATCCAAGGCGTGTCCGAAGAAACCACCACGGGCGTGCACCGCCTGTATGAATTGGTCAAACAAGGCCAGCTGCCCTTCCCGGCCATCAATGTGAACGATTCAGTTACCAAGTCAAAATTCGACAATAAATATGGCTGTAAAGAATCTTTGGTCGACGGAATTCGCCGCGCTACCGATACAATGATGGCGGGCAAAGTGGCTGTGGTTTTAGGCTATGGCGACGTCGGCAAAGGCTCTGCTGCCTCCCTGCGTGGTGCCGGTGCACGGGTGAAGGTCACCGAAGTTGACCCCATCTGTGCGTTACAGGCGGCGATGGATGGCTTTGAAGTTGTGCTGCTTGAAGATGTGGTCTCCAGCGCAGATATCTTCATCACCACAACAGGCAACAAAGATGTGATCCGCATCGAACATATGCGTGACATGAAAGATATGGCGATCGTCGGCAACATCGGTCACTTCGACAATGAAATTCAAGTCGCCAGCCTCAAAAACCACAAATGGACCAATATCAAAGAGCAGGTTGATATGATCGAAATGCCAAATGGCAATCGTTTGATCCTACTTTCGGAAGGCCGCCTGTTGAATCTTGGAAATGCCACGGGCCACCCCTCCTTTGTGATGTCCGCTTCCTTTACAAACCAAGTCCTGGCGCAAATTGAACTCTGGACCAAAGGCGATGAGTATAAAAACGAGGTCTACATCCTGCCGAAACATCTGGACGAAAAGGTCGCCCGTTTGCACCTAGATCGTATTGGGGTGAAACTATCGTCGCTCAATGACGAACAAGCTGCCTATATCGGCGTGAGCTCCGAAGGCCCGTTCAAACCAGAGCATTATCGCTACTGACAAGCGCATTTAAAAAACAGCCCGGCCTCAACTGCCGGGCTGTTTTTTGCTTATACAGACCTCGGCATAACGCCGTTCCAAAAAAGAAATGAGGATAGCCCCTTCCGCGGGGTGTCACCACCGAGCCAGATCGCCTGTCTTGGCGGCTTTAGCGCGGGCTGCGTTTAGCTAAAATTCGCTGCAAAGTCCGGCGATGCATAGACAGACGCCGCGCGGTTTCACTGACGTTGCGATCACAAAGCTCAAACACACGCTGAATATGCTCCCAACGCACACGATCCGCAGACATAGGGTTCTCCGGCGGTGGCGGCAATTCATCCCCTGTGGCCAGAAGCGCATTCGTGATATCTTTGGCATCAGCTGGTTTAGACAGGTAATCGGTCGCACCGATCTTTACCGCTGCCACCGCCGTGGCAATTGCCCCATAACCCGTCAAAACCACAACCCGGCAATCGGGACGCTTCGCGCGCAGCACTTCGACAACATCCAAACCATTGCCATCTTCCAGCCGCAAATCCACAACCGCGAAAGCTGGAGGGCGCGCCGTCGCAATCGCCCGACCCGCCGCCACTGATCCAGCTTGCTCAACCGAAAATCCGCGTTTTTCCATCGCTTTCGCCAAACGCTTGAGAAACGGCTCATCATCATCCACCAAAAGCAAAGACTTGTCCTCACCGATGTCCAACGGCTCATTTGCCATGATCTGATCCTTCCGATTTTCTCTAAGTTAACAAGATGGTTCGAATATGGCTAGTATCAAGAGGCCCTCAACACACAGGCCACACGATCTGCCACCACCTGTGCAGGAAGATCACTGCGCAGAAAGTCAACAAAGCCGACACCTGGAACCATTAGATAAGAAAAACTTGAGTGATCCATGAGGTAATATTCCTCATCTTCACTTGGCGGTTTACGGTAATAAACTTTATAAGCCCGAGCGGCTTTCGCGATCTGCTCGGCTGTGCCGGTCAAGCCCACCATTTCAGGATGATTATTGGCGACAAAATCCGCCAAATATTCGACTGTGTCGCGCGCCGGGTCAATTGTTATAAACACCGGCTTCACAGTGAAACCTGCATCAGCCAAAATCTCGACCGCCACCACATTGCGCGCCACATCCATCGGGCAAACATCCGGACAAAAGGTGTAGCCAAAGTAAACCAACGCTGGGCGATCTAGCACCTGGGCATCCGTCACCATGCGCCCGCGGTGATCCATCAGCTCAAACGGTCCACCAATATTGCCCCCCGCAACAGAACCCTCAATACAGGCTTCAAAGCGTTGTGCCGGCAACATGATCTGGGTGATTGTTACGGTAACCACCAAAGTCAAAACCACCGCGGCACCAGCAAAGGCTGCAAATTTCGTCACTGACATCATGGCCCCCTTATCGTTTCTAAGTTACTCCTATGACATATCTCATGAATGTGCAGCCTCAGATCGCTACAGGAACCTAAAATGTCACAGTCCAGAATAGGCTATATTGACCAAAATGCCCGCAGCAACTGGATGCGCTTGCGCACCCTCGTGACCGTGCGTTGGGTGGCAATCACCGGACAAATATTAGCGCTGATCGTTGGGCAAGAGCTTTATGGCCTCTCCTTGGCCCTTGGCCCCTGCTTTGCGGTGATTGGTCTGTCGATCATCGCCAATATTTTTGCTGTCCTGATCTTCCCCGACAATCGTCGTCTGTCTGAAGTGGAAACAGTTTTAACCCTGCTATTCGACACGTTGCAACTTTCTTTGCTTCTGGCTTTCACCGGCGGGCTGAACAATCCCTTTACCCTGCTCATTTTGGCACCTGTCACCATTGCCGCCACCGTGCTTCCCACCCGCTCAACGTTTCTTTTGGCCTTTTGTGCAGTGGTTATGACCACAGCTGTTGCCTTGGTTCACCTGCCCCTGCGCACTGCGGACGGGCGATTGCTTGAAATGCCTTTGGTTTTTGTGTTCGGGTTTTGGGTGGCCATTATCACGGGCATCATCTTTATCTCAATTTATACCCGACGCGTAACCACCGAAATGACCTCCATGTCCGAGGCACTTCTGGCCACGCAAATGGCCTTGGCGCGGGAACAAAAACTAACTGACCTTGGCGGCGTTGTAGCCGCCACGGCACATGAATTGGGCACACCTCTTGCAACCATAAAGCTGGTCAGTGCAGAATTAATGGAAGAATTGAAAGACACAGAATCCCTGCATTCCGATGCTCAGCTCATCCGAGAACAGGCCGAACGTTGTGGCGCCATTCTCCGATCCATGGGCCGCGCAGGCAAAGAAGATCTGCATCTGCGCAGGACGCTCTGGTCCGCTCTTGTTCGAGAGGCTGCGGAACCCCACCTTGACCGCGGCAAGGCCGTTTCCTTTACATTTGAAAACAACCTTGAAACCGACCCTGATCAACCCCTGACCTTCCGCAAACCCGAGGTGATCCACGGCCTACGCAATTTAATTCAAAACGCTGTAGATTTTTCTCAATCTGAAGTGCAGGTGGATATCCACTGGAGCAAAGAAAGTTTAGCCGTCACAATTTCTGACGATGGCCGCGGTTATGCACCGCAAGTTATCAATCGAATAGGCGATCCCTTTGTTCGCCGCCGCAATCGATCCTCCGCACATGGCGCTCGCCCCGAATATGACGGTATGGGACTTGGATTGTTTATCGCAAAAACCCTGCTCGAAAGATCCGGCGCGCAATTGGAGTTTTTTAATGGCACCAAGAAAAATGCCCTTCGCGGAGCCATCGTTACCAGCACGTGGCCCCGCCACAAGCTTGAAGCCAAAGATGAGGCTGTTGGTGAAAACCAGCAGATAAAAATTGAGTGAGCGATTAATTCGGTATTAAGACACTTGCGCAACACTGCGGCCAAAAGGGTTTTAATGTGTTGGGAATCGTTGAACAAAATTTACTGATATCTGGCATGGTGTTTCTCGCAACGCTGATCGCCATGTCATCGGGCTATGCGTTACTGCGCAAAAATCTGAATGTTGCGGGGCAGGCTATGCGGGCCTATCACACGCCACGAGGCCGTGCGCGGCCCACCAAGGACTTAGATGACGAAGGGCCAGATGCAGCAGAGCTGCATCCGCATCCCATCTGGATTACCAGCTACGATCGGCACGTCACATGGGGCAATAAAGCTTTTAAAAGCAGCGAAACAGATTTCGTTGCCACCTGCAAACATTGGCTCACAATTGGGCAAACCGATGGGCGGATACAAACGCACAGCGGCGCGGGGCAGGTCTGTTGGTACGACATCACCACCCAACAGCAAGACCATAAAACCCTCTGGTTCGCCAGCCCGGTAGATGGTGAAATCCGCGCAGAAGCGGCGCGCCGCGAATTTATGCAAACCATGTCTAAGACCTTTGCCCAGCTCTCCACCGGCCTGGCCATTTTTGACCGCAAGCGCGCGCTCATCCACTTTAATCCGGCGCTCTTGGATATCACCGGTTTAGATTTTGAAACTCTCAGCTTAAAGCCCGATCTGGCCAGCTTCCTTGATACGCTCCGCGGCAAAGGTTTTTTGCCCGAACCGAAAAATTATCATGATTGGCGCGACCAATTGGCTAAATTAGAATCCGCCGCTGAAAAGGGCAGCTATCGCGACGTCTGGGAACCAAGAGAGGGGCTCACCTATCGCGTTTCTGGAAAACCCCACCCAGACGGGGCCATTGCTTTTTTGCTCGAAGATATCAGCGCCGAAACCGCGCATGCCCGCGAAACCCATGCCGAGCTCTGCCTGTTAGAAAACGCGCTCAATGCGGTCACAACCCCCCATGTGATTTTTGATGGGCTTGGCGCTTACGTGCGCTCGAACCCCGCATTTCAGTCTATTTGGCCAGAAATAGCGCGCAAAAAAACTATGGAAAATCCCTTTCGGGCTGCCTTCCGCTTTGGCAAAAACGGATGGTGCCAAATGACGCTTGGGAAAAAATGCGCGCAACCGTCTTGGGTCGCGGCGATCGAACCCATTGGAATGCTATTTTATCTTCAAAAGAGGGTCGACGCTTCGAGCTTCAATGCACGCCGCTGGCCAATCGCCACACGCTGATTGAACTTGGACCAAGTCATAAGCCCGCGATGGTCGCCCATCAGCAATCAGTGGCCTAATTTTCGCTTGCAGCATCGGGTGCCCAACGTATTGTAAACCCATGCACACCCCGGTCTTGCCTCCCCAACCAAAAGTCGCGCGCAGCTGCTCGTCCACACAATCTGGTGCTGAGCTGGATGCAGCTACAGATGCGGAGAGGCTGGCATGAGCCGCAGCGCGAATATTCAAGCCTTTCTAAAAGCCGCTGGTTGGGACATGGCCCAGCGCGGGCCATTGGCAGGAGATGCTGGCAATCGAAAGTATGAGCGCCTGAACCACCCGCAAAAGGGCGCCGCCATATTGATGGATGCCGACCCAGCCACCGGAGAAGATATCCGGCCTTTTCTGAATATTGCCGCGCATCTGAATAGCTGTGATCTTGCTGCCCCTGAGATTTATAACGCAGATTGCGATCTGGGGCTGATCCTCCTAGAGGATTTCGGCGATCAGCTGCTTTTTGATGTTGCCAATACCACCCCAGAGCTTGAATACCCGCTGTACAAAATGTGCCTAAAAGCTCTGACACAATTGCACCAAACGCCGCCGCCTTTGAATGTCGAATCCTATTTTCCGCACGAAATGGCGCAGGCCGCTGAGATCACTCTGGCGTGGTATTGCAGCCCGGACCTCGGAGCGACCATCGCAGCAGAACTGGTCAAACAATTGGGCAATCTCGACTGGACGCGTCCCGTTCTCGTCCTGCGCGATTACCATGCTCAAAATGTCGTCTATCGTCCTGAGCAATCTGGTCTGGCCCAAATTGGGCTCCTGGACTTTCAAGACGCCCAGCTTGGCCACCCGCTCTATGACGCCGCCTCCCTCATTCACGATGCCCGCCGCAGCCTAGATCCCAATGTTGAACAGCGGCTCAAAGATGCTCTGGCGCAAACCTATGCAGGCGCCGATGAATTTCACCATGCATTTTCCACCCTCAGCGCCCAGCGCAACCTCAGAGTTCTTGCCGTATTTGCAAGGCTGTGTCTCAGAGATGGTAAGCCCGGATATCTTAAGTTGATGCCACATGTTTGGAACAACCTTTGGCGTGATTTATCCCACCCGCATCTGTCCGATCTGTTCCGCCTCTGCCAATCCCTTCCCGAACCCACGCCGAATCTACAATCAGAATTGAGAGCAAAATGCGCCAGCCGCCCCATGAGTTGATGCTATTTGCTGCCGGTTTTGGCAGTCGCATGCAGCCCCTCACCTCTGATCTCCCAAAGCCGCTGATTCCTGTCGCTGGGAAAAGCCTGCTGGATCGGACATTGGCACTCGCGGACGCCGGCGGGATTACCAAGACCGTCGTCAACACCCATTACCTTGGCGACAAAATCGCAAAACATTTGGAAAACGATCCTGTTCAAGTTCTGCATGAATCCAATATTCTCGACACCGGCGGTGGGCTCAAAAATGCCAGTGCAGTCTTTGACGGCCCAGTGGTTTTTACCAGCAACAGCGACGCCATATGGTCTGGTCCCAATCCTTTTTCCTATCTGTTCCAAAATTGGCAAGACACCTGTGATGCGTTGCTCCTCTGCGCTCCTGTAAGTCAAGTGACAGGTCGCGCCGCCCCCGGAGATTTCACCATTTCTCAAGATGGCATGGTTCAGCGAGGCGGGGATTTCGTGTATCTCGGCGTTCAAATTATTCGACTGGACACGGTCCGACATATCCGCGAACAGAGATTTTCGCTCAATATAGTTTGGGATGAGTTAATGGCTAAGAAGACCCTGCGTGCCTGCCTATATCCTGGGCACTGGTGCGACATCGGCACCCCTGAAAATATCGCCCTTGGCGAGAAATTGCTGAGAACGCGCCATGTTTGAGGATCGTCCTAACTTTCGCGTTTTTGGCACCTATTCAGGTCAAGCCTTTCCAGACACGTTGCTCGATGGGCTGGCCATGCGGCTGCAAGGGGCCGCGCCTGAGCACTGGGCGCGGGTTGAAGTTTATGTCAACACGCAACGCATGAAACGGCGGTTGGCCGAGCTTTTTTTGCAAGGCCCTGCGCGGTTGATGCCAAAATTTCATTTGGTCACAGACCTAGCCTATGACCCGCTGCTGACAGATCTACCAATGCCTGTTCCGGCTTTGAAACGCAGATTGGAAATTGCGCAGTTGGTGCGCAAATTGATCCAACGTGTTGAGGGGCTGGCACCCGCAAGCGCGGTGTTTGACTTGGCCAATAGCCTGGCGAGTTTAATGAATGAAATGCAGGGAGAGGGCATCGCTCCTAATGTCATTGAGGGTCTCGATATTTCCGATTTCTCAGGTCATTGGGAACGCGCTTTGCAATTTATCACCATCGTGCAGCGTTATTTTGAGGGAGGCGAAGCCCCAGACGAAGAGGCCCGGCAACGGGCCGGTGTTTTTGCCCTCACCCAACGTTGGCAAGAAAACCCGCCAAATCATCCGATCTTAGTGGCGGGCTCAACCGGGTCACGCAACACAACTTTTCATCTGATGAAAGCGGTTGCCGGGTTGCCGCAGGGGGCTGTGATTTTACCAGGATTTGATTTTGATATGCCCGCTGAAGTTTGGACACAGCTGTCCGATCCGAAAACCAGCGAAGACCATCCACAATATCGATTTTCGCGCCTGCTAACCGCGATGGATCTCACATCGGATCAGGTGGTCCCCTGGAGCGAATCTACACCGCAGGCCGCCGCTCGCAATCGGCTCGTGTCCTTAGCCTTGCGCCCAGCGCCGGTCACCCATCACTGGCGACAAGAGGGGCCGTATCTGACGAAGCTTGACCAGGCTACGCAAGATATCACCTGGCTGGAAGCACCAAACCAAAGGGTGGAGGCAAAGGCCATTGCGCTGAGGCTGCGACATGCCGCCGAAATGGGGCAAACAGCTGCGGTGATAACCCCGGACCGTAATTTGACCCGGCGCATCGCAACTGCGCTGGCCGCATGGAATATCACGCCAGATGACAGTGCTGGAATTCCGTTGACTCTCACTGCGCCGGGGCGGTTCTTATTGCATGTGTTGGATCTGGCACAACCAAAACTCACCTCAGAAACCCTATTGGTTTTGTTGAAACATCCCCTCACCCATTCTGGTGGAGATCGCGGTCAACATCTGCGCAATACCCGCGAGCTTGAGCTTTATTTGCGCCTCGATGGTCCAGCATTTCTGACAAGGCAAACCCTTTTGCAATGGGCCAAAAAACAAGATCACTATCGCCCATGGGTGGAGTGGATCAATGCAAGCGTCTTTGATCCATGGCCCCAAGGAACTGAGCCATTGGAAAACTGGATTGCGCACCACCGGAGACTTGCAGAACGGTTATCAGCAGGTCTGTCGGGCGAGGAGGGCGAGCTGTGGGACAAAGCACCCGGGCGGGACACGAAAACCGAAGTGGAGAACCTGACAAAATATGCCCAAGCCGCAGGGGATGTGGAGCTCATAGACTATAGCGCCATTTTGCGCGGAGTTTTAAGCGCCGGACAAACCCGCGACCAAAATCAAGTGCATTCAAATATCCGTATTTGGGGCACGTTGGAAGCGCGGGTACAAAGCGCTGATCTGGTCATCCTTGCGGGATTAAATGACGGCACCTGGCCCGAGCCGCCGGCCCCAGACCCCTGGCTCAACCGCAGCCTGCGGTTGCAAGCAGGTCTGCTTCTGCCGGAGCGCAAAATTGGTCTGTCAGCACATGATTTTCAACAGGCCGTGGGCGCCAAAACCGTTTGGCTGACGCGGTCCTTGAGGTCCGATGATGCGGAAACCGTGCCCTCCCGCTGGCTCAATCGCATTGAAAATCTGCTGAATGGGCTTGAAAAGCCAGATGATTACTCTTGGATGGACCGCCTACGCGCCCGTGGCGAAGATTGGCTTGCTAAAGTTGCAGCCTTGGAGGAGCCAAAAATCGCGCCGCTGAGCATCAGACCTTCTGTCGCGCCGCCAGTGGCCTGCCGACCTGAGAGGTTGGCAGTCACGGATATTAAACACCTAATTCGTGATCCCTATGCGATCTATGCCAAGCGCATCTTAAATCTAAAGCGCCTAGACTCGCTGACCAAATCGCCTGATGCTCCGCTGCGCGGCACCCTTATTCATGATCTTTTAGAGGCATTTTTGGAGACCGCCCCCTGGGCCAATGCTAAGGCCGCCAAAGCCACACTCCTAGATCTGGCAAAAGAGCGATTTCAAACCACTGTGCCTTGGCCTGCGGCCCGCCGAATGTGGCTGGCGCGTGTGGATCGATTTTCTGACTGGTTCATAACACATGAAATGATCCGGCAGGCGAACATCATCTCGACCAAAACAGAGATTAAAGGCGAGATTAATCTGCCAGAACTCGGTTTTACCCTTAGCGGAACCGCCGATCGAATTGACCTGTTGAAAGATGGCTCAGCGCATATTTACGACTACAAAACCGGTAAGCCTCCAACCCCAGCACAACAGTTACATTTTGACAAACAGCTCTTACTAGAAGTTGAGGTCCTGCGGCGCGGTGGATTTTCTGGATTGGGGCCGCTCAAAGCCGCTGGGGCCACATATATCGGCCTTGACAATGCGCCCAGTCAACCAGCAGCACCTTTAGACGAGACTGACGTGTGGTCGGATTTTCACAATTTGATCCGTGCCTATCAATCCGCTGAACAAGGCTATACCGCCCGACGAGCAATGCTAAAGGCAGATGATTCATCCAATTATGACCATCTTGCCCGCTACGGAGAATGGAGCACCAACCAGCGCGCCACAGTCATCAAGGTGTCAAAATGAAACTGAGTGATGCAAGCCTCCGACAAATCGAAGCGGCCCACCCGACACGCTCTACATGGCTCGCGGCCAATGCTGGCTCTGGAAAAACCCGCGTGCTGACAGATCGCGTTGCGCGGCTGTTGCTCAATGGCGTAATGCCGCAAAACATTCTTTGCCTGACCTATACAAAAGCTGCGGCATCAGAGATGCAAAACCGGCTGTTCAAGAGATTGGGACGCTGGACCATGTTGGACGAGGCCAAACTTTTGGAAGAATTGGCAGCCCTTGGCGTAAAGTCCAACCTCAAGTCAGCCGATATTAAGCGCGCTCGAACACTCTTTGCACGCGCGGTGGAAGCTCCGGGCGGCTTGAAAATTCAAACGATCCACTCCTTCTGCGCCTCGATCTTGAGAAGATTTCCCCTAGAAGCAGGGGTAAATCCACAGTTTGTCGAGATCGACGAAAGGGCCCAAAATCTTCTTCTTGATGAGGTGGTTGAGACCATTGCGGATGGGCAGGGACGTTCAAGCTTTGATGGTATCGCAGAATATTTCACGGGAGCAGAGTTACAAAAATTTCTGCATGCAATTTTAAATTTGGATCACCATTTCGACAATCATCCCGGTGCAGATGGTATTTGGGAGGCGCTGGGCCTGGTGGTCGGATATGATGACGCATCTCTGGCGCGTGACTGTTTCTTGCCTGACGATCTCGACAATATTGAAGAGCTTAGAGCGCTCCTCATGACCAAAAGCGAAACTGGCAATGACTTTAAAGCCGGTCTAGGGTTACAAGCCATCAACGGGCCAACGCTGACCGCGGCCGATCTTCCCATATTGGAATCAATATTTCTAAACAAATCCGGCAAAGCCCCAGGCGCGGCAAAAATTGGGTCATTTCCCACAAAGCCCACGCAAGCTGAACTACCCTGTATGGCGCAGATTGAAGCACTTATGCAGCGGGTAGAGGCCGCGCGGCACAAGCGTTTGAACCTGAATGTTGCGAGACGCAGCCTGGCGCTGCATGATTTCGCTGCCGAATTTATTGACACCTATCGAGCGCGAAAACAGGCGCGGGGCTTCTTAGATTTTAATGACCTAATCATGCGCACGCGCCATCTGTTGTCTGATGAACGTGTCGCCACATGGGTCTTATTTCGCTTGGACGGTGGCATTGATCACATTCTTGTGGATGAGGCCCAAGACACCAGCCCAGCGCAATGGGATGTCATCCGGCTCCTCGCTCAGGAATTCACCTCTGGCGAAGGCGCTCGGGCAGATGTGCCCCGAACAATCTTTGTTGTGGGCGATAAGAAACAGTCGATCTATTCCTTCCAAGGCGCAGATCCGGATGGGTTTGACCGGATGCGTGACCAGTTTTCCCAGAAATTGCGCGAAATTGATCAGCCTTTTCAGTCGACAACTTTGGATTATTCCTTTCGCTCCTCTTCGGCGATCTTGGATGTCGTGGATCAGGTCTTTGCCAATCGCAGCGGACTTGGCTCTGGATCGGCACATTTGGCATTTAAAAAAGACCTCCCTGGCCGCGTTGACGTTTGGCCTGTGTTTCAAGCCCCCGATAAGACAGAGCCACACCATTGGACGGTTCCCGTAGATGAGGTTTCAACAGATCATCAGGACAAACAATTGGCCGATGCTCTGGCCGGACAAATCTGTGATTTGATTGAAAATGAGAGGCTTACTGAGCTGGATGACGCGGGCGCCGCCTTTCAGCGGAAGATCACCGCTGGTGATTTTTTGATTCTGGTTCAGAGCCGTCAAAAACTTTTGTTTAGAGAGATCCACCGGGCATGTAAGGAAGCTGGCCTGCCAATCGCCGGCGCGGATCGGTTGAAAGTTTCAGCCGAGCTGGCCGTTCGGGATATCCGCTCCCTGCTGGCGTTTTTAGCACTGCCAGAAGACAATTTATCTCTGGCCGAAGCGCTAAAATCACCGCTCTTTGGGTGGTCCGAACAAGATCTATTTGATCTCGCGCAGGGCAGAGACTCGCCCTTTTTATGGCGCAGTTTGCAAAAACGCGAAGAGGAATTCCCAAATACGGTGCAGCGGCTCACAGAACTCCGCGATCTTGCGGATTTCAAACGCCCCTTTGAGTTGATCGAACATATATTGACCACCCACAACGGTCGGTCCGCTTTGTTGGGCCAATTGGGACCAGAAGCCGCCGAAGGGATTGATGCTTTGGTCAGCCAATCTCTGGCCTATGAGCGCAGCAATATTCCCAATCTCACTGGGTTTCTCGTCTGGCTGGACGCCGATGATCTTGAGATCAAGCGTCAGATGGACAGTGTTGGTGACAAAATTCGTGTGATGACCGTCCATGGCGCCAAGGGCTTGGAGGCGCCGATCGTCATTTTGCCCGACACCGCGCCACGAAAGCCCCCCAAAGCCCCACTGGTCATGGCCCATAATAATGTCGCTATTTGGCCCCCAAACAAAGACTTCATGCCAGATGGGTTAAAGGCCAGCCTGACTGACATTCAACGTCAGCAAAAGGAAGAACGTGAACGTCTGCTTTATGTGGCCATCACCCGCGCAGAAAGCTGGCTGATTGTTATGGGTTCTGGGACGATAAAAGAGACCGATGATTGTTGGCATAACGTCATCAATAACGCTATTTCGACCCTTGGTGCCTCTCCTTTGCCCACGATGGCGGGGATGGGATTGCGCTATGAGCCGATGCAATGGTCCGTGGGGGCCCAACGCGATACTGCAAAACCGCAGGTAATAAAACACTCCCCACCAAGCTGGGCAACTCCCTTTGCCAAACCGCCCCAAGCTCCTGTGAAAGCGCACTCACCATCCGATTTGGGCGGTGATAAGGTGTTGCCTGGTGGCGCACCGCAAGGCGCTGAGAATGCAAAACGAATGGGAACAGCGGTACATCGGCTCTTGGAAGTCTTGCCCAATGCGCCGCAAGATCAATGGGATAAGATCGCCAATCGATTGATTGAGGCAGATATCCGAACCGTTGCCTGCCAGGAAGCCCGCGCGGTGCTGCAACGACAGGAGCTGGCGCATATTTTTGGGCCCGAAAGTTTGGCTGAGGTCGACATAACCGCCCATTTGCCAGAGTTAAACGGGGATCCAATTCTTGGATCAATAGACCGGCTGCTCGTGTCATCGTCGCGGGTTTTGGCGGTGGATTTCAAAACCAATCAAATCGTACCAAACGAAGCCGCGCAGGTTCCAAGCGGTCTTTTGAGACAGATGGGGGCCTATGCAGCCGCCTTATCGCAAATCTATCCTGACCATGAAATCGAGACCGCTATTTTATGGACCAAGACCCTTGAGCTCATGCCCCTGCCACAAGATCTTGTGATTTCCGCCTTGGCAGATACGTCACTTACTTGACGCTGGGCGCTTGCAACTCTAACTCTTGCGAAAGACTTATAACATTTGGAGTAACCCCATGGCCACTGTCGCTGCTACTGACGCAACTTTTGATAGTATTGTAAAAGACTCAGATCTCCCCGTAGTGGTGGATTTTTGGGCAGAATGGTGCGGGCCATGCAAGCAAATTGGCCCATCACTTGAAGAACTGTCTGTCGAAATGGAAGGCAAAATTAAAGTGGTCAAAGTGGATGTTGATAGCAACCCCTCCGCCGCTGCGGCCCTCGGTGTGCGTGGTATTCCAGCGCTATTTTTGTTCAAAGACGGGCAAGTCGTTTCCAACAAAACAGGCGCAGCCCCAAAAGCGGCTTTGAAAAGCTGGATTGACGACGCCATTTAAGGTATCTGCTTTATCTCTGAAATGGGGCGCTCCTATGGGCGCCTTTTTTCTTGCCCTTGTTGCCAGCAGTGGCATTTCCCATATAGCGTCCGTAGTGAGGAGAAGCAGATGAGCGATACAAAATTCCCCGGTTGGCATGGCACAACGATTATTGGTGTGCGCAAAGGCTCTCAGGTTGTGGTTGCCGGCGACGGTCAAGTCAGCCTTGGTCCAACGGTGATAAAGGGATCCGCGCGCAAAGTGCGGCGCTTATCACCTGGCGGGAATGATGTCGTGGTTGGGTTTGCCGGCTCTACAGCAGATGCCTTTACCCTCTTGGAGCGGCTCGAAGCGAAACTCGAAGCCACACCTGGTCAACTGCAACGCGCCTGTGTTGAGCTGGCCAAAGATTGGCGTACTGATAAATATTTGCAAAAGCTCGAGGCCATGTTGATTGTCACAGATGGGGTTGAGCTGTTGATTATTACCGGAGCTGGTGATGTGCTAGAGCCAGAACATGGAATTGCGGCCATAGGCTCAGGTGGCAACTTCGCTTTGGCCGCTGCGCGCGGCTTACAAGAAACAGATCTCAGCGCAGAGGAGATTGCCCGCAAAGCCATGGCAATAGCCTCCGATATTTGTGTCTATACAAATGGCAACCTGACCGTTGAGGTAATTTCAAAATGACCGACCTAACTCCTCGTGAAATCGTATCTGAGCTCGACCGCCATATTGTTGGCCAAAACGACGCGAAACGCGCTGTGGCTGTTGCCATGCGCAATCGGTGGCGCCGCAAGCAATTGCCCGATGAGCTCCGTGATGAGGTTTATCCCAAAAATATTCTCATGATTGGTCCCACTGGGGTCGGTAAAACTGAAATTAGCCGCCGATTGGCCAAATTGGCCCGCGCGCCTTTTCTCAAGGTGGAAGCGACAAAATTCACCGAAGTGGGCTATGTCGGACGGGATGTTGAACAGATTATTCGGGATTTGGTGGACTCGAGCATCACCATGACCCGCGATCACATGCGCGAAGATGTGCGTGCTCGCGCAAAAGAAGCGGCAGAAGAGCGCGTGATTGAGGCAATTGCTGGATCAGATGCCCGCGATGCAACCCGCGAAATGTTCCGCAAGAAATTGCGCAGCGGCGAGTTAGATGACACGATCATAGAGCTTGAGGTTGCTGATACATCCAACCCTCTGTCGGCATTGGATCTTCCCGGTCAACCAGGCAGTCAGATGGGGATGATGAATCTCGGAGATATCTTCGGCAAAGCCATGGGCGGCAGGACCAGCCGCAAAAAGATGACCGTAGCGGCGAGTTATGATGTCTTGCTCGGAGAAGAAGCAGATAAACTGCTCGACGATGAAATCGTCACCAAAGCCGCCTTGGCGGCTGTCGAACAAAGCGGAATCGTGTTTCTTGATGAGATTGATAAAGTCTGCGCCCGCGCCGATGCGCGCGGAGCGGATGTCAGCCGCGAAGGTGTACAGCGCGACTTGCTGCCGCTGATTGAAGGGACAACAGTGTCCACTAAGCATGGGCCCGTGAAAACAGATCACATATTGTTTATCGCCTCTGGCGCATTTCATGTTGCAAAGCCATCCGACCTCCTACCTGAGCTTCAGGGTCGCCTGCCGATCCGTGTGGAGCTTCGCGATCTCACCGAAAAAGATTTTATTCGCATTTTGTCAGAAACTGAAAATGCATTAACCCTGCAATATTCAGCCCTTATGGGAACAGAAGATGTCTCTGTGAGCTTTAGCGAAGACGGTATCGAGGCTTTGGCGCGGGCAGCAGCCGAAGTGAACCGCTCCGTCGAGAACATTGGCGCAAGGCGACTTTATACGGTTATTGAGCGGGTTTTTGAGGACCTATCCTTTGCTGCACCGGATCAGGCGGGTTCAGAGGTGGTAATTGATAAGGCTTATGTCAACAAAAACCTCGACAGCCTATTACAGTCAACAGATCTGTCTCGCTACGTATTATAGCTCTTGCCAGAGGCCAGGTTTCGTCTGACAACAGCACATGATCCGCTTTATCCTGCAAAACAGCCGATGGTTAACGGCCGGGGCCCTGCTCACTTTAATCTCAAGCTTTGGGCAAACATATTTCATCTCTATATTCGCAGGTGAAATCCGCGCGACATTCAACCTATCCCACGGAGATTGGGGCGCGATCTATGGATTTGGCACATTTGCATCCGCGGTTGTGATGATTTGGTCCGGTGGTTTGACGGATGTCATGCGGGTGCGCAACCTTGGGCCGATTGTACTGGCCGCCCTGGCGGCCTCTTGTTTGTTCATGGCCTTCAACCCATGGGTCGCCCTGCTGCCCGTTGTCATTTTTTGTTTGCGCTTTACGGGTCAAGGTATGTCGACCCATATCGCCACAGTTGCAATGTCTCGCTGGTTTGTTGCCAACCGCGGCAAGGCGCTTTCGGTGGCCAGCCTTGGATTTTCATTTGGTGAAGCCTGTTATCCGGTTCTCGTGGTCAGCCTTTTGGCATTTTTCACCTGGCAAAGCATTTGGGTCTTAGCAGCTGGTACAGCAATTTTGGCCATTCCCGCGCTGCTTTGGTTGCTCGCAGAGGAGCGCAGCCCTCAATCTAGCGCCGCCGAAGGACAATCCTTTGGAATGGGCGGGCGTCATTGGAGCAGAAATCAGGTTCTTGGCCATCCACTGTTTTGGTTCATGATCCCCGCGCTCTTGGGTCAGTCGGCATTTAACACCGCTTTTTTCTTCCTTCAGGTACATTTTGCCGAAATTAAAGGTTGGGACCATTTGCAACTGGTTGCCATGTTTCCAATTTACACCGCTGTTTCGATAGCTGCGATGATTTTATCTGGAGTCTTACTCGACAAATTAGACACCGCTCGCTTGATCCCCTATTTTCAATTGCCAATGATTGTTGCCTTTTTGACTTTTGCCTATGGTCAATCGCTTCTCTCAGCTTTGGTGGGGTTCATTTTCCTTGGCCTGTCCTCAGGTGCGAACGCTACGCTGCCAAATGCTTTTTGGGCTGAATTTTATGGCACAAAGCACCTCGGCTCCATTAAGGCGGCGGCGGCGGCTGTCATGGTTTTAGGCTCCGCCGTCGGTCCCGCAATAACCGGGATCTTGCTAGATTACGATATAGCGCTTGATGCTCAATATGTTGCGGTTTCTATATTTTTTAGCTTCTCGTCTGTGATGATGTGGATCGGTGTAAAACGTGTAAGCAACAGCTTTGTGTTCTAGCGACCCCTGCGACGCAAATAAACATAAAACGCCCCTGCCCCACCGTGACGCTGATGGGCGGGTGTCACCTCCAAAATAACCGCAGACAGTGGAGATTGGCGCAGCCACATCGGCACATTGTGCCGCAATATCCCATGGCGCTCAGGGATGGGCCCGTGATCTGGCTTGGATTTCCCCTTGCCCGTAATCACAAGAACCAATCGGCGCTGCAATTGCGCAGATCCTAGGATGAAATCTTGCAACGCGGGATGCGCTTCTGCCATTGTCATGCCGTGAAGGTCAATGCGCCCTTCTGGTCGCAGCTTTCCACGGGTCATTTTGCCAAATGATTTTGCGTCCATCGCAGGTACAGGCTTCGCCGCAGCCTGGCCTCGGCTGACCACAGCCCCAGATCGTGACTTTATGCCAATCTTAAAACCCTTGAGGTCCGGTTGAACCGGTGCCGGGCGCTTGGTCTTGGCTTTTGATACAGACAGAGCGGGTGGCATCTCCATCTTTGCAGGTAGCGCCAGGGGCGTTGCTGTATCAGCCACTTTTTTCCAAAGCTCTCGCTCTTCTGGACGCAATTTTCTGGCCATTGCTAGTGTTCCAATACCAAAGCGCGCGCGTCTTCGATCGGCATCAAAAGGATCATGCGGCCCGTATCTTTGGTTAATCCCGCCGCAATTCCCGCCTGAGAACCCGTGCCAAAAAACACATCCGCACGCTGCGGACCGGTTATGGCAGACCCTGTGTCTTGAGCGATCATAAGGCGATTTAAAGGTCTCGACCCACCTTTTTCAAGCCAGATCGGCATTCCAAGAGTGACGTATTTTGGATCAACGGCCAATGTGCGCAGGGTGGTGAGTGATCGGTTCATTGCTCCAAGTGGACCTTTGTCACCAGGCACATCATCAACCCGGCGAAAAAACACATAGGCAGGATTTTTCCAGATAATTTCTTGTCCCTGCTCAAGATTGTTCTGCACCCATTGTATTATGCGGTTAGCGGATACTTCATGCTCCTGCAAAACTCCCAGCTCGACCAAATTGGGACCAATGGCCTGATAACGATGGCCGTTAGAGCCTCCATAGCCCAAGCGGATGGTCGTGCCATCTTGCAGACGCAGGCGACCCGATCCTTGAATTTGCAGAAAGAAAATATCAGCAGGATTCTCCACCCAAGCTATTTCCAGCCCCCTGCCCTTTAAAAGCTCATTTTTCTCAATATCTCGACGGGTTTTCCAATTGCCGCCGGCCCGCACCTCATCTGGCACGCCATAAATAGGGTATCGAAACCGACCGGTTCGCGTGAGAGACCCGGTAAGTTCAGGCTCATAATAGCCGGTAAAAAGAGCCGGCTCTGTGGTCTTGGTTAGGATTGGTTGGAAAAATGTTTCAAAATATAACCGGCTATTTGGATTTTGATGTGCAACTGCGCAAAGGGCTTGCCAGTCTTCTCCAGACATATCTCCACAGGTCACCTTAAAAGCCTCGAGCGCCGCCGCGTGGTCATCATCCATCCAACCATTGAGCGCCGAAAAAGGAATGAGCTGATAGCTGTTGCCTGCGGTCACCGGCAAGCCAAAGGCTGCAAAAAGAGCAGCCAGAAGCAGTGGTCTAAAGATCATTCGCCCGTGGCAATGAGCTGCCAGTTTGGATCGTCGGCACCCATTGTGCGACCGAACGTCCAAACATCGCGTTGGCGTTTAATCTCGGTTTCATTGCCCTCAATAATATCCCCATCCGCATTGCGCACCACAGAGGTCAGCTCGCAAATGAAACGCACGTCAATCTGAGCCGCCTGAGTTTTGGGATCAAAAGTCGCGCCCATTAAGCCAGTATCTCGCACACCGATGAATTCCGCTTCAATCGAAAGCCCCTGTGCCTTGCGGGCCTCTACAACTGAAGCAAATGCGTCATAGACATCTTCATTCAAGAAGGCTTTGACACTGTCCAAGTCACCATTCTCAAAAGCCATTAAAATCATTTCATAGGCGCTTTTCGAACCATATAGAAATTCAGTCACAGAAAATGACGGCTCAGCTTGTTTCATGCCCAAAAGCGCAGATGCTGCGTCACTGTCTTCTGCAACGTGATCTGTAATGTCCTGATCTGGACCACCTTCGATCACTTCAAGCTTTGGCCGGTAATCTGCGCGCTCGACCATATCTGCCCGTGAACCCTCATGACCTTCTCTTGTGCCCAGAACGCCCCGCAACTTCAAAATAAGATAAATGGCGATACCCGCTAAAGCCAATAATTGTATAATTTGCATGTTCATTGTGATCTGTTGCCCCATGAGGAATAGAAATGTTCGATCTTGATACCTATGTAGGGCAGCAGGTGGTTCAAGTCCACCAGCACACAGATGAATTGGAGAGCCAAAATGCGGTTGTTGATAGCTTTTATAGCGGTGCCTTTAATTGAGATCGGCCTTTTTATCCAGGTTGGTGATACGATCGGCCTATGGCCGACGTTGTTCATCGTTTTATTGACCGCCATTGTTGGAACCGCGCTTGTGCGCAGCCAGGGCGCGCAGGTGTTAAGTGCGCTTCAGGGATCGTTTCAAGCCATGAAAGACCCAACCGAGCCATTGGCGCATGGAGCAATGATTTTATTTGCTGGCGCTTTGCTACTCACACCGGGGTTTTTCACTGATGCTTTTGGATTCTTGCTGCTCTTCCCGCCCTTCCGGCACTTGATCACAAACATGATCCGCTCAAGACTGACATCGGCCAATGTGAAATTCTCCACCCACCAGTCCGGCTCAGATGACACGGTTATTGATGCGGACTATATAGATATTTCAGAGCCGCAAAGCTCCACTGACCCGACAAAGCATTGAGGATCACACCACATTCTGTTATGCGGCTCGGGATATATTTTTAGGAGCGACCAGGATGGCACAAGAACCGATTGAAAATGCTAAAAACGAAGAAGAGGCCACGCCTAAGCCTCTGAAAATGCAGGTTTTAGCTCAATATATTCGCGATATGTCTTTCGAGAATATCTTGGCTCAAAAGGGTATTAGCGGTGAAGCGCAGCCCGATGTGTCGGTTCAAGTCAATATTGATGCAAAAAAGCGTCCTGTCGAACACCAGTTTGAAGTCATCATCAAAACAGAAATTTCTTCCAAAACAAAAGATAAGGGCGAACCGATGTTTTTGTTAGAGCTGGAATATGCTGGCATTTTTCATGTTGAAAACCTGCCAGAAGATCAACTGCATCCCTATTTGATGATCGAATGTCCGCGCATGATCTTCCCATTCTTGCGTCGTATCATCAGCGATGTCACACGAGATGGGGGCTTCCCACCGCTTAACCTCGATTCCATGGATTTCGTTCAACTCTATCGCAATGAAATTCAACGGCGCGTTGCTGAAAACGCCAAAGCGAAGGCAAACTAAGTCTCTTTTGTCCAAAGAGCATCAGATCCTAAAGCGGCGATGAATGAATCATGCGCCGCTTTTTCTGTCTCTGAAAGCCTGGATGGCAGGGGTTTTGGCCGGGGCGCGGGGCGCCAATCAGAAGATGGGGAACCATCCGCCGATGTTTTGACCTCCGGGCCAGATAAAACCAAATCTGGCTGGCGACCACCCACCAGCTCCAAATAGACCTCGGCTAAGATTTCGGAATCAAGCAATGCGCCGTGCAATGTTCGCGAAGAGTTATCAATACCAAACCTGCGGCACAAAGCATCCAGTGAAGCTGGAGAGCCAGGAAATTTACGGCGGGCAATCGCAAGAGTGTCAATTGCTTGATTATTGGGTAAGGCTGGCCGATTGACCCACTTCAGCTCTGCATTTAAAAATTTCATGTCAAAAGAAGCGTTGTGGATGACAAGCTTTGAATCTTTAATAAAATCAATGAAGTCTTGTGCGATATCTTTGAACAGTGGTTTATTTGATAAAAATTCTTCGCTCAATCCGTGCACATTAAACGCAGCTTCCGGCATGTTGCGTTCTGGGTTGATATATTGGTGATAGGTTCGGCCGGTCGGCAGGTGATTGAACAGTTCTACTGCTCCAATCTCAACAATCCGATCCCCTTCACTCGGCTCAAACCCCGTGGTTTCTGTATCTAAGACAATTTCACGCATTTCTTTGCCTTTTTTTGATATCTTCTAAAATAGCATCGACCGCCTGGGCTGCTGTTTCAAGACTGGTTGTGTCAATTATGTAATCTGCCTCAGCGGCTTTTTGTTCGGCCGGCCATTGTTTGGATCGGATCATCTCAAAATGCTCTTCTGTCATCCCTGATCGTGCCAAAACACGGGATTTTTGCGCCTCAAAACTCGACATTACACATGCCACGGCATCAAATTCAGTTTGTGAATTGAGCTCAAACAACAAGGGGATGTCAAACACCAAAATAGACTTTGGATTATTGGCGATAAATGCGTGTCGGTCTTGTTTAACAAGCGGATGAATGATCGCTTCTAGCTTTGGCAAGAGGCTGGCGTCTTGTGAAATAAAGGCACGGAGCTTTGCACGATCTACCGCTCCTTGATGCACGGCGTCGGGGGCAATCTTCGCAATACCAGCCACAGCCGAGCCGTTTTTGCTATAGGCGCGGTGAACAGTGCTGTCGGCGTCCCAAATTTTGCACCCGCGATCTGCGAATAACTGGGCAGTTTTTGATTTGCCCATGCCGATAGATCCGGTCAATCCCAATAAAAAACTCATGTAAGCATCAACGCCTCTAGCTCTTGGTCCACCTCGGGCCGGGTGCCAAACCAAGCTTCAAAACCAGGCACAGCTTGATGCAATAACATACCAATTCCACCCACCACCTCACATCCACGCGCACGTGCATCTTTTAAAAGCTGGGTTTCTAAAGGCGCGTAAATGAGATCTGTGACGAGTGCATGCGGGTTTATATTGGTCAAATCAAACTCAAGAGCCGCTTTGCCCGTCATACCAAGAGAGGTGCTATTCACCACAGTGAACACCTCTGGTAAAACATCTTCTTTATTCTGCCAATCAATCACTTCAATAAGGTTAGATATTTCAGCGGCCAGGTCATCAGCGCGCGCGCGGGTCCGATTAGAGAGATAAATTTTTGGAACGCCCGCGTCTAAAAGGGCAGTCAAAATCGCTCGCGCGGCGCCACCTGCTCCCAATACCAAAGCAGGGCCAGCCTTCTGTTGCCAGGTCTCACTTTGGGTGGATAGATTAGTTATGAACCCGTAACCATCTGTATTATCTGCACGAATATCACCACTGTCCGTTTTTACCAGCGTATTGGCTGCACCTATGCGTTGCGCTCTCGGGCTCATGTGATCGGCGAATGCCAATGCTTGTTCCTTATGCGGAATGGTGACATTAAATCCCGAAAAACCAACGTCAAAGAGCATATTTAGAGTGTCATTAAAATGCGCGGGGGGAATATCTATCGCGATATAATCCCCTGATATGCCGTTTTTTTGAAGCCAATGCCCGTGCATCCGAGGTGACTTACTTTGAGCAATCGGATGACCCAAAACCGCCGCAAGTTTCGGATTTTGGTATGGGTTATTTGTGTCGATTTGATTTAAAAATCCTATGATTGGCCCGATCGAAAGCCCCATGATGTCAAACCAATGACCTCGAACCGCAGAAAAGAGATCTGGTGTACTTTCGAAGTGATAACCGCCGGCGGCGTGTTTCACCTCCTGCCAATAGGCTGCAACGTAAGCGTCTATGTCAGCCGCACTCATGGGCCGCATCGACATATGGCTGATTGCGATATGTCGCCACTGAGGTTTGCAATCTTTGTAAATTACATTGGCAGTTATCAACCTATGCGTTTGTCCAGCAAGGCGAGATAGAGAGTGTTTTAGCGCGTCACGAGAGGCGGGCTTTCCAAATATTTCTCCTTCAAAGACCAATATTTGATCACAGCCAATCACCCAACTGACTGGATTCTTTCGAGATATTTTTAATGCTTTATGTTCTGCTAAAGTATCGGCAATGTCGCGCGGCGCGGCCTGCTCTGCGCTCAAAGATTTCGTAATATTTTCTTCATCAATCTGTGGTGACATAAACCGAGCACTCATTCGTACCGAATTTAAAATGCGGCGGCGCGTGGCAGATTGAGACGCGAGGATAAGATCCATGTAAGATAAACCTGTGGATATGTTTGCTGTGACCTGTGACTGAACTGTGGGGGTAATCGCGGTCTTTTGCAAATACAAGAATTCTTACTGAGTTTCATTCAGATTTAGAATTTTTCAGTGAATTTATCTTCTGTGGATATGGACAATTTTCTGCTGATGATAATTTGTCCTTTGATAAGGTTAATGGTTTTAATCAACAGGGTTATACACATGGATATTTTTTAAGTTGTTGCTTTTATGTAAATAATTTTTATGTTGTGTGTTTGTTGGTGTTTTTATCCACCTGTTCATAAATATATAGATAAAATTTGATCCACAGATTTCACCAGCACTACATCTCTCTACTAAAATCATCTAATATTATTATAATATAAAGTGGGGAAGGTACCGTGAAATGATAGATTACTTAATTGCGATGTACCCATGGTTGAAAGCTGGCCATATAATTTCGGTAATTTCCTGGATGGCTGGAATTTTTTATCTGCCACGACTTTTTGTACATCATAGCGAAAAAGTAGAGGTTCCTTCTCAGACTGATCGTTTGTTTTCCATGATGGAATCAAAATTGTTAAAAGTCATCATGACGCCGGCTATGCTTGCGACTTGGGGTTTTGGGCTGTCTTTGACGGTGATACCTGGAGTGTTAGATTGGTCAGATATCTGGCCTTGGGTTAAACTCATGTCAATTATAGCAATGACTTGGTTTCATTTTTGGTTGGCCAAGCGGCAAAGAGATTTTGAACTGGGTGACAATCAGCTGACTGGAAAAACTTACAGAATAATGAATGAGGTGCCGACGGTCTTATTGTTGGTGATCGTTATTATGGTTGTGGTTCGTCCATTTTGAATAAGCCTGTAATATTTGACTCATCCTTTGCTTTTGAGTAACGATAGGGTGCGCCCGTCCGGGATCGCTTTTTCTTAATAACATCTGTGGTGCCTAGGGGAACCTTTGGCAGGAAGAGACTCCATGACAAGTAACCGTGTGACTTTGGCCGAATTAAAGGCGAAAAGCCCAAAAGATCTGCTTTCTATGGCAGAGGAACTGGAAATTGAGAACGCCTCGACCATGCGTAAAGGCGATATGATGTTCTCGATTTTAAAAGAGCGTGCGGAAGACGGCGCAGAGATTTCCGGCGATGGGGTCTTGGAAGTACTTCAAGACGGTTTTGGTTTTTTGCGGTCACCTGAGGCAAATTATCTGCCGGGTCCAGACGATATTTATGTTTCACCGGAAATGATCCGGCAGTTTTCACTACGAACCGGGGATACCATTGAGGGTATCATTAAGGCGCCGGAGGATACTGAGCGTTATTTTGGTATGACTAAGGTTGAGAAGATCAACTTTGAGAATCCAGAACATGCGCGTCATAAGGTGGCATTTGAAAACTTGACGCCGCTTTATCCAGATGAGCGGTTGAATATGGAGCTCGAAGATCCAACAACGAAGGATCGTTCGGCACGGATTATTGATTTGGTTGCGCCGATTGGTAAAGGTCAGAGATCTTTGATCGTTGCGCCGCCACGTACAGGTAAAACCGTTTTATTACAAAACATTGCCAACTCGATAGAACGAAACCATCCGGAATGTTATTTGATTGTTCTATTGATTGACGAGCGGCCGGAAGAGGTGACCGATATGCAGCGGTCTGTGAAGGGTGAAGTTGTCAGCTCTACCTTTGATGAGCCCGCGACGCGTCACGTTGCTGTATCTGAAATGGTGATCGAAAAAGCAAAACGTTTGGTTGAGCACAAACGTGATGTTGTCATCTTGTTGGACTCAATTACCCGATTGGGTCGGGCGTTTAACACGGTTGTGCCTTCATCAGGTAAGGTCTTGACCGGTGGTGTGGATGCGAATGCTTTACAGCGGCCAAAGCGCTTTTTTGGGGCGGCTCGAAATATCGAAGAGGGCGGCTCTTTGACCATTATTGCGACAGCTCTGATTGATACTGGCAGCCGTATGGATGAAGTTATTTTTGAGGAATTCAAAGGTACTGGTAACTCCGAAATTGTTTTAGATCGCAAAGTCGCTGACAAGCGGGTGTTCCCGGCTATGGATGTGTTGAAATCAGGTACGCGTAAGGAAGATTTGCTGGTCGATAAAGTCGATTTGCAAAAAACCTATGTGTTGAGACGGATTTTGAACCCGATGGGAACGACTGATGCGATTGAATTCCTGATTTCTAAGTTGAAACAGACGAAATCTAATTCGGAATTCTTTGATTCTATGAACACCTAAGTGTCTGTGATGGACACTATTTTTGCGCAGGCAACGGCAACCGGTCGGGCAGGGGTTTCTGTTATTCGTGTATCAGGTCCCGAAGCCTTTGATATTTCATCAGTATTTTGCGATCTGCCCGATGTGGGCCGGATCGGTTTGCGGGCGGTTCGAGGCTGTGATGGGGCGCTTATCGACCGTGCAGTTGTGCTTTGTTTTGAGAATGGCGCGAGCTTTACAGGGGAACGTGTCGTTGAGTTTCAAGTTCACGGTGGGCTGGCCACTGTGGCGCGACTGTTGTCGGAGCTTTCGGCACAGAAGGGCTGTCGTATGGCAGAGCCGGGAGAGTTTACCCGCCGGGCGCTTGAAAATGGTCAGCTAGATCTTAATCAGGTTGAGGCATTGTCGGACTTAATTGACGCTGAAACCGAATCGCAGCGTCAGCAGGCTATTCGCGTTTTAGACGGAAGTTTTGGGGATGCTGGAGAGCGGTGGCGTGGCAAGCTTTTGCGCGCAGCGGCTCTTTTAGAGGCCAGCATCGACTTTTCGGATGAAGAAATTCCGGATGATCTGTCTGTTGAGGTGATCCATTTGGTCGAAGAAACGCGCGCTTCTATTTCTGCTATTTTGGAGCGATCTACTGTGGCGGCTAAAATTCGCACTGGTTTTACGGTTGCGATCATTGGTGCGCCAAATGTTGGTAAATCCACTTTGCTCAACTGTATTGTAGGGCGACAGGCTGCGATAACTTCAGATGTGGCTGGAACGACGCGAGATGTCATTGAATGTCGCGTGGATTTGCAGGGGCTCGCGGTGAGCTTTTTGGATACAGCGGGTTTGCGCGATTCTAAAGATGAGATAGAAAAACTAGGTATTTCAAAAGCCTACGAAATGGCAGATGCTGCTGATATTCGTGTGTTTCTGATAGAAGAGGAAGGAGAGCCTCTTGCGATTACAATGCGCGATGGCGATATTGTTCGGCTGAATAAGGGAGATGAGCGCGGGCTTGATGTCGAGGCGATCTCTGGGAAAACTGGCCAAGGCGTATCAGAGCTATTGAACCTAATTGTGGAACGATTAGCGGTGAAAACGCCAACGGATGTGGTTGCCATTCGAGAACGGCAAATCACCGGGTTGCGTGCGGCGGAATCTTTTCTTGCGCGGGTTTTGACGCTTGTCAAATCCGATCCGCTGCCGTTTGAGCTTGCCAGCCAGGAGCTCTATTTTGCGCTTAGTGAATTGGATTTTGTTTTTGGTCGGATTGATATAGAATCTGTCTTGGATGAAATCTTCTCAAGCTTTTGTTTGGGGAAGTAGGGGGCGCGTTTCACGTGAAACATTTTGATGTTGTGATTGTAGGCGGCGGTCACGCTGGTTGTGAAGCGCTTCATGCGGTTTGCAGGTATGGCTTGCGGGCTGCGCTTGTGACCTTGGATCAGAGCAAAGTTGGCGTGATGTCATGTAACCCTGCAATTGGGGGGCTGGGTAAGGGCCATTTGGTGCGCGAGATTGATGCTCTTGATGGGATCATGGGTACAGCAGCCGATTTGTCTGGCATTCAATTTCGTCTGCTCAATAGAAGCAAAGGTCCTGCTGTACAGGGCCCACGGACACAATCAGATCGAACGCTGTACTTGCAGGCGATACAGGCTCTTTTAGCGAAGCAAGATTATACGTTGATCGAAGGAGAGGCGGCGGATTTAATGTCTAGTGGCGGCGCCGTGACAGGTGTTCGTTTGGCCGATGGCTCAGAAATTCTTGCCCATTCGGTTATTCTGACGGCCGGGACTTTCATGCGGGGCGTCATACACATCGGTGATAAAAGAGTTTCTGCGGGCCGCATGGGAGAAAAAGCGGCTGATGTGCTGTCGCAGAAGATGGAATCTTTGGGCGCTGTATTTGGCCGATTGAAAACAGGTACACCACCCCGTCTGAATGGGGATACCATCGATTGGCGTCAGTTGGAGCTTCAACCCGCAGATTCTGATCCAGTCATGTTGTCGTTTCTTTCGAAAGGACCAACGGTGCAGCAGGTGAGCTGCGGCATCACCCATACAAACAGCCAAACTCATGACATTATTCGGGAGAATATTGATAAATCGGCAATGTATGGCGGGCATATAGAGGGTATTGGGCCGCGGTATTGCCCCTCTATTGAAGACAAAATAACCCGTTTTGCCGATAAGTCGAGCCACCAAGTATTTTTGGAGCCGGAAGGGCTTACGACAAATTGCGTGTATCCCAATGGCATTTCAACGTCTTTGCCGCAAGATGTTCAGGAAGCCTATGTCAGGTCGATTGCGGGGCTGGAGAATGTTGAAATTCAGCAACCCGGCTATGCCATAGAATATGATTTTCTTAATCCCCAAGGGCTATCAAGTGATTTGGAATCAAGCTTGATGGGTGGATTGTTTTTGGCTGGCCAGATTAATGGAACCACTGGGTATGAGGAGGCCGCAGCCCAAGGCTTGGTTGCAGCCATTGGTGTTGCGAAGCGGCTTAAGGGCGTGTCGCCCGTCATATTTGATCGTAGTACCAGCTATATTGGGGTGATGATTGACGATTTAATAACACGCGGCGCAACTGAGCCTTATCGGATGTTTACATCACGGGCGGAGTTTCGATTAAAGCTGCGTGCTGATAACGCCGATCAGCGGTTAACCGAGCAAGGTTACACTTCCGGCCTTGTATCGGAGTCTAGATTTGACGCCTATCAGGAAAAGATGAAGCGTTTAGACAAGTGCCGTGCGCTGTTGTCATCAATGGCTGTTTCACCCAACCAGGCCCGTCAGGTGGGAATAGAGCTTGGACTGGATGGGCGGCGTCGCAATGGGCATGAGCTGCTCTCAATTCCCGGAGTGACTGTTTCAAATCTTTCGGGTCTGGCCCCAGGGTTAGCTGAGTGTGATACGGCATCTTTGGATCAGGCCGCACGAGAGGCGCTCTATGTGACTTATATTGAGCGCCAGGGGCGCGATATTGACGCTTTAGCCCGGGATTTGAGCGTTAAGATTCCAAAAGGTTTTCATTACGCGGGGGTTCCTGGTCTGTCGTCTGAGCTGATTTCAAAGCTAAACGCAGCGCGTCCAGAGTCGCTCGGTGCTGCTAAGAATATCGAAGGGGTGACGCCGGCAGCTTTGACGGCTGTTTTGTTAAGCATCAAGTCCCAAGGGTTGAAAAATACCGGATGACGAGGCAAGAAAATCTTACCAGCCTGAGTGTTTCACGTGAAACAACGGCGCAGCTCAATGAGTTCGTTGCGCTCGTTAAAAAGTGGAATCCGGTTATCAACTTGATCGCAAAAGGCAGTATTTCAAACATCTGGAGCCGTCATATTGAAGATTCAGCACAAATCATCGCACTGGCAAAGCTGTCTGATTATTGGATCGATATTGGCAGCGGTGGTGGGTTTCCCGGCATCGTTGTGGCGATTTGTTTGAAAGAAATCTCTCCCTCCACCTGCGTTATATTGGTTGAAAGTGACCTGCGAAAGGCCGCTTTCCTTCGTCAAGCAGCAGCTACTTTAGAGTTAAATTGTGAAATCCACAGCTCTAGGATTGAATCTTTAACCCTTGCTCGGGCCGCTACCGTTTCGGCGCGTGCTCTCGCAGCTTTGCCAAAGCTCTTAGAATATGCAGAAACTCTTGTTGAAGCCGACGGCGTATGTTTGTTCATGAAGGGGCAAAGCCATCAGGATGAACTTGCGGCGGCGCAAAAATCATGGTCATTTGAGCACGACATCGTGCCGAGCCAGACAGACATTCACGCAGCGGTGTTGAAAATCAGGAATATTCGACGTGCAGCAGCCTAAACAAAAAATATTCGCCATTGCCAACCAAAAAGGCGGGGTTGGGAAGACAACCACAACCCTAAATTTGGCAGCTGCAATCGCGGAAGCTGGTTTTAAAGTGCTGGTCATGGATCTTGACCCCCAGGGAAACGCGTCAACAGGGCTTGGCTCCCATGCGGATGCACGCGCATTCACAACCTATGATGTTTTGATCGGCACCCAAGTGGAACTTCGGTTTATTCAAAAAACAGATATCGAAAACATCGACCTTGTTCCATCGACAACCGATCTCAGCTCTGCGGACATAGAATTGGCCAGCGCGAAAAACCGAAGTGAGATGTTGCGTAAAGTTTTGAGCAACTCAGATCTGTCAAAATACGATTATATATTGTTGGATTGTCCGCCGTCACTCAACGTCCTAACAGTAAACGCTTTGATAGCAGCCCACGCCCTTATCATTCCTTTGCAAAGCGAATTTTTCGCTTTAGAGGGTCTGTCGCAATTGTTGATGTCCGTGCGAGAAGTGCGAGATCTCGGCAACCCAGATCTTCGAATTGAAGGGGTGGTGCTGACAATGTACGACGCGCGCAATCGCCTATCCTTGCAAGTCGAGGAAGATGCGCGGGAAAACTTGGGCGAATTGATTTTTAAAACGGTCATTCCGCGAAACGTGAGAATAAGCGAGGCGCCGTCCTTTGCGATGCCCGTGTTGAGTTATGATAGCCGATCCAAAGGTGCAGAGGCCTATCGCGCCCTTGCACAAGAAATTTTGGCACGCAGATGATAAAGAGTTAGGATATAAAATGGCCAATACCCCCAAACGCCAAAGAGGTCTCGGTCGGGGCCTATCGGCGCTGATGGCTGATATTGAACAGACAGTCGGTGACACAGGGCCCAGCAGCTCTGAGCGGCGCAGTGATATGCTTGTGCCAATCGAAAATGTGCACCCCAATCCGGACCAACCGCGTCGGCATTTTGATGTTGATGAATTAAACGATCTTGCCGGGTCAATTCGTTCGAAGGGTATTATTCAGCCGCTGGTCGTGCGTGCGCACCCAGAAAAAACCGGCGAATATGAAATCGTCGCAGGGGAACGGCGGTGGCGGGCCTCCCAGCTCGCCCAGCTACATGAGTTGCCCATTGTGGTGCGGGAATTTTCTGATTTGGACGTTCTCGAGATCGCAATTATCGAAAATATCCAGCGCGCAGACCTCAACCCCATTGAGGAGGCGATTGGATATCGCCAGCTCATGGATAAATTTGGTCACACGCAAGAGCAGATGGCCGAAGCGCTTGGCAAGTCGCGCCCACATATCGCAAATGTTCTGCGCCTTCTGGCGCTTCCAAAAGATGTTCAAGCTTTTGTCATCAATGGCAGCCTATCAAGTGGTCACGCGCGCGCATTGATTACCGCGCCCAATGCCTCTGATTTGGCGCGTGTTGTTGTGGCGCGTGGATTGTCTGTTCGACAGACGGAAAAATTGGTGAAAGAACCGAAAGCGCCCGGCAAAGACCGCATGCCAAAATCTGCCAAAGACGCAGATACGCGTGCGCTTGAAGGTGATCTTTCCGCAGCTCTTAAAATGGCGGTCTCCATCACGCATAACCCGGGACAAGAGGGCGGCTCGATTACCATCCGCTATAAAAATCTAGAACAGCTCGATGAGCTGTGTCGCCACCTAGCAGGGCTTTAATACATCAAAGCTTGAACCAGTTGATTCAAAAGCGGGCGACCCGATTTTGTGGCGCGAAGTTGATTTTCGCGGAGGTCCAGCAGGCGCATGTCCAGCAGGTGACTTGGAATATCGAGCGGCGCATTGGCGACGCTCTCAATGCGCGTTCGAGAAATCCCATCCAATATTCGCAACCCCATCATGATAAGTTCATTGGCGTGATCTTGCGGGGTTAACGTTTCTTGGTGACTGGTACCGCTCTTTTGCAACTCTACCCGCTCCAACCAGGCTTGGGGCGCGAGAGCTGTTCTTGTGGCGTGGCGCTTGCCTCCCAGGGTCAAGCGGCCATGGGCTCCGGGCCCTATTCCGACATAGTCGCCACCGCGCCAATAAATGTTATTATGTTTAGATTCCAATGACTTATGTGAATAGTTGGACACTTCATAAGCGTATAGCCCCGCTTTGGCACAGATCTCATTGGTCACATCAAACATGTCAGCGCTTAAGTCTTCATTGGGCAACCCTGCCAATTTCCCTGCCTGCGCCCGAAAGCCAAAGGCCGTTCCAGGTTCAATTGTAAGTTGATACAAAGACAGATGCCCCGCGCTCATATCTATGGCTTCGCTGAGCTCCTCTTTCCAGGCTTCAAGCGTTTGATCTTGCCGCGCATAGATCAAATCAAAACTGACCTGGTCAAAATATGTCTTCGCGACAGTGAGGGCGGATCGCGCTTCTGCCACGGAGTGCAACCGACCGAGCCGCTTTAAGTCGGGATCGTTTAGCGCCTGAATTCCCATGGATATTCGGTTCACCCCGGCGGCGCGAAAATCAGCAAAACGCGAGGCTTCAACCGAGGACGGATTGGCCTCAAGTGTGATCTCAATATCATTTGCGAAAGACCAATGCACCCGCGCGCGATCAATCAGGCGCTCAACCATTTGGGGCGGCATCAAGCTTGGCGTACCCCCTCCGAAAAAAATTGAATTCAACACACGACCCCGGGTCAGGGCCCCATGGCGATCCAATTCGCTCAGCAGCGCCCTTTCCCATACATCGTTGTCTACCGCCGCATTGACATAGGAATTAAAGTCACAATACGGGCATTTTGCTTCACAAAATGGCCAATGGATATAAAGACCAAACCCGCCATGGTGCCAATCTTCCATCATGTGAGGCAGCCAGACACCAGTTTTTTGAAGGCATCCGCCCGATGACTGATCGGGTGTTTATGTTCTGGGAGCATTTCCGCAAATGTTTGATCATACCCATCGGGTTGAAACATGGGATCAAAGCCAAACCCATGAATGCCGCGCATTGGCCAGACCACTTGGCCCGGCACGATACCAGCAAAAACCTCATCGTGACCGTCTGGCCAAGCCAGGCACAATGTACAATTAAACTGCGCATGGCGCGGAAAGGGCGCATCGGCCGCGTCCAGCTCTTCCCAAACACGCGTCATCGCCATCGTAAAATCGCGGCCATTGGAGGTTTCCGCCCAATCAGCCGTGTAAACCCCCGGAGCGCCAGCTAACCCGTCGACACAGATGCCACTATCGTCAGACAGCGCCGGCAAACCTGTTGCTTGGGCCGCAAAATGCGCCTTCAGGCGCGCATTTCCTGCGAAACTTGTTTCTGTTTCTGCCGGCTCGTCCAGGCCCAGATCGCCAGCACTTACACATGCGACACCAAAGGGAGCCAAAAGCGCCTGTATTTCGCGCAATTTGCCTTTGTTATGACTGGCTAGAACGATCTTTGGTTCGGTGAGCGCTCGCATCAGCCAACGGCCGCCAATTGAGCAGCGACCAATTGCGCCACGCCCGCTTCAGCCAGATCCATCAGTTGCCCCATTTGGTCGCGCGAGAATGTTGAGCCCTCAGCCGACATTTGGACTTCTACCAATTTGCCCGATCCCAACATAACGAAATTGCCATCAACCCCGGCTTCACTGTCCTCGGGATAGTCTAAATCCAAAACTGCTTGGCCGGCATAGATACCGCAGCTCACCGCAGCCACAGGATCCAAAAGCGGATCGCTGATAACATCCCCAGCCTTCATGAGTTTTTGAACGGCAAGCTTAAGCGCAACCCAGCCACCTGTAATCGCGGCGCAGCGTGTCCCGCCATCTGCCTGGATCACGTCACAATCGATACTGATCTGCCGCTCACCCAAGGCGACGCGATCCACACCGGCGCGCAAACTCCGCCCAATGAGACGCTGAATCTCTTGCGTGCGTCCCGATTGACCATTTTTGGCCTCGCGGCGCATTCTTGTATGGGTGGCGCGGGGGAGCATCCCATATTCTGCGGTGATCCAACCCAACCCCGAGTTCCGCAGGAAAGGCGGCACGCGCTCTTCCAAACTGGCTGTACAAAGCACATGCGTGTCGCCAATCTTGATCAAACAAGATCCCTCTGCATGTCGGGTGACGTCTGTTTCAATCACAATGTCACGCATTTGATTTAATTCTCGATTGGATGGTCGCATAGCTTGTCCTCTCACTGTTCATGCGCGAATATGCGAAGAGGACCACAAATAGCAAGGCTTAGGTGAATGGACTCGTCGACAGAGTTATTTTCAGAAATGGATGCCCGCAGCCGTGAAGTGTTTCAGCGGGTTGTGGAAAGCTACCTGTCTTCGGGAGAACCGATGGGCAGCAACACGTTAACCCAGCATATGACCGAGCCCGTGAGTGCCGCCACCATTCGCAATGTCATGAAAGACTTAGAGCTTCTTGGCCTGCTCGACAGCCCGCATACCTCTGCTGGCCGTCAGCCAACGGAACTTGGTCTGCGTATGTTTGTTGACGGGATCTTGGAAGTTGGCGAGCCGGACAAGGCCGCGCAGCGCAAAATTTCCGCTACGATGGAAGAAAATGACAGTATCACAGGCATGCTTGATCGTATGTCCAGCGCCCTATCTGGACTTACGCGCGGCGCATCTTTGGTTCTCGCGCCAAAAAAATCTTCGCCCATAAAGCATATTGAATTTGTGTCTTTGGCGACTGACCGTGCGCTGGCGGTATTGGTTTTTGCCAATGGCGAGGTTGAAAACCGGGTATTTCGCCCACCTTTGGGTCAAACCCCGAGTCAAATACGCGAGGCAGTGAATTTTTTGAATGCCATTGGTCAGGGCCGGACACTGCAAGAATTGAAATCTACAATTGTCGCGGAGATCGAAAAACACCGCTCTGAATTAGATGTTTTGACCACGGGTTTGGTTGAGGCTGGAGTGGCCGTCATGCAGGACGCTGGCGGTGATAATGAGCGATTAATTGTTCGCGGCAGATCGAATCTCCTCGAGACCACCGGCACAGCTGAGGATTTGGAGCGGGTACGGGTGCTCTTTGATGACCTTGAACGCAAGCGAGATATTGCGGAATTCTTGCAATTAACCGATGAAGCTGAGGGCGTTCGCATTTTTATTGGCTCTGAGAACAAACTATTTTCACTTTCGGGTTCCTCTTTGGTGGTTTCTCCCTATATGAACGCTGACCAAAAGGTGGTTGGCGCTATCGGCGTAATCGGACCCACGCGTCTGAATTATGGTCGGATCGTGCCAATCGTGAATTATACCGCCCAAATGGTCGGGCGGGTTTTATCTGATCGAGGTTAGGTCCAGATGGCAAAAGAACATGAAGACGAGTTTCTCCAGGACGTGAGTCTTGCTGAAGAAGAAGAATATGGTGACGAAGAATACACCGAAGAGGAGTTAGAGCTTGATGCTCTGCGCGCCGAACGTGATGAGCTCAAGGATCGGTGGATGCGGGCTCTGGCAGATGCGGAAAATGCCCGCAAACGCGGTGATCGTGATCGCAGAGAAGCTGAGAACTACGGCGGCTCAAAGCTCGCCCGTGATCTGCTGCCGGTCTATGACAATCTCAAGCGTGGGCTTGAGGCTGCGACAGATGACCAGCGTGAAGTTTCAGCAGCTTTGATTGAGGGGGTTGAGCTCACCATGCGCGAGGTTGTCAATGTCTTCAAAAAACATGGCATCGAAGCGATTTCGCCAGAAATTGGTGAGCGGTTTGACCCACAAAATCATGAAGCAATGTTTGAAGCGCCAGTTCCAGGAACGAAGGCAGGGGATATCATTCAGGTGATGACCGAAGGCTTTATGTTACATGATCGCCTCCTGCGCCCGGCGCAAGTCGGCGTGTCTTCGACGCCGGGCTAAGGCTTCATAAAACTTATGTGACAAGGGCGGTATAATAAGGGCCGCCCTTTATAGTCACAGTTTTGATTTCAGCTTATAAATAAGATCTAAGGCTTGTTTGGCGCTCAAACTATCAGGCTGGATCGCTTCAAAAGCCTTTTCAAGCTCAGACTGAGTAGAAGGTGCAGGTGCTGACATCGCCACTGAGGAAAATAGTGGCAAATCGTCGATCAGGGCTTTTTGCTTGCTATGTCCCTCGCGTTCGCCGCGTTCCAATGCATCAAGCACCACCTTTGCCCGCTCTAAAACCGATTGTGGCAGACCGGCCAGCTTGGCCACTTGCACCCCATAAGATCGATCCGCCGCCCCTTTTTTCACCTCATGTAGGAATACAACATCGCCTTGATATTCCCGAACGGTGACAGTTGCATTGTCCACATGGCGCAATTTAGCAGTGAGTTGTGTGAGCTCATGGTAATGCGTGGCAAATAATGCACGGCACTGGTTGACGTCGTGTAAATGTTCCAGTGTTGCCCAGGCAATGGATAGCCCGTCATAGGTTGATGTTCCGCGGCCAATTTCATCTAAAATAACCAGGGCGCGGTCATCTGCTTGGTTCAAAATTGCGGCGGTTTCTACCATCTCCACCATAAACGTTGACCGCCCTCGGGCCAAATCATCGGCGGCCCCAACGCGGCTGAAAATCTGTGAAACAATACCAATTTCAGCCCGAGCTGCTGGCACGAAGGATCCGGCCTGTGCCAAAAGCGCAATTAAGGCATTTTGGCGCAAAAATGTTGATTTACCTGCCATATTTGGCCCGGTGAGCAGCCAGATCATGTCATCGTTACTGGTCAATTGGCAATCATTGGCAACAAAAACCGTTGTGGCTTGCGCTTTGATGGCCGCTTCGACCACGGGATGACGCCCTTGCTCAATGATAAAGTCACGGCTGTCATTCAATACCGGCCGGACCCAGCCTTCGGACATAGCCAATTCGGCAAGAGCCGCGGCGACATCTATTTCTGCAATCGAGACCGCCAAAGCTTGCAGTGCGCTGGCATGATTTAAAACCTGCGCGCAGAGACCGGCAAAGATTTCAAGCTCCAACCCCGTGGCACGGCCGGCGGCATTTAAGATCTTAGTTTCCAAATCGCCCAGTTCGACCGTCGTGAAACGAACTGCATTGGCCGTGGTTTGTCGGTGAATAAAGGTTTCACTCAACGGTGCCGCCATCATGCGCTGGGCGTGGGTTGCTGTGGTTTCAATGAAATATCCCAGCACATTGTTGTGCTTTATTTTCAATGATGAGATCTCGCACTGGCCTGCATATTCTGCTTGCATCTTGGCAATGACTGACCGCGCCTCATCACGCAGAGCTGTCGTCGCATCCAGCTCTGCTGAATAGCCAGTGGCGACAAACCCGCCATCACGCGCCAGAAGGGGCGGCTCTGCGACCAAGGCGCGATCCAATTCATCAGACAGGCCTTCAAAGCCCTTTAAATCAGCCGCAGCATTTTGCAGAAGTGGCGGTAAATCGTGTTGTTGCAAAAGCGCATGTACCTGCGCCGCTTGGACGATGCCGTTCCCAAGTGCTCGCAAATCTCTAGGACCACTTCGATCGAGGGCCACACGCCCCAGCGCGCGTTCAACATCAGGTAATTGCTTCAAGGCTGTGCGCACCGCACCACGCAAACCGCTTTGCTCACCGAAAAACGCCACCGCAGAAGCGCGCTCTTCGATAGTTGCCAAACGTTGAGAGGGTGTTGTGATGCGGCGGGTCAGAAGCCGTGCACCGGCCGCGGTCACAGATCGATCGACAACCGACAACAATGAGCCGGATCTTTCCCCAGCGAGCGTTTGGGTGAGCTCAAGATTCTTGCGGGTTGCTGCATCTATCGCGACAAAATCATCCCGCGCCTCGTAAACCGGACGTCTCAGAAGTGGCAATTGGCCCTTTTGGGTGGTGGAGAGATATTCAATAAGTCCAGAAATGGCGGCGATATCGGCACGGCCAAATTCACCAAGGCCGCTAAGATCTCGAACCCCATAGGCCTTGCAAATCCTATCTACGCCGGCGGTGCTGTCAAAAACCTCCTGAGGCAACTCTGTCGCGGCTGCGCCGGCCTCGCTGATAATTTCCAAAGTTTCATTCGCGGATCCTTCGGCCACAAGCACCTCAGCTGGGGCCAGCCTAGCCAGCTCCGGCCCCAATCGCACAGGTGGGCAGGGGCTATAGCGCAAATCTCCGGTCGAAATATCCACCCAGGCGAGACAGCTTTGGCTGCGGACCTGAATAAAACTGGCCAAAAAGTTACTTTCTCGGGGGTGCAACAGCGTGTCTTCGGTTAATGTGCCCGGGGTGACCAACCGCACAACGCCGCGTTTCACAACGGATTTAGCGCCCCGCTTCTTTGCCTCTTTTGGATTTTCCAGCTGTTCGCAGACAGCCACGCGAAACCCTTTTCGAATGAGGTTGAGCAAGTAACCCTCTGCCGCATGCACTGGGACCCCGCACATGGGAATATCCGCGCCCTGGTGTTTGCCGCGTTTTGTGAGAGTAATATCGAGCGCCTGCGCCGCCGCTATAGCATCGTCAAAAAACAGCTCATAAAAATCTCCCATGCGATAGAACAACAGGGCGGAGGGGTATTCCTCCTTGATCTCAAGAAACTGTGCCATCATGGGCGTGACAGACTGGTCGGGCTTGCTCACAGATTGATCTCCATTTGTCGCAAGTATTAGGCAAAAATTGCGACGAAAGAAAGCGATCATCGGGACTGATTTTGAATTGGTTTGACCTCTGGTTGGTGGTGGTTCATTCTGGCGCGAAGGTGGCGCAAGGTTGATGGGTAATGGTTCAAGGCCTAGATGGCGCAGACGCTCTTTGCGGGGGGTCTGCTAAAAATCGAATTGCACCAGCGAAACAGATAGTTTAATATTAAACTAATTCTAAACGGAGTGATGGAATGCCCAATAACAAAGTCACGGACGCCGATGCGCTGGCCTACCACCTGGAACCAACGCCTGGTAAATTTGAGATTACAGCCTCTGTGCCAATGACAACGCAACGCGATCTATCCCTGGCCTATTCGCCAGGTGTTGCAGTGCCCTGTGTGGCCATCGCTGACAATCCTGAACTGGCCTATGACTATACCAACAAAGGCAATCTTGTCGCTGTGATTTCGAACGGAACGGCCGTTTTAGGACTTGGCAACCTCGGCGCTTTGGGCAGCAAGCCGGTTATGGAAGGTAAGGCGGTTCTGTTTAAACGCTTTGCGGATGTGAACTCGATAGATATCGAGTTAGACACAGAAAATCCTGAGGAGTTTATCAATGCCGTGAAGCTTATGGGGCCAACGTTTGGGGGGATTAACCTCGAAGACATCAAGGCACCTGAGTGTTTCATCATTGAACAAGCCTTGAAAGAGGTCATGGATATCCCGGTGTTCCACGATGACCAGCACGGCACAGCTGTGATCTGTGCCGCAGGTTTGATCAATGCGCTGCATCTGTCTGGAAAGAAAATTCAGGACGTGAAGATTGTTTTAAACGGTGCTGGTGCGGCTGGGATTGCTTGCATAGAGCTTTTGAAATCCATGGGAGCCAAACATAACAATTGTATCGTCTGCGATACCAAGGGTGTGATTTACCAAGGACGTACCGAGGGTATGAACCAATGGAAATCTGCCCATGCAATTTCGACAGAATTGCGGAGTTTGGAAGACGCCATGTCGGGCGCAGATGTGTTTTTGGGTGTTTCAGTCAAGGGCGCCGTCACCTCGGAGATGGTAAAAAGCATGGCCCCTGATCCGGTGATTTTCGCCATGGCTAATCCAGATCCGGAAATCACGCCCGAAGAGGCCCATGCTGTGCGCCCGGATGCGATTGTGGCGACGGGCCGGTCAGATTATCCCAATCAGGTAAATAATGTATTGGGTTTTCCGTATTTGTTCCGTGGGGCATTAGATATTCACGCCCGCGCGATCAACGACGAAATGAAGATTGCTTGTGCACGCGCGCTTGCAGATTTGGCGCGTGAGGAAGTGCCAGATGAGGTGGCTTTGGCCTATGGTACGCAGCTGAGTTTTGGCCGCGATTACATCATTCCAACACCTTTTGATCCTCGGTTGATCTACCGCATTCCGCCCGCGGTTGCGCGGGCCGGTATGGACACAGGTGCTGCCCGCCGACCGATTGTGGATATGGATGGCTATGAGTTGTCTTTGAAAACTCGCATGGATCCCACCGCGAGTATTTTGCGCGGTATCAACGCGCGCGCCCGCTCCGCACAGGCTCGGATCATCTTTGCGGAAGGGGATGATGAGCGGGTCTTGCGTGCGGCGGTTCTATATCAACGCCAAGGTTTTGGAAAATCCATAGTTGTCGGTCGGGAGAGCGATGTGCGCCAAAGGTTAGAGGCCGCGGGACTTGGTGATGCGGCGGGCGAGCTGGAAGTGGTCAACGCCGCCAATACCGAACATTTGGAAGATTATAAAAATTATCTCTACCAGCGTTTGCAGCGCAAGGGCTTTGATACAACGGACGTGCATCGTCTCGCGGCTCGTGATCGACATGTTTTTGGATCTTTGATGCTTGCCCATGGCCACGGCGATGGTCTGGTAACGGGCGTGACACGCAAATCAGCGCATGTTTTGGAATTGATCAGCCATGTTTATGACGTCGGTCCACATGATGGCGCGGTTGGGGTGACGGCTATTTTGTCAAAAGGCAAAATTATTTTGATCGCTGATACATTGGTTCATGAGTGGCCCAATGAAAATGACCTTGCCGATATCGCTGAACGTGGCGCGAGCGTGGCGCGTGCCTTGGGCTTGGAGCCGCGCGTGGCTTTTGTCAGCTTTTCGACCTTTGGCTATCCGATTTCAGAGCGCGCCGAAAAGATGCGCATTGCTCCGGATGTCTTGCAGAAACGTGGGGTTGATTTTGAATTCGAAGGTGAGATGGCGGTGGATGTCGCGCTCAACGTCAATGAGATGAAGAAATACCCGTTCAGCCGCCTATCTGGCCCGGCCAATGTCTTGGTGGTTCCAGCGCGGCATTCTGCTTCGATCTCGGTTAAATTGATGCAGGAAATGGGGGGTGCGACGGTGATCGGACCGATTTTGACAGGCATCGACAAACCAATTCAGATTTGCTCAACCGTGTCTTCGGTGAATGACATTCTCAATATGGCGGCAATTGCCGCCTGTAATATCAGATGACGGTTTATAATTTCGGCTCTATCAATGCCGATTATTTTTACCAGGTGCCGCATATTCCCGCGCCTGGGGAAACCCTTGCGGCAACAGGCCTAGATCAAGGCCTGGGCGGCAAGGGAGCCAATCAATCCGTGGCTATGGTTCAAGCCGGTGCGGATCTGGTGCATTTGGGAGCGGTGGGCCGCGATGGAGATTGGCTGCTTGAGCGGCTTGTGTCTTTGGGTGTGGCAGATGATGTAATTGCCCGTCTGCCCTGTGCCTCTGGTCACGCAATCATCACCGTGGCCGCTGATGGTGAAAACGCCATCACAATATATTCTGGAGCGAATACGGCGATGAGCGAAGCGCAGCTCACCGAATGGTTGCTTCCGGTCCGCGAGGGTGATTGGCTGGTCATGCAAAATGAAACCGCGCATCAACGACACGCGGCCCACTTGGCGCGGTCTCAGGGTGCACGCGTGGTCTATTCAGCTGCACCTTTCGAGGCGAAGGCTGCGGTCGAAGTTTTGCCATTTGTGAATATTTTATGCATGAATGAACAGGAGGCGAAAGCGCTCCAACAGGCTTTGCGCATATCCAGCATGGCCAGCCTTGGGCTTGATGGAATGCTCATCACCTATGGTTCAAAAGGAGCCGTCTATCATGATTTTTCCGCAGATCAGCTGTTTGAGGTCTCTGGAATTCCTGTCACCCCCGTGGACACCACTGGCGCGGGTGACACCTTTTGCGGCTATTTCATAGGCCGATTGTCATTGGGAGAAGACCCTCAAACCGCCCTAACCTGTGCCAACCGTGCCGCAGCCCTCAAAGTTATGCGGCCCGGTACAGCGGATGCCATTCCAAGTCTGCAAGAGGTGATGGACTTTGGCGGTTGAGCAACGGGCTTGAGACCCTTGCTGTGTTTTGCTTGTTCAAGTGGGTTTTCCCTCTTGGCTCGAAATGTCTCTCAGCCTAGGCTTGACGTATGACAGATCATGTAACAACCCACCAAGCTGCGGAAGATGCCCGCAATGAAGATATTTTGATTTACCTGAATGGGCAATTGCTGCCCAAAGAGCGTGCGCTGGTCAGCGTGTATGACAGCGGCTTTATGCTTGGGGACGGTGTTTGGGAGGGGTTGCGCCTTTATAATGGCACATGGGCCTTTATGGATGAACATTTGAACCGCCTGTTTGAAGCGGCCAAGGCCGTGGACATTGACATAGGTATGGACCGTGCTGAGGTGGTTCAGGCCTTGCGCGACACGCAAGCGGCCAATGGGATGCAAAGCGATGCGCATGCCCGGCTTATGGTCACACGGGGGGTAAAAATCCGGCCGTTTCAGCATCCTGACCTTTCACAATCTGGCCCCACATTTACCATCATTATGGAGCACTCAAAGCCCAGCCTGCCCCGCGGCATTCGTCTTGCCACGGTGCCGCATATGCGCGGCCTGCCCATGACACAGGATCCAAAACTAAATTCACATTCTAAGCTCAACTGCATTTTGGCGTGTATCGCGGCGCAAAAGGCCGGAGCGGATGAGGCTTTGATGTTAGATGTGCATGGCTTTGTGAACACCACCAATGCCTGCAATTTTTTTATTGTGCGCGAGGGCGTGGTTTGGACCAGCACAGGAGATTATTGCATGAATGGCATCACCCGGCAAAAGGTCATTGATCTGTGCCGCGCCCATGACATCCCTGTGTTTGAGCGCAATTTCAGTTTGGTGGACACCTATGGCGCGCAGGAGGCTTTTTTGACCGGAACGTTTGGCGCGCAAACTCCTGTGATCGAGATTGACGGCCGCCCCATTGGCAGCGGAGACATGGGGCCAGTCACCCGCCGTATTCGCGGGCTATATCAAGATCTCATAGCCAAGGTCTGCGCATGAAGATCGCAATGTGGTCTGGCCCGCGCAACTTGTCGACGGCAATGATGTATGCCTTTGGCAATCGGGCGGACACGCAGGTTGTGGATGAGCCATTTTATGGCGCTTATCTTCACCATTCCAATGCAGATCATCCGATGCGGGCTGAAATAATGGCAAGCATGGCCTGTGATCCTATGCAAGTGAGTGCTGGGTTGTCGGGACCGATGCCTGATGGCGCGGCGATTTGGTATCAAAAGCACATGACCCACCATATGCTAGAGCACTTCCCGATGGATCTGTTGGCAAATTTTCGCAATGTGTTTCTTATTCGTGATCCCGCGCGGGTGATTGCCAGCTATGCCCGCAAGCGGGCAGATGTGACTCTCTATGATCTCGGGTTTGTGCAACAAAAGAAAATCTTTGAACAGTGCCTAGAGCTGGGCCAGGTGCCCATCGTGATTGATAGTGACGATGTTTTGGCAGATCCGAAATCTGCGCTCACCGCGCTATGCGCGCGGCTGGAAATAGCCTTTGACCCTGCGATGCTGACCTGGCCGGCTGGCCCGCGAGAGCAGGATGGTATCTGGGCGTCTCATTGGTATGACGCGGTTCATCGCTCCAGGGGATTTGGACCCGCACCGGGCCCAGCGCCAAGAGTTGATGTTGCTTATGAGGACCTATGGCACCAAGCGCAGGCGATCTATCAGCAGCTGCAAGCTGCTAAATAATCGCCCAGGTGCGGCCATCAGCCCTTGCGATTTTTACGCGCGGCCAAAAGTTTGAGGCGCAGGGCATTGAGCTGGATAAAGCCCGCTGCATCTTTTTGATCATAGGCGCCCGCATCATCTTCAAACGTCACATGCGCTTCAGAATAGAGGCTGTAATCTGACCAACGACCCACCGTCTGAGCAGAGCCTTTGTAGAGCTTCAAACGCACTGTGCCCGTGACATGCTCTTGGGACTTGTCAATCAAAGCCTGAAGCATTTCGCGCTCTGGGCTGAACCAAAAGCCATTGTAAATCAGCTCAGCATATTTTGGCATCAATTCATCTTTTAGATGTGCAGCGCCGCGGTCCAGGGTGATGGATTCAATGGCGCGATGTGCCTCGAGCAGCAATGTGCCGCCTGGGGTTTCGTAAATACCACGCGATTTCATGCCGACAAAGCGACCTTCCACTAAGTCAAGTCGGCCAATACCATGTTGACCGCCAAGCCGGTTCAACTCGGTCAAAACCGTTGCGGGCGACATATCCACACCATTGATGGAGACAGCATCGCCAGCCTGAAAGCCAATCTCAACATATTCAGGAGTGTTTGGCGCATCCTCTGGGCTGACTGTGCGTTGATAGACATAATCGGGCGCCTCAACGGCCGGATCTTCCAAGACTTTGCCTTCTGAAGAGGTGTGCAGAAGGTTGGCATCAACACTAAACGGCGCCTCGCCGCGCTTGTCTTTGGCGATTGGAATTTGGTTCTTTTCGGCAAAATCAATCAGCTTGGTACGGCTTGTCAGATCCCATTCGCGCCAGGGGGCGATGACTTTGATGTCAGGGTTCAATGCATAGGCCGCCAGCTCGAATCTTACTTGGTCATTGCCCTTGCCGGTCGCGCCGTGAGCGACTGCATCTGCGCCCTCGATTTGCGCAATCTCGACCAGGCGCTTTGAAATCAATGGGCGGGCAATGGAGGTGCCCAGCAGGTACAGACCTTCATAAAGCGCGTTGGCTCGGAACATGGGGAAGACAAAATCGCGCACAAATTCCTCACGCACATCCTCGATATAGATTGAGGAGGCGCCCATAAGCTCGGCCTTTGCGCGGGCGGGCTCGAGCTCTTCACCTTGACCTAAATCTGCCGTGAATGTCACCACTTCGCAGCCATATTCGGTCTGCAACCATTTGAGGATGATTGAGGTGTCTAATCCGCCTGAATAGGCCAGGACAACTTTTTTAGGGGCTGACATGCGTTTTCCAATCCAAATGTGGCAAGGTGTGGTCGGCGCGGAGGTATATGGTTTTTGTTTGCGCGGCAAGTTGGTGCAGCGTAATTTTGTAAAGCGCGTGGCATAATTTGCAGCCGGCCTGATTGCTTGCGCAATTTTAAAGATTGAGCCACTAATTCTTCATGACAGATTTTAACATCCAGGCCGCTGAGGCCACCAACCGCATGCGCAAGTTGTTTCCTGCAACACCGCTGCAGCGCAATGATCATCTTTCAAATGTCTATGATGCGGATATTTGGTTAAAGCGAGAAGATTTGTCGCCCGTGCGCTCCTATAAGCTGCGCGGAGCCTTTAACGCCATGGGCAAACAGGCGGATAAAGATGTGTTCGTCTGTGCAAGCGCCGGCAATCACGCGCAGGGCGTCGCCTATGTTTGCAGGCATTTGCAGAAAAAGGGCGTGATTTTTATGCCCGTTACGACGCCAGAACAAAAAATTCGCAAAACCCGGCTGTTTGGGGGCGATTGGGTGCAGGTGCAATTGGTGGGAGATTATTTTGACGACACGCTTCGCGCCAGCCAAGCCTATTGCAAGGATGTCGGCGGGCATTTTCTGTCGCCTTTCGATGACCCGGATGTGATTGAGGGGCAGGCGACTGTGACCTATGAGATGCTCGAACAATTGGGCCGCGCCCCGGATGTTTTCGTGGTGCCTGTGGGTGGCGGCGGCCTGTCGTCTTCTGCGCGGCTTTTGTTATCAGCGCGCGCGCCTGAGACAGAAATTTTTTATGTAGAACCCACTGGCGGCAAAAGCCTGGCTGCGGCGGTTCAAGCTGGTGCCCCTGTTGCGCTCGCGCAGGTGGATACATTTGTCGATGGGGCAGCGGTGGCACAGATTGGTGTGAATACCTTTGCCGCGCTCAAGGGTATTGATGCGGATCATGTGCTGGATATCCCCGAGGATAGAATTTGCACCACAATTTTGGACATGCTGAACACAGAAGGCATTGTTTTGGAGCCAGCAGGAGCCCTGGCTTTGGACGCGTTGAAAGACATAAAAGATAAGATCAAAGGCAAAACCGTGGTCTGCGTCTCCTCGGGCGGCAATTTTGACTTTGAAAGATTGCCAGAGGTGAAAGAACGGGCCCAGCGCTATGCCGGCGTGAAGAAATATTTTATTTTGCGCCTGCCGCAACGCCCTGGGGCACTTAAGGACTTTTTGGGTCTCTTGGGGCCGGATGATGATATCGCGCGCTTCGAATATCTCAAAAAATCTGCGCGCAACTTCGGGACGGTTTTGCTTGGAATTGAAACCTCAAAGCCAGAGAATTTCGCACTCTTATCGGAGCGGCTTGAGTCGGCGGGCATGTCTATTCGGGACATCACAGGAGATGAGGCGATGGTGGATTTGATTATCTAAGGTTTAAGGTGGCGCGCGCCGAAAAACTTGGCCACCGCATGACGATCGCCTTCACTGGCCAGAGCGCTCAGGGCCACGTCGATCGGCAAAAGAACAGGATGATGATCGGGTTCTGAGGGGCTGGATTTACGATAGACGGGGCGTGCGACATAGATGGTGCAAATCTTCTCTGCCCAAAGATCGTAATCCGGCATAAAGCTGAAGACCTTAAAGCGAAAAAATACCTGCGGCTGCGTGATGCACCAGCCGGTCTCTTCGAAGACTTCACGATGCAAGGCATGAAGCGGTGATTCGCCCGGATCTATACCACCGCCAGGCAGTTGATATTCTTGATTTCGTCCGCCTTGATAGGTCGCTAAAAGCCCGCCTTTATAAGGCAAAATGGCATAGGCGCCGGGGCGCCGCCTGTAGCGGCGATGGGCGTCTGGTGTGGTGCCAAAACGTAGCAATCTTCTCTCCAAAACGTGGTGTCAGCCTAGACGCGCTTATATGGACAGTTTAAGGCAAGGCCAATCTATGGAAAGTGATCATGACGCAAACTGCAAAAATTAGCTGGGACGATACGGTTTTACCGTTTCAATTGGACGCATCCGACATTCGTGGCCGCGTCGCGCGGCTTGATGGTGTATTGGATCAGGTGCTTGCGCAGCATGATTACCCATCTGTGGTTGAGGCATTGGTGGCAGAGATGGCTTTGCTCACGGCATTGATTGGTGAAAGCATTAAGCTGCGCTGGAAACTCTCGCTGCAAGTGCGCGGCAGCGGTGCGGTGCGCTTGATTGCAACTGACTACTATGGCCCGACAGAAGATGGCGCGCCGGCGCGTATTCGGGCCTATGCAAGCTATGATGCAGAGACGCTGGATACAGCAGCACCGGGCTTTGATCAGATTGGCAATGGGTATTTTGCGATATTGATCGATCAAGGTCAGGATATGCAGCCCTATCAAGGGATCACCCCGATTGCTGGAGCTTCTCTTTCTGCCTGTGCGGAGGCCTATTTTGCGCAATCCGAACAAATACCAACCCGCTTTTCTTTGGCATTTGGTTACTCGCAGGAAGCGGATGGCACCGATGGTTGGCGCGCCGGAGGCGTCATGTTGCAACATATGCCTGCGGCAGGGTCGCATGTGACCTCAGACGCGCCACAGGGTGAAGATGGTTTGCTCTCGGCGGAGGATCTTTTGGATTCAGATGGGAGTGAAAACTGGAACCGGGCGAATATTTTGCTCGATACCGTCGATCAGCTCGAGCTGGTCGGACCATCCATTGAGCCGACGCAATTGCTGCTTCGTTTGTTTCATGAGGAGCAACCGCGGGTATATGACACGCAACCTGTCATCTTTGGCTGCACCTGTTCGTCTGATCGTGTGCGCCAAAGCCTGTCAATTTACTCGGCCAAGGACATCGCGCATATGACCACCGATGACAACACAGTCACCGCAGATTGCCAGTTTTGCGGCGCGCATTACAGCTTTGATCCCGATACACTGGGGTTTGAGGCCCAAACCCCCATTGAAAATGACTCCGCAACAAGCTGATATTCTCCGCGCCCTGGCGCGGCCGGGCTGCACCTCGTCGGATTACGATCTTAATCCGGGCGCGTCTGGGCTCGGGTCAGCGAAGAAAGAGGCCGGTGTTTTGGTGCCTTTGATTGAGCGCCCCTCTGGCGTTCATGTGGTTCTAACCAAACGTGCGGCCCATTTGTCCTCTCATCCCGGCCAGATTGCCTTTCCCGGCGGTAAGCGCGATGTGGGTGATGCGGATATTTCAGCCACAGCGCTGCGCGAAGCCTATGAGGAAACCGGGCTTGATCCATCCTTGGTACAAATCCTGGGGCAATTGCCTGCGCATGAAACGGTGACGGGGTTTAATATCATTCCAACCATTGGCTGGATCCGCACGCCCTGGGTGGTCAAGGCGGACCCCGGCGAGGTGGCTGAGGTGTTCGAAGTGCCCCTGTCTCATGTGGTGATGGTGCGCAATTTCCAAGTTCAATCGCGACACTGGCGCGGGCAGAGGCGCTCTTATTATTGCGTTCCTTATGGGCCGTATTACATTTGGGGCGCGACCGCGCGGATATTGCGCGGTTTGGCCGATCAGTTGGATCCGTTATGAGAGTTGATCCCACCACGCTCGATATCCAGATCTTAGCGCCGCTTTTTGCGGCCTTCGAGGAGTCGGGCGCGCGGCTCTTGTATGTGGGCGGCTGTATTCGCAATGCAGTGATGGGAGTTGTGGCAACGGACATTGATTTGACCAGTGACGCAGAGCCAGATCAGATGCGGCAGATTGCTCAAGACCATGGCATAGGGGTTGTCGATACCGGCGCAGATCATGGAACATTGACGTTTTTGATGGGTGGAAAATCTTACGAAATCACAACATTTCGCAAAGATGTGACCACCGATGGTCGGCACGCTGAGGTTATCTTTGGCACATCGCTTGAAGAAGATGCTGCACGCCGCGATTTCACGATGAATGCGCTCTATGCAGAGGCGTCGGGCCATGTGATCGACCCATTGGATGGGCTAGACGATGCAAAAGCGCGCCGGTTGCGCTTTATTGGTGAGCCGCAGGCCCGGATTGCGGAAGACTATTTGCGTATTTTGCGGTTCTTTCGGTTTTGGGCTTGGTACGGTGATCCTCTTGAGGGCGTTGATGCACAGGCACTTGCAGCCTGTGCGGCTCTGCAATCGGGTTTGGAGCGGATTTCAAAAGAACGGATTGGTGCCGAGCTGCTCAAACTATTGGCCGCCGCCGATCCCGCGCCAGCGCTGTCTGCCATGGAGGCATCTGGGATCTTGGGACGCGTGCTGCCAGGAGCTTCAGCGCGCTCGGTTTCGCTTCTGGTAGACCTAGAGCAGGGGCTTGCCCCCGACGCTCTTCGCCGTCTGGCCTGTCTGGGTGGTGAGGCGGTCCAAGACTGTTTACGGCTGTCAAATTTACAGGCACGCCGGGTTGAGGCGTTGCGGTTTCACGGACAAAATACGGCAAAACCCTTGGCGCATGGATATGCGCTGGGCGCGGCACCGGGCTGGTCGTCTTGGCTGCTGCGAGCGGCCTGGACAGAGCAGAGGGTCACAGCGGCGGAGCAAGAGGCGGTGCGCCGCGGCGCCCAATCTGTTTGCCCGGTTTCAGCGGTCGATTTAATGCCAAAGTATCAAGGCCCTGCGCTTGGGGTGGCTTTGAAGCGTGCACAAGACATTTGGATTGCACGGGATATGCAGCTGACCAAAGATGAAATATTGGTGCATTTGGACGGCCTCGGGTGAAATGGTTTGCAAAAAAGCATAGCCACAGTATTCTGCGCGGCTATGTTTAGATTTTTTGAAAGATTGGTTGATCCCTATCAACCCTACCCCGTTAGCAATCGCCCACCGCGCGCGCTTTTGGCCTTTTTGCGTGACTATCTGCGCCCGTTCAAAACGATATTTTGCCTTTCTGCCTTTTTTCAAATGCTTGTTGCCGCGGTCCAGATTTTTCTGATCTGGTATTTCGCGCGACTGATTGTGCTGATGACCGAAGCAACACCCTCTGAGTTTTGGAACAATCATTGGGTAGAGCTTGCTTTGGTTACCGGATTTACCCTGTTGATCCGACCGCTGATAGAGACGCTTTCAACCCTTTTGCTCAACAATACGATTTTGCCAAATGTGGGTACTTTGGTGCGCTACCGCGCGCATCGTCATGTGTTGGGGCAATCTGTGGGATGGTTCGAAAATGATTTCGCAGGGCGCATTGCTAACCGGATCATGCAAACCCCACCTGCGACGGGCGAACTTGTCTATCAGCTGATTGATGCGGTGACCTTCTCCTTTGTCTATTTAATCGGGGCATTTTTTCTATTGGGGGAGTCTGATCCTCGGTTAATGATCCCGCTTGGGATATGGACGGTGCTGTATTTTGCTTTGGTCTTATGGACTGTGCGGCGCGTCAGCCCCGCATCGGCGGCGGCGTCGAATGCGCGCAGTGCTGTGACGGGGCGTGTGGTGGACAGCTACACCAATATTCATGTGGTCAAAATGTTCTCGCAGAACAATCAAGAGCTGAATTATGGGGCCGAGGCAATTGAAGAGGCGCGTGTAACTTTTCAAAAGGAAATGCGGCTTTACACGACGATGGAATTTGGCCTCATCTTGCTTGATGGGTTTTTGGTCGTCAGCGTTGTGGGGTGGGGCATTTACCTCTGGAGCATCGGCAGCGCGGATGTGGGTGTGGTCGCCGCTGGTGCCGCTCTGACCCTGCGGATGAGTGGCATGTCCCATTGGATCATGTGGGCTCTAACCACGCTTTTCAGAGAAATGGGCGTTATTCGCGAGGGTATGGAGACAATCTCTGCACCCATTGACTTGGTTGATGCGCCGGGCGCTGAGGAGTTGCAGATGCAAGCGGCGCATATCTCAGTTGCCAATCTTACACATCGCTATGGCAAGGATTTTGGTGGGCTTGAGAATGTTTCGCTTGAGATCAAGCCAGGTGAGCGTCTTGGGGTCGTTGGAGCCAGCGGTGCGGGGAAATCAACGCTCATTAAGCTATTGCTGCGGTTCTATGAGGCGGAAGCTGGGGCCATTTATTTTGACGGCCAAAATATTTCCCAGGTCACACAGGATAGTTTGCGGGCGCAAATTGGTGTGGTGCAGCAAGACAGCTCTTTGCTGCACCGCTCGGTGCGCGATAATATTCTTTACGGTCGACCCGGAGCGACTGAGGAAGAAATGATCGAGGCGGCGAAAAAGGCAGAAGCGCATGAATTTATCTTGCAGCTGGAAGATCTCGAGGGGCGCAAAGGCTATGATGCGCGGGTTGGCGAGCGGGGTGTGAAGCTCTCAGGTGGTCAAAGGCAGCGGGTTACTTTGGCGCGGGTGATCTTGAAAGATGCGCCGATTTTGGTTCTGGATGAGGCCACTTCAGCGCTGGACAGTGCGGTGGAGGCAGACATTCTTGAAACACTTTATCGTGTGATGAGCGGCAAGACTGTGATTGCAATTGCGCATCGCCTGTCAACCATTGCGCATATGGATCGCATCGTGGTGCTTGACGAGGGCCGCATTGTAGAACAGGGAACTCATGCCAGCCTGTTAGAAGCCGATGGGGCCTACGCTGGATTTTGGAAGCACCAGTCTGGTGGCTTTTTGGCAATGGAAGAGACCTAATGGAACTCACAATCGAACGTTTAGGGCACCTGGGCGATGGTTTGGCCGCAGGACCAATTTTTGTTGATCGTGCCTTGCCCGGTGAGGTGGTTTCTGGGGATTTGCAGGGTGACCGGTTGCAAGATACACGAATTGTCACACCCTCTGAGCATCGCATCACCCCGCTGTGCCGCGCGTATAAGCGCTGTGGGGGCTGCGCATTGCATCATGCACATCCTGATTTTGTGGCGCAGTGGAAACAAGAGGTTGTGCTGCGGGCCTTGGCGGCCCAGGGGATCACAGCGAAAGTCCAAGCGCTTCACACATCGCCTGAAAATTCCCGGCGCCGCGCCAAACTCACAGGCCGGCGCACAAAGAAGGGTGCAACGGTTGGCTTTTTTGGTAAGGCCAGCGACACGATTCAGCCGATTGAACCCTGTAGGGTTTTGGTGCCTGAGATCATGAACATCATACCGGCACTTGAGCAATTTACAGCACAATTTGGATCTCGCAAAGGCCAGCTTGGCTTTTGGGTATTGGCGACGGATCGGGGGGTTGATGTCTCAGTTGAGGGATTGGATCATCTCGCAGACATAGATTTTGGTCCATTTGCCCAATGGGCTGGAACCAATGGAATTGCGCGGCTGTCGGTAGGAAATGAAATCATTTGCCAGCATCAGGCACCGCAATTGACCTTTGGCCGCGTGACAATATCTCCACCGCCAAGGGCATTTGCACAAGCCACGCAGGCGGGCGAGCGAGCGCTCCAATCGGCAGTTGCGCGTGCATTGGCGGGGGCGGATCGGGTGATAGATCTCTTCTCGGGCGCTGGCACATTGGGATTGCCTCTGGCGGATGTGGCGACGTTGCATTGCTTTGAGAATGATGCCGGGCTGCTTGAGGCTTTGGCCCATGGCGTGCGTCATACGCAGGGAATCAAGAGTGTCACAACCTCGACCCGTGACTTGTTTCGCAATCCGGTCGATCACACGGATTTAAAACCGTTCAATGCTGCTATTATCGACCCACCTCGCGCTGGTGCAGAACAGCAGGTCGGGCAATTGGCGCAAAGCGACTTGCGCGATATTGCGATGGTGTCCTGCAACCCTGTCAGCTTTGCTCGTGATGCGGCCTTGCTCTGTAACGGCGGTTATTTGCTAAAATGGATTGAAGTGGTTGATCAATTTAGATGGTCACCGCATATCGAGACTATTGCCCATTTCAGCAAGGTTTAAAATGTCGATGACATCTCTTCAAACAATCCTCGAGTCAGCGGGGGTCCGTAAATTTATTACTGCCGTCATTTTGTTTAATGCGGTCATTCTTGGGTTAGAGACGTCTGACATGGCCATGGCGAAGGCTGGCTTGCTGATTGGATTTTTGGATCGCATGTGCTTGGCAATATTTGTGCTGGAGCTGGTTCTGAAGCTGTTGGTTTACCGCTTGAGGTTTTTCCGCGATGGCTGGAATATCTTTGATTTTGCGATTGTTGCGGTGTCACTTGTTCCAGCCGCTCAGAGCCTGTCGGTTCTGCGGTCTTTGCGCATTTTGCGTATTTTGCGCGTGGTTTCGGTGGCACCGCGCTTGCGCCGGGTGGTTGAGGGGTTCATCACCGCCTTGCCGGGTATGGCGTCCGTCTTTTTGTTGATGGGGATTATTTTTTACATTGGCTCGGTGATTTCAACACAGCTCTTTAGCACCGATTTTCCGCAATGGTTTGGCTCGCTTGCACAGTCGGCCTATTCCTTATTTCAGATCATGACATTGGAAAGTTGGTCGATGGGCATCGTACGCCCGGTGATGGAGGTATACCCCTATGCTTGGGCGTTTTTCGTGCCCTTCATCATGGTGACAACTTTTGCTGTGGTGAACTTGCTGGTGGGTTTGATTGTAAACTCTATGCAGGACGCCCATTCTGAAGAAGCAGATCAAAAAACAGATACCTATCGCGACGAGGTTTTGGCCCGACTTAAGGCGATTGAGGAACGCATGGCTCAAGATTGATGAGTTGTATTTTAGTAATCCTAAGGTAGAGATGGGCCAGGTGACTTGGGGTGAGTGCAATGAGAGTTTTTAAAATCGTCGCGATGTTGTGCGCCGCGTTGGTCCTGGCCGCCTGTTCTGATCCCAAGCCCGTTGTGCGGACCGATCTGCCGAAAGCGACAGCTTTGGTTTTATATAAGGCGGACCGCCGCATGTTCCTGTTGCAGGGGAATACGGTTCTCAAAGAATATGACTTTAAATTGGGTTTTGCCCCCATTGGTCATAAACAATTTGAAGGCGATGGAAAAACCCCAGAGGGGCAATATGTCATTGATCGCAAAAATCCCAACAGCCAATTTCACCTATCTGTAGGCATATCTTATCCCAATGCGGCTGATCGACGGGCCGCTGGAACGCGAAGTCCGGGCGGTGATATCTTTATACACGGAACGCCCCGCTCCTATCGCTTCTTTTTTAAAGATTGGACCTGGGGATGTGTGGCTGTGAGTAACCGTGAAATTGAAGAAATTTATGCCATGGTTGATATCGGCACGCCAATTTGGATTTATCCCTAGCGTCCCTCTGGGGCGCGCAACTGGCATCGCAGGGTCGCGCGTTATGTTCTAATTCGGCGTGTCTATGCCTGTGACCAAAGTCCACCAAATTTTGCCGCCTGGTTCTTGATACCAGCTAAAACCCATTTCCTGCGCGTCTGGAGCGAGGATGATCGTCCGTGTGGCCGGGGTCTCCATCCAAGCTGCGAGAGTCTCAAGTTCTGATTCAAAGGTTTCGGAAATATTTTCGCCCAGAAGCGTGCCTTCATATCCGACGCGCTCCATACGGTCCAGCGGAGAGGACCCATCCGAACCAAAATGCCAGGCGCGGTTTTGCACCGCCATATCGCGCGCATGTGTGGCGGCAGCGGCGTTGAGCTTGGCATCGAAGATCAAGGTTTGCAGTCCACCTGCGCGCCGAAGGCTGTTTATACCATCTAAAATGCTATATTGAATACGCGCCGCATCCGAGGGTTTAATGACATATATCGGACGCAGCGGGCGATCTCCGGGCCCGGTATTGGAGCCGGTACCCTGTGTACATGCCGCCATTAGGAGCAAGCCAATCGCTAGAACGACCCGATAAATCATGTTAATCCCTCAATGCTGTGCAGCGTACATAGCGGCAATGCGTTGCTAATCAAACCCAATATTAAGACAAATGCTGCAAATCACGCGTGTTTGATTTGTGTGTTGTCGAGTTTCTTTGTAAGCAACCTCAACACATGTGGAGTAAAATAACATGGGCCGAGCAAAATTACACTTACCAAGACGGGCGTTTTTGACGGGGGCGGCATCTTTGTCAGGCACGCTCGCCCTATCGCAGGAGACCGGGCTTCTTGATGCTGGCGAGGTGGACACAGGTTCCAGCGAGACAGCCCTGCGCAATATCAGCAGTTTTAGAATGTTGGATTGGCGCCCCTATTTTGACACGCTTAAAAACGGGGCAATTTTGTCTGATATAGACTCGCGTGCGCTGCATTACTGGTCTGAGGACGAATCTATTTACAAACTCTATCCCACATCTGTGCCGATGACCGCCGATTTAACACGCAAAGGCCGGACGAAAGTTGTGCGCAAAGTTGTTGGCCCATCTTGGCGACCAACGCCCGAGATGCGCAAACGCAATCCGGAATGGCCTGAGTTTGTCGGGCCAGGGCCGGACAACCCGTTGGGAAGCCACGCTCTTTATCTTTCTTGGACCTATTACCGTATTCACGGAACCCATGATACGCGTAAGATTGGCCGCAGGTCTTCGAATGGGTGCATAGGGCTTTACAATGAGCAAATTGCAGAATTATATGATTTGACTAAGGTTGGCACACAGGTGTTGCTTATTTGACGAGTGTCGCACTTTTGGCGAAAACATGCCGAAACTGCATTTGCAAAAACAAATTTAATTTGCTTTATCCGGATCGTAATCTGGGTGGGTTAACTTTTAGGTTCTGCATGAGAGTCGTGAGAACCAAAACGAATGGAGACGAAAATGAAAAAACTAATTTTGGCGACAGTCTTTGCGGCAGCCGCAACCACAGCTTTCGCAGGCGGTATGAGCGAGCCGGTCATGGAAGCACCTGTTGTTGCATCCACAATGGATCAAGCAGCTGGTTCTGCAAGCTCCTTGTTGATTCCACTGGCATTGATCGCGATCGTGGCACTGGCAACCAACTAATTGGCAACCAACTAAATCGTTGCTTATAAGTATCAATTGAAAAAGGGCCGCTGTTTCAGGGGCCCTTTTTTTGATTAGATCCAGCCTTGCAGATTTTCTGAAATCACATTGCTCAAAGTTTCAATATGTTCCTGATTGTCGTTCAAACAGGGGATATATGTGAAATGTTCGCCGCCAGCGTGCTCAAAGCTTTCTTTGATCTCTTCGTTAATTTCTTCCAGCGTTTCTATGCAATCGGCTGAAAAAGCTGGGGCGCAGACCGCAATATTTTTCTGGCCCTTCTCAGCCATACGCGCCACCTCTTCGACCGTATAGGGTTGCAACCACTCCTCTGGACCAAATTTTGATTGAAAGGTGGTTACGATTTGTGTGGCGTCCCAACCCAGGCGCTCTTTCAACAGGCGCGTGGTTTTTTGGCATTGGCAATGATAGGGGTCACCCTGCATCAAATAGCGCTTTGGCACACCATGATAGGAGCACACCAAAACCTCTGGACGCACATCTGCGCTTTCATAGGCCCGTTCAATCGAGGTGGCCAATGCGTCGATATAATCGGGACGATCAAAATAAGGGCTTACAGTCCGAGCGGCCGGTTGCCAAGTTTGTTTGATCAAGCTGCGGAAGAACTCATCATTAGCCGTGGCAGAGGTGGCCCCAGCGAATTGCGGGTAGAGCGGAAAAAACAAAATTTTCTGGCAGCCGGCATCTACCATTTTTTTCACAACTGACTGGGTGGAGGGGTTCCCGTAACGCATACAATATTCGACCATAACCTCACCGTCATAGCGTTTGGTGATCTCTGTCCGTACCGCTTGGGTTTGCGCTTTTGTAATGGTGGCCAGAGGGCTTTCATTCGCCTCCATATTCCAAATCGACTTATAGGCCGCACCAGACGAAAACGGTCGTTTGGTTAAAATGATGAGCTGAAGCAAAGGTTGCCAAAGCCATGGGCTATAATCAATCACCCGCCGATCCGATAAGAATTCCCCCAAGTAGCGGCGCATAGACCAATAGTCGTAATTGTCTGGTGTGCCCAGATTGGACAGCAGAACCCCAATCTTTGGCGCCTTCACCTTCGGGTGATCTGCTGGTGCAGCGGATAAGGGCAAATAGGCTGTGTCTTGATCTGTCACGATGTGCTCCTGAATGTGTTGTCTTGCAAATAACTGGAAAATGGGTCTCGTCAATTGCCCAAGGAGCTTTTTGCCTCTTCTAAGGCTTGTTGGAGCGATTTCGTCACGGATCCGGGCTTTAACGCTTTAGGTTGGCTCGCGTGCGGTGCCCAACCTGATAGAAAAACCAGATCGAATGTGCAGGCAATGCGGCCCTCATCAGCAGGGAATTGGGCGGCAAAGATCTCTTGGGTCCGCACAAAAAGTGATTTGGCGGTGAAAGTTTTTTGCCGCGCTGTCATGATATTGGTCTCGCCCATATCGCGCAAATCTTGCATCAGGTGATAAATATCGCTGTAGGCCGTCGGTATTTTTAGCGAATCCGCCACGGGCAAGGCGAGGCCGGCCCGCTGCAAGAGGGAGCCAAGCTCTCGAATTTCTGCCATAGGGGTGACACGCGGCGACAGACCGCCGCGTAACTCCGCTTCTGCTGTTGAGAGGGCGCTGCGCAATTCCATGAGCGTTTGACCGCCAAAACAGACCCCCATGAACAGCCCGTCTGGTTCCAACGCGCGGCCGCATTGCACCACTTGGCCGATAGGGTCATTGCAATGATGCAGCGCCATTGCGTGGATTACGAGATCGTGCTGTGCGGGTTGCAAGTCGAGCAGATCCGCACCCCGTATCAGTTTCGCGTTCGGAAAAGCGACGCACCAGGCCTGTGGAAAATTGGTGACGATGGCCACTGATTTAAACTGCCTGTTAACCGCCTTGAGTCTTTCTAGGATTTCATCGCAGGCCAGCTCTTGCAAAAACATGCCGGTCGCGCGGGCGCGCGCGTGGGCTTCGGCTTGAGCTGTAAGATCGAAGAGTGCAGGCGCTGTCATTGCTCTGAGGTAGAAGGGAGCTGTGTGGTTTGCAAGGTATATTGCAAGTGATTTATCCTCACCAATGTCCCGGGTGTCGTGTCTTGGTGCAAAATCACCTGCATCTTTGTCCGGAATGTTGGCGCGAGGCACATTTTATTGCTGGCTGCGTCTGTCCGAAATGCGGTGGGCAAATGTTGGGGGATCACAATGATGCGAATATTCTGTGTGATGACTGTCTAAACAACCCACGTCCCTGGACAAGCGGGCGCGCGGTTTTTGTGTATAATGCCAAAGCCCGCAGCATGATTTTAGCCCTCAAGGGCAAAGATCGGCATGACCTCATAGCGCCTTTTGCCCATTGGATGTTGCGCCGGGGCGCTGAAATTTTTCCACCTTCCCCTGTGCTCATTCCAATTCCACTGCATTGGCAACGGCAATGGTGCCGACGGTTTAATCAATCCGCGCTCATTGCGCAGAAGATGGCGCATATGGCGGGGATTAACTGCTGTTTGGATGGGTTAAAGAAGTGTCGCCGCACGCCAGAGCTTAAGGAGCATACTGCCGAAGAACGCAGGACATTGCTGCATGGCTCCATGGCAGTGAACCCAGCGCGGGCAAGATATGTGGCTGGGCGGGAGGTGGTATTGGTGGACGATGTCTTCACAACCGGGGCGACGTTTTCGGAAGCTGCGCGGGCATGTCTTGCAGCTGGGGCAAAATCTGTTCGTGTGATTGCATTGGCCCGCACGGCAAAAATAATCTGATTATGCCTGGCTGTGCTGCGGGGTCTGTGCGCTTGGGCGAGGTAGAAAAATATTGCCATATCGCCGCCGGATCATTTACTGCACTTTTAATCACCGATGAGCTATATGCATCATCACAGCTCTTGGGTCGTGAAGCGCGATCGGGGTGTGATGAAAAGGTGTTAACCAAAAGTGCTGTGATGGCAGCGGATCCAATGGAGTTTTGTGCATGGCGATTATCGAATTATATACCTCACCGCTTTGCGGTTATTGCCACGCCGCCAAACGGCTTTTGGATGCCAAAGGCGCCACATTTCTGGAAGTAGATCTTTCAAAGAGCCCAGAGCGCCGTTCTGAAATGCAAGCGCGGTCCAATGGCCGGCATACCGTTCCGCAAATCTTCATAGATGACCTGCATATTGGCGGATGTGATGAGCTTTACGCGATGGATCGGTCTGGCAAATTGGCGGCGATGTTGGCGTCGTGAAAGTTGCGATTGCGCAGATAACCTCCAGCGACCAACCCGCTGAGAATCTTGCGACAGTATTGAGCCTTATGAATCAAGCGGCTGGGCAGGATATCTTATTCCTACCAGAGGTGACAAATTGCATCTCGCTTGACCGTGCCCATCAATTGCAGGTGTTAGAGCCCTATGATGGGAACGGATTTATTGCGGCGATCTGTGAAAGAGCGCGGCTCTTGAGGCTTTGGGTTGCGCTTGGCTCGGTGACGGTCAAAACCGATGGCGATGACGGCCGCTTTGCCAACCGCTCTGTTATGATCAATGCAGAGGGGAAGATTGTTGCGTTTTATGATAAAATTCATATGTTTGATGTCACCCTGTCTGAGACCGAGCGGTATCATGAATCCAAAGGCTATTGTCCTGGAACGGAGGCGGCAGTTGTGCAAACACCCTGGGCTGAGCTGGGCCTAAGCATTTGTTACGATCTGCGGTTTGCGGCATTGCACCGCGCTCTTGCGCAGGCTGGGGCCAAGGTCTTGTTGGTGCCATCTGCCTTTGCCCGCGCAACCGGGGAGGCGCATTGGCATGTTTTGCTGCGGGCGCGGGCGATTGAGACGGGCTGTTTTGTAATCGCTGCGGCGCAAACTGGTGTGCATTCAGGATCTGGACGCAAAACATTTGGGCATAGTCTGATTGTGGGGCCTTGGGGCGAGGTCATTTTGGACGCAGGGTTGGAAATAGGATTGCATTTCGCGACACTAGACTTAGGTGAAGTGGACAGGGCGCGTGCGCGTGTGGCATCTTTGCAGCACGATCGTCCATTTGGTTTGAAACGGTATCAAAGTCATGACAAAATTGATTGAAACGCTATCTGTCAGCCTGTTTTCGGAAATTTTGGCGTTAGAGCAACTCTTGCGCAGTCGAATTTCGAAGGGTTTGCCGAAAGGCATGGAGCTGTCGCATTTTTCGGTGCTCAATCATTTGGCGCATGTGGGCGGAGAGCGGACCCCAGCGCAATTGGCTAAAACCTTTAATCTGACACGCGGCGCGATGACCAATACGCTCAATAAGTTGGAATGGGCCGGTTATGTCCATATTCGGCCAGATTGGGATGATGCGCGACGCAAGCAGATCGTGATCAGCCCCTCTGGTCGCGCGGCGCGTGACCATGCTTTTGCTCAGATTGCCCCTATTTTGACGGCTGCGACCGGGGTTTCGGGCGAGGATAACATCAAGAGTGTTCTACCCATATTGCGCGAATTACGCTTGAGCTTGTCCAGCGGCGCCTAGGCGGGCTTGACGCTGGCAGTGACATAATTGACGCTGAGATCCTGCGCAGAGATGGACCAGCTCCAAGCCACTTTATTAAAGACAAAACCTTTGCGGTCTACGGGTTTGAGCCCAGAGTCTTGCAGCAGGGCGAAGAGTTCATCGGGGGTGATGAATTTATTCCAATCATGAGTGCCTTTCGGCAGCCATCGCATGACCCATTCTGCCCCAATTATGGCAAATAAAAAGCTTTTCGGGTTACGGTTGAGCGTGGAGCAAATATGCAAGCCGCCGGGGCGCAAAAGCTGTTGGCAAGCGAAGAGATAGGCCGGCGGGCTGGCCACATGTTCGACCACCTCCATATTCAAAACCACGTCAAATTGTTCCTGCGCCTCTGCCAAGGCTTCGGCGGTGATGTGGCGATAATCAATGTTGAGGCCTGATTGTTCTGCGTGCAATTTTGCCACGGGAATATTGCCTGCGGCCGCATCTGCACCAACAACAGTTGCGCCAAGGCGGGCCATAGGTTCACAGAGCAACCCACCGCCACACCCGATGTCTAAGATCCGCAAGCCTTTAAATGGAAGATCTGCGGATAAATCGCGATCAAACTCCATAGAAATTTGTTGGGTGATATAATCCAAGCGGCAAGGGTTGAGCATGTGCAAGGGCTTGAATTTGCCCTCTAAATCCCACCATTCTGCGGCCATCGCTTCAAACTTTGCAACTTCTGCGGGATCGACGGTCGATTGGTTGCCTTGCATTCCCATCTCCATATGGATTTAACTTATTGAGCAGGGCAGCACCCGGCATTGATCTTTATATAGGACAGTTATGGACAAAGTCGCAGGTCAAAAACGCGCAGTGCAACTTCTTTATCCACCGATTGAGCCTTTCGATCAACGGATTTTGAGCGTGGGCGATGGGCATCACATATATGTGGAGCAATGTGGCAAGCCCGATGGCAAGCCCGTGGTTGTGTTGCATGGCGGTCCCGGTGGCGGGTGCAGCCCGTCAATGCGCCGGTATTTTGATCCCGCGGTTTATCGCATTATTCTGTTTGATCAGCGTGGCTGTGGACGTTCGCGGCCTCATGCGGAGGTGGCACATAACACCACTTGGCATTTGGTGTCGGATATTGAGAAAATTCGCGAGGCTTTTGAGATTGAGCGCTGGATGGTCTTTGGCGGCAGCTGGGGCGCGACCTTGGCTTTGATTTATGCGCAAGCCCATGCGTCTTGCGTAGAGCATCTAATTTTGCGCGGTGTATTCTTGGGCCAAAAATCTGAGCTAGATTGGTTTTACGGCGGCGGCGCTGGGCGGTTTTGGCCAGAAGCTTGGGCGCGATTTGCCGATTTAATTCCCAAGAGCGAGCAAGATGATCTGATCGCCGCCTATGGCGCGCGGCTGTTTAGCGGAGATCTGATGCAGGAGACTCGCTATGCCCGGGCTTGGGCGGGTTGGGAGAATGCTTTGGCGTCGATTGAATCAACGGGAATGTCCGGTGAAACCCCGTCGCAATATGCTCGCGCCTTCGCACGGCTTGAAAATCACTATTTCTCAAACCAGTTGTTTTTGACTGCGGAGCAGGCAGTGCTGAATAATATGGAGCGGCTGGCAGAGATTCCCGGCGACATTGTTCAAGGCCGTTATGACATGATCTGCCCGCCACATACTGCCTGGCAATTGGCGCAGGCCTGGCCAAAAGCACGGTTGCAAATGGTTGGCAAGGCCGGACATGCATTGTCTGATGCACCCATAAGCGCGCAATTGGTGAAAATCATGGATGCTTTACGCCAATAGCGGGAAACTCTTAGAAGAGACTTTACATGTCCTTTTCAGGCGTTAACCTTGCATGGGCAATTAATTGAATTAGGAGATATCTGGTGGGGTCTATCTTTCAGATCATCCTTCAACGATTGGCGCTTGGTATATTAACACTACTGATTGTTTCGATCGTTATTTTTGTCGCTGTGAATGCTTTGCCGGGTGATTTTGCCCAGGCGATCTTGGGCCAGGGGGCAACTGATGAGGCCGTGGCGCAAATCCGTGCGGACTTGGGCTTGGATCAAAACTATTTCATGAGATATTTTTTTTGGCTGGGCAATGTTTTGACTGGCGATCTCGGGATAAGCTTTGCGCAGATGAATTTTGCGTCGAATATGGGCGGGGATCAATTGGTGGGCGTGGTAGAGCAAATCGCCCCGCGGTTTAAAGCGACAATGTTTTTGGCCGGCGTCACCGCGATGTTCGCGGTGCCAATTTCGATCACTTTGGGCGTTTTGGCGGCACTTTATCGCAATTCTATCTTTGATCGGGCGGTTAATGTTACGACCCTATCGTCCATTTCAAGCCCAGAGTTTTTCGTCGCTTATACTTTGATTTTGGTGCTGGCGGTGCTCAATCCAATTTTTCCCTCCCTGTCGAATGTCTATGAAGGCATGGCATGGGGCGAAAAACTCAACCGAACGATGCTCCCGGCTTTGACTCTGACCTTAGTGGTGACAGCGCATATGATGCGAATGACCCGCGCGGCGATTATCAACCTTTTGGCCAGTCCCTATATTGAAATGGCCCGCCTCAAGGGCATCAACCCCATGCGTGTGATTGTGCGCCATGCACTGCCGAATGCTTTGGCCCCGATTATCAATGTGATTGCACTTAACCTTGCCTATTTAATCACCGGTGTGGTGGTGGTTGAGGTGGTGTTTGTTTATCCCGGCATCGGCCAGCTATTTGTTGATAGCGTGAAAATCCGCGATATTCCCGTGGTGCAGGCCTGCTGCCTGATCTTTGCTGCGGCCTATATCTTGCTGAATTTGATGGCGGATATTCTATCCATTCTTTCCAACCCAAGATTGAGGCACCCGAAATGAGTTGGTTGATGAATTTGGTCGTGATTTTGAGTGTGACGGCACTTGTCGCCTGGGCGTTTCGCTTTGCTGGTCAAAAATTGACCCACAACAAACCATTTTTCCGGGATATGCCCTTTGCAGTGGCCTTTGGCTATGTTGCGGGTCTTTTGGTGTTGATTGCCGCGGTGAGCTATTATTTTCGTCCGGTTGCGGTCAACGGCGTGCCGTCCGCAGGGGTGATCTTTTTCCGCTGGGCGGTGCAGGGTTTCATCGGCTTTGCGATTGCGGCCTATTTGTTTCGCCTGTTTGGCCGGTCGGTTGGAACGGCGGGGACGCGGAAATTGTTTCGCGCTATGCCGCTGACGGCTGCTTTTGGTGTTTTGATCATCTTGCTCTATGCGCTTGTGTCCATTTTCGCAGGATCTATCGCGCCCTATGGGCAGGAAGAAATTTTAGCGAATGCCAATATTGTGCCTGGTGGCAATCCGCTGATGGGGGGCGATCCGAATTTTCCGCTCGGTACGGATCAAATCGGCCGTGATATTTATAGCCGTCTAATCTATGGGGCGCAAAATACTGTGGGCATCGCCTTTGCCACCACATGCTTGGCCTTTTTCGTGGGCGGATCACTCGGTTTTCTGGCAGCAATTGTTGGAGGATGGTTGGATCAAATCCTGTCACGCGCCGTTGATGTTTTAATGGCCATCCCAGCACTGATTTTCGCACTGCTGTTGATGACAATCGCCAGCGTTTGGTCAAACCAGCTTGGTATTGATCGCACGATCTTTATGATTTTGATCATCGCGATGATTGACAGCACGCGGGTGTATCGTTTGGCGCGCGCAGTGGGGCAAAATATTGTTGTGATGGATTATATCGAAGCGGCCAAGCTGCGTGGAGAGGGGATGGGATATCTCATTTTCAAAGAGATATTGCCCAATGCGACCGCACCGCTTTTGGCTGAATTTGGCTTGCGGTTTTGTTTTGTGTTTCTCACCATTGCGTCGCTGTCTTTCTTAGGCGTGGGTATCCAGCCGCCCCTCGCGGATTGGGGCACAATGGTCAAAGATTTGTCGCAGTTCATAAACTTTGCGGCCTTCGCACCAAATGTTGCCACCGCACCCCTCTTGGCGGCTGGAGCGATTGCTTTGCTCACTGTTGCGGTGAATTTCGTGGTGGATTGGATGCTGCATAAATCTTCGGGCTTGAAGGATTAAGGTCATGACACAGCAGCTCCTCAAAATACGCGGGTTGAAAATCGAAGGCAAATCCGATGAGGTTTGGACTCCAATTGTGAACGGGATAGATCTTGATTTGCAAAAGGGAGAAGTTCTCGGGCTGATCGGTGAATCTGGCGCAGGCAAGTCTACGGTCGGCCTGGCGGCGATGGGATTTACGCGCGATGGCTGCCGCATATCTGGCGGCACGGTGGATTTCGACGGGGTTGATTTAGTGGCGGCTTCGGCAGCGGTGAAGCGCAATATGCTGGGCAAGAGAATTGCCTATGTCGCGCAATCAGCTGCGGCCAGTTTCAACCCGGCGCACCGTTTGATTGACCAACATACTGAAGCGCCGACACAACATAAGATACGGGCCAAGGCTGAAAGCGCGTTGGATGGTATGGAGCTTTACCGCCGTCTGCGCCTGCCAGATCCCGATAACATCGGCTTTCGCTATCCGCATCAGGTCTCTGGCGGGCAATTGCAGCGCGCGATGACCGCGATGGCTATGTCTTGCCGGCCCGACCTGATCGTTTTTGATGAGCCGACCACGGCGCTGGATGTGACCACTCAGATTGAAGTTCTGGCCGCTATTCGTGATATCGTGGAGCAGTTTGATACCGCCGCCATTTACATCACCCATGATCTTGCGGTTGTGGCGCAGATGGCTGATCGGATTAAGGTATTGTTGCGCGGTGATGAAGTGGAAGAGGCGGAGACCCGCGCCATGCTCGCGGCACCGCGCGAAGATTATACCAAATCTCTTTGGGCCGTGCGGTCTTTCCAAAGACCCGCGAAACCCGCGATTTCAGCCGGGTCAACGCCGATTGTCTCTTTGAAAAATGTCTCAGCGGCTTATGGGAAATCTCCCGTTTTATTTGATGTTGCCTTTGACATCCACGCGGGCCGCACGGTGGCGGTTGTGGGTGAATCTGGATCCGGCAAATCAACAACTGCGCGCTGCATTACCGGGCTATTGCCACCAAGCGAAGGCTATATTGAGTTTAACGGTGAAGCCCTGCCTTTGGATTATCGTAAGCGCAGTAAAGATCAATTGCGTCAGGTGCAAATGATCTACCAAATGGCAGATACAGCGCTCAATCCACGCAGTTCGATTGGGGATATTATTGGACGGCCAGTGCAGTTTTATTCTGGTCTCACAGGTTCGGCCAAACGCAAACGGGTTGAAGAGCTGCTGGCGCAGATTGAATTGGAGCCGGGACAATATATTGACCGCCTGCCCAGTGAGCTTTCTGGCGGCCAGAAACAGCGCATTGGCATTGCCCGCGCCTTGGCCGCTGAGCCGCAATTCGTGATCTGTGATGAGGTGACCTCCGCGCTTGATCAGCTGGTGGCGGAGGGTATTTTGAAACTTCTTGCGCAATTGCAAGACGACCTGGGCCTGTCCTACATGTTCATCACCCATGATCTCGCGACCGTGCGGGCGATCAGTGATGAGGTTGTGGTCATGAAAGATGGCAAGGTTGTCGAACAGGGGCCAAAAGCCGAGATGTTCCAACCGCCACACCATCCCTATACTGACTTATTATTGTCATCTGTGCCTGAAATGGACCCAGATTGGCTAACAAACCTGTTAAATGGCCGTGGCGTGGATAACATCGGTGACGCAGCGGTTGGGAAGATGTAAGATCGAATCACCCCCCCTGCTAAATAGGGGGCGCGGGGCGACCCGCCAAAAATGAAAGTAACCAGGGAGAAGATGAATGTCTCAATTCAGTAGACGTGGACTTTTAAAAACAGGGGCCGCCGCCGGTGTGATTGCCGCGACCGGCCTGCCGGCGAAATCTGCCGCAAAACGCGGTGGCAAGCTGCGCATGGGCTTGAACGGCGCGAATACATCTGACAGCTTTGACGGCCGAACACATTCGGATCAATTCATGATCCACATGGGCCATGGGACCGTGTTTGACTGCCTCACAGAGGTCACGGCTTCGGGTGAGCTCGTAGGTGAGTTGGCAGAAAGCTGGGAAGCCAGTTCAGATGCTAAAACATGGACGTTTAACCTACGCAAAGGTGTGACGTTTCACAACGGCAAATCCTTTGGTGCGGACGATGTTATTGCATCTTTGAATATGCACACTGAGGAAGGTGCGAAATCCGCTGCGAAACCGATCGTGGCTGCGATCACCACTATGAAAAAGATGAATGATCACCAGATCCAATTCACTTTGGCTGCTGGCAACGCTGATTTCCCATTCCTGCTGTCTGATTATCATATCTTGATGTATCCTGCTGGAATGATTGACGAAGCCATTGCTAAAGGCATTGGCACAGGGCTTTATAAAGTCGTTAGCTTCGATCCAGGCGTGCGCTGCGTGCTCACCCGTGTGGACAGCCATTATAAAGATGGCCGTGCCGGTTGGTTTGATGAGATTGAATGTATCGCGATCAATGATTCTTCCGCACGGATGAATGCTTTGATGACGGGTCAGGTGGATGCGGTGAACCGTGTTGACTTTAAGACCGAGCCATTGTTGCGCGCCAATCCAAACATTGAGATTTTTGAAGTGACTGGCAACATGCACTACACATTCCCAATGTTGACCAACCAGGCGCCGTTCGATGATATCAATGTGCGTAAGGCTCTGAAATATGGCCTGGATCGTCAGGAGATGGTTGACAAAATCCTGCAAGGTCACGGCATGGTTGGCAACGATCACCCAATTGGCCCTGCGAACCAATACCTTGCGACCGATATCCCGCAGCTTGAATTTGATGGCGATAAGGCGAAATTCTATATGAAAGAGGCTGGTTTGACAGAGCTGAGCGTTGATCTCTCGGCCTCAGATGCAGCCTTCAACGGTGCGGTTGATGCGTCACAATTGTATCAAGCCTCTGCCAAAAATGCTGGGATCAATATCAATGTGGTGCAAGAGCCAGCAGATGGCTATTGGTCCAACGTTTGGCTGAAAAAAGGTTGGTGCGCTTGTTACTGGTCTGGCCGTGCAACGGAAGATTGGATGTTCTCAACAGCTTATGAGAGCGGTGTGCCTTGGAACGATACCCATTGGGAAAACGCCCGTTTCCAAGAGCTGCTGCTGACGGCCCGTGCCGAACTCGACAGCAATAAGCGCCGGGAGCAATATACCGAAATGCAAATGCTTTTGTCGCAAGAAGGTGGCACTATTATTCCAATGTTTGCAAATACGGTGGATGCGGCTTCTACGAAATTGGCCCATGGTCCAGATATCGGCAATATCTGGCAAATGGACTCGAGCCGCTTAACTGAGCGCTGGTGGTTTGCGTAAGACCGTCGGGTTTTAAAGATCAAAGGCCTCGGATTTTCCGAGGCCTTTTTTGTTTCAAATATAACGCGAAAATCGGGTGCGTCTTGGCTTGTAAAGATCTCTGCATAACCCAGCCGCCAAGGCAGAATATGTCGCCCGGTGACAAGGCCGGGCAGGTGCTGCGCTCGTGTCTGTGTTGAAATAGCCTTATGTCGAGATTGGCGCCAGCGAAGCTTTTGAAAGAATCGCGCTTCTGGGATTGAAACCGCCGGTTAAACTCTGTAATGGGGTCTCAATAGCGGCGTTTCGGCTTCCACCCCCGAAATTCCACCGGAAAACATCACGGGCCGCGCGCCCGTTTTTTTGTGCCTGAAAGGTATCTATGACAGATCTAATTGCCAAGGCTGCAATGGACCAGCGACTGCTTACGATCCTGAACCCGATGATTGAGGGTTTGGGCTATGAGGTGGTGCGTTTACGTTTGATGAGCGGCAATACCCCGACGTTGCAAATCATGGCGCAAAAGCCTGATGGTACGATGGAAGTGGATGGCTGCGCTGAGATCAGCACAGCAGTTTCTGCTTTGATGGATGTCGAAGATCCGATTATTGAAGCCTATACGCTTGAAGTTTCAAGCCCTGGCATTGATCGTCCTTTGACTCGCTTGAAAGATTTTGACCAATGGATTGGCTATGTGGCCAAGATTGAAACCGAACAGTTGATCGACGGTCGCCGCCGTTTTAAGGGCGAGTTGGCGGGCACCGATGGGGACGAGGTTTTGATCACCATTGAAGAGGGGACGATCGGTCTCAAATTCGACTGGCTGGCTGATGCCAAGCTGATCTTGACGGATGATTTGATACGCGCGGTTCTCAAAGGTCGCAAAGACGCGGGTCAAATTGATGAAACACAATATGATGAAGTGCAAACCATCGTTGATGGAGAGGAAGACTAATGGCCATTACATCTGCAAACCAGCTTGAGTTGCTACAAACCGCCGAAGCTGTTGCTCGTGAAAAAATGATTGATCCTGGGCTGGTGATTGAGGCGATGGAAGAATCTTTGGCGCGGGCGGCAAAGTCTCGCTACGGCGCAGAAATGGATATCCGCGTTTCTATTGACCGCAAAACTGGCCGGGCGACCTTCACCCGTGTGCGCACTGTTGTGGAAGATGACTTGCTGGAAAATTACCAGGCGGAATTTACCGTTGAGCAAGCCAAGCAATATATGGAGAGCCCAGAAGTGGGTCAGCAGTATATTGAAGAGGTTCCGCCGGTTGAGATGGGCCGCATCGCTGCGCAATCTGCCAAGCAGGTTATTTTGCAAAAAGTCCGCGAAGCTGAGCGGGATCGTCAATATGAAGAATTTAAGGATCGTGCTGGTACGATTATCAATGGTCTGGTGAAGCGTGAAGAATATGGCAATGTCATTGTCGATATTGGCCGCGGTGAAGCTGTGTTGCGTCGCAACGAAAAAATTGGCCGTGAAAGTTACCGTCCCAACGATCGTATTCGCGTGTACATCAAGGAAGTGCGCCGTGAGCAGCGCGGCCCGCAGATTTTCTTGTCACGGACAGCACCAGAATTCATGGCGGAATTGTTTAAAATGGAAGTGCCAGAGATCTATGATGGCATCATTGAGATCAAAGCTGTGGCCCGTGATCCAGGATCGCGCGCTAAAATTGCCGTGATTTCTTACGACGGCTCCATTGATCCTGTCGGTGCCTGCGTGGGGATGCGCGGCAGCCGCGTGCAAGCGGTTGTCAATGAACTTCAAGGGGAAAAAATTGACATTATTCCTTGGAATGAAGATCAACCCACATTCTTGGTGAATGCTTTGCAACCTGCGGAAGTGACCAAAGTGGTTCTGGATGAAGAAGCCGGCAAGATTGTCGTTGTTGTGCCAGATGAGCAACTGAGCCTGGCCATTGGACGTCGTGGCCAAAACGTGCGTTTGGCCAGCCAGCTGACCAGCCTCGATATCGACATCATGACAGAGGAAGAAGAATCCAAGCGTCGTCAGGCCGAATTTGAAGTGCGCACCAAACTCTTTATCGACAGTCTGGATCTGGACGAATTCTTTGCACAGCTTCTGGTGTCTGAAGGGTTTACCAGTCTCGAAGAGGTGGCCTATGTCGAACTTGACGAGCTTTTGGTCATTGATGGGGTGGATGAAGCCACGGCAAGTGAGCTGCAAGCGCGTGCGCGTGACGTGATTGAAGCCGAAAACACCCGCGCCATGGCCCGCGCGCGTGAGTTGGGTGTCGAAGACAGCCTGGTGAATTTCGAAGGCTTAACGCCACAGATGATCGAGGCCTTGGCTGATGACGGCGTGAAAACCTTGGAAGATTTCGCCACTTGCGCTGACTGGGAATTGGCAGGTGGGTGGACCACTGTTGAAGGTGAGCGGGTTAAAGATGACGGCGTGCTTGAAAAATTCGATGTGGATTTGGCTGAGGCGCAAAACATGGTCATGACAGCTCGGATTATGCTGGGCTGGGTGGATCCAGAAGAATTGCTCGATGAAGAGACAGAGGATTCACAAGACGATGCGGAACAGGTGAGCTAAATGAGTCACAGCGGCGCATATACTTCAGAAAATCTGCCCGAGCGCAAATGCTTGGTCAGTCAGGATTCTGGTCCAAAAGCGGGTTTAATTCGCTTTGTGACCAGTCCTGATGGGGTGGTTGTGCCGGATATACTGGAAAAATTACCCGGTAGGGGCTACTATGTCACGGCGAACCTGCATATTTTGGAAGAGGCCGTAAAGCGCCGGGTTTTTGCGCGCGGTGCTAAAACCCAGGTGAGCGTGCCGGAAGATCTGATTGCTCAGATTGATCGCCAGCTGGCGCGCCGGGTGGTAGATCTTGTATCCATTGCACGCAAGGCTGGCAAAGCTGTGACAGGCTTCGAGAAGGTAAAAGGGTGGTTGGCCGAAGGCCGGGCTAAAGTTTTGCTGCAAGCCAGCGACGGATCCGCTCGCGGTAAAGATAAATTATGGACCCCAGAGGGCGGACGGTTTTTTGGGTGTTTAACGGCGCAGGAATTGGGTTTGGCATTTGGGCGCGGGCATGCGATACACTGCGCACTCTCCGGTGGCAAACTTAGCGAACGTGTAGTACATGAGGCCGCAAGATTGCGCGGATTACGAGAAGCCACCAAGGTGGCATAGGGCAATAGCCCTCTGAAAAGGACAATAGAGCTTTATGAGCGACGACGGAAAAAAAACACTCGGTTTGATGGGCGGGTCACGTTCGGGAAATGTGAAACAAAGTTTCAGTCACGGCCGGACCAAAAATGTTGTGGTGGAAACCAAGCGTAAACGCGTTGTCGTACCCAAGCCGGGCGCTGCAAAACCCGCCGCTCCTGGAGCTGTGCGCGGCGGCGATCCGGCGCGTCGGCCAGCTGGAATTTCTGATGCGGAAATGGAGCGTCGTTTAAAAGCTGTGCAAGCTGCGAAAGCGCGCGAGACAGAAGATGCAGAACGGCGTGCTCAAGAAGAACTTGAGCGGGAGGCTGAACGCAATCGCCGCCGCGAAGAACAAGAAGCAAAAGAGCGCGAACTGCGTGAACGCGAAGAGCGGGCGCAGGCAAAAATCGCGGCCGAAGCAGAGAAAAAGCGCGAAGCAGAGGCCGCAGCATTGCTTGCGGCTGCACCGCCGCCAACACCGGAAGAGCGGGCTGCAAAAAGCGGCGTTGTGCGTAGCAAAGTCGCGGAGCCTGTGCGCCGTGAGGAACCTGCGCGTCCAAGCCGTAACAAAGGCCGGGAAGACAATCGTCGCTCTGGCAAGCTGACTGTTAATCAGGCCAGCGCCGGAAACGATGGTCGGCATCGGTCCATGGCATCCATGAAACGTAAGCAAGAGCGCGCCCGTCAAAAAGCGATGGGCGGGGCTGTTGAGCGCGAGAAGATTATCCGCGATGTGCAAGTGCCTGACGCGATCATGGTACAAGAGCTGGCCAACCGCATGGCCGAGCGGGTTGCTGATGTTGTGAAATCCTTGATGCAAATGGGCATGATGGTGACACAGAACCAAACCATTGACCAAGATACAGCTGAGCTGATCGTGGAAGAATTTGGCCACAAAATTGTGCGCGTTTCTGATGCGGATGTTGAGGATGTGATTGACCAAGTGGTTGATAGCCCTGAAGATCTCAAGCCACGCGCTCCGATCATCACGGTAATGGGCCATGTTGACCACGGTAAGACTTCGCTTTTGGATGCGATCCGCAATGCGCGGGTTGTCTCTGGTGAAGCCGGCGGCATTACTCAACATATCGGCGCTTATCAGGTTGAGCAGAACGGTGATCTTTTGACCTTTCTCGACACGCCCGGCCACGCGGCCTTTACGTCGATGCGCTCGCGTGGGGCACAGGTCACAGATATTGTCATCTTGGTTGTTGCAGCAGATGACGCTGTGATGCCCCAAACGATTGAGGCGATTGCGCATGCAAAGGCGGCCAATGTGCCGATGATCGTGGCCATCAACAAAATTGACCGTCCTGCCGCTGATCCACAGAAAGTGCGGACCGATCTTTTGCAACATGAGGTGATCGTGGAGCAAATGTCTGGTGAGGTCCAGGACGTGGAAGTATCTGCAACAACGGGCCAAGGCCTCGATCAATTGCTGGAAGCCATTGCTTTGCAGTCTGAGATTTTGGAGCTGAAAGCCAATCCAAACCGTTCGGCCTCTGGCGCTGTCATTGAAGCGCAGTTGGATGTTGGACGTGGACCAGTGGCCACTGTTTTGGTGCAAAACGGGACATTGAAACTTGGCGACATTTTCGTGGTTGGGGAACAATGGGGCAAAGTGCGCGCCTTGATCAGCGACTCCGGAGAGCGGATCAAAACCGCTGGCCCATCAACACCTGTTGAAGTTCTTGGCCTGAACGGCACACCCGAAGCGGGTGACGTTTTGAATGTGGTTGAAACCGAAGCGCAGGCGCGTGAAATTGCAGAATATCGTGCGCAGGCGGCCAAAGATAAACGTGCCGCCCTTGGTGCAGCGACAACTTTGGAACAGCTCATGGCCAATGCGAAGGCCAATGAGGACATCAGCGAGCTGCCAATTCTTTTGAAAGCCGATGTTCAGGGTTCTGCGGAAGCTATTGTTCAGGCTATGGCGAAAATTGGCAATGACGAAGTTCGCGTGCGAGTTCTGCACTCTGGTGTGGGTGCGATCACAGAAACAGATATTGGACTTGCCGAGGCCTCTGGGGCGCCGGTGTTTGGCTTTAACGTGCGGGCAAATACCTCAGCGCGGAATACAGCCAACCAAAAGGGCGTTGAGATTCGCTATTATTCAGTAATTTATGATCTAGTTGATGATGTGAAAGCGGCGGCTTCGGGTCTCTTGAGCGCCGAAATTCGTGAAACATTCATTGGCTACGCCAATATCAAGGAAGTGTTCAAAGTGTCGGGCGTCGGTAAAGTTGCCGGTTGTTTGGTGACTGAAGGGGTGGCGCGCCGCTCCGCCGGGGTCCGCTTGCTGCGCGATAATGTCGTTATTCATGAAGGAACGCTGAAAACACTGAAGCGCTTCAAAGACGAGGTGCCTGAGGTACAATCGGGTCAAGAGTGCGGTATGGCCTTTGAAAATTATGATGACATCAGACCAAATGATGTGATCGAAATTTTCGAGCGCGAAGAAGTTGAACGTAAGTTAGCTTAATCTCAAAGTTGTAGAAAATGGCGCCTTTGTTAGGCGCCATTTTTTTGCGCTATGAAACGGGTAGCCCCTCATATAATTTTTGCCCAATTTTGATTTGAACTGTGCCCTTGGCCGTTTCGCCTTTGTAAATCCCCTGGGCCAGAATCCGCGAGCCGAGAATAATCGTTTTCACGACTGTTTGATCTTTGTGAATGTCAATTTGATCCATTGCACCTGTCTCCAGACCTCTTGGAAACAAGGTAGCTTCAACTTATGTAAAAGTTACTAAGACTTTGGATATAATTAGAGCCAATCGTAAAGTATTGGAATCAATGGTATATCCGCAGCAGGCATGGGATAAGATCTCAGGTCTTGTTTGCGGACCCATTTTAGGGACTGCTTCTCCCGAGGTTGCGGAATGCCTTGCCACTTCCGGCAGGCAAATAGCGGCATCAAAAGGTGAAAATCCTCATAGGCATGGCTGGCAAATGTCAGCGGGGCGAGGCAGCTTTGCCAGGTATTAATGCCCAGTTCCTCTTCTAATTCGCGGATCAAGGCGACCTCTGGTGTTTCTCCTGTTTCGACCTTGCCGCCGGGAAACTCCCAAAGCCCGGCCATGGATTTTCCTTCAGGACGCTGTGCCAGAAGCACGCGGCCATCTGAATCGATCAGCGCAACCGCAGAGACAAGCACCGTTTTCATGAGCGATAGTCCGCATTAATCTCAATATAGCCATGGGTTAAATCGCATGTCCAAACTGTGGTCTGCGCCGTGCCGACGCCCAAATCTGTCCGAATATGAAGCTTGGCTTGCTGCATATAGCTGGCGCCAGCTTCCTCTGTATAGCTGGAGGCAACCCAACCGTTTTCGGCCACCAGGTGCGGCCCAAACCAAATCGAGAGCCGGTCACGGTCAGCTGCGGCACCAGATTTCCCAACAGCCATGACAATGCGGCCCCAGTTTGGATCTTCACCCGCAACCGCGGTTTTGACCAAGGGAGAATTTGCAATAGACATAGCCACTTTGCGCGCATCCGCTTCGTTGCGGGCGCCGGTGACTTCAACTGTGAGGAATTTTGTTGCGCCTTCACCATCCTGGACCACTTGATGAGCGAGATCCAGCATGACCTGTTGCAACCCCTCAGTGAACTCTTGGTTCTGAGTTACATCTACGCCTGAGGTTCCGGTCGCAGCACAGATGAGCGCGTCAGAGGTTGACGTGTCACTATCGACAGTGATGCAATTGAAGGTTTGATTGGTCAAATTTCCAAGCATGGTTTGCAGATTTGGCTGCGAAATTTTTGCATCTGTGAAAATATAGACCAACATAGTTGCCATATCCGGCGCGATCATGCCGGAACCTTTGGCAAAGCCGCTGATCGAGACGGGCTGTCCATCAATGAGCAATGTTCTTGACGCACCTTTGGGAAAGGTATCGGTTGTCATAATGGCGCGGGCGGCGTCTTCCTGTGTCGCGGGGCTCAGGGAGGCTGTTAACTGATCGAGGCAATCTGTGATTTTTTGATCTGGCAAAACCTCACCAATCACACCAGTTGAGGAGGTGAAAACCGCTTCTGCCGGAATGTTTAGCCGATCGGCGACAGCGGCACAGATTCGGTCAACCGAGGCTTGGCCTGCCGCACCTGTAAAGGCGTTTGCATTGCCGGAGTTCACAAGTATTGCAGCCCCTTTCGACATATCGCCGCCTATTTTCTCCTGACAATCCAATACGCTGGCTGCGCGGGTGGCGGAGCGGGTGAAGACGCCGGCGATGGTGGCTCCCGGCGCGATGGCGGCCAGCATGACATCTGTCCGCCCGGGGTATTTCACCCCCGCCGAGGCGGTGGCAAACTGCACCCCATCAATGATCGGCAGCTCTGGAAAATTGGCGGGGGCCAGAGGTGATATCTTTGTCATGGTGTCACTGATCCAAGGTTGACAGCACAGAGGGATCAATACCATCGCTTGACAGGGTGACATCCGCGCCATCCATTAAGCTGCGCAGATGTGCCTCTACAGCCGCATTTTGCAGCTCAACTTCCAGCTCCCCACGCATCTCTTCCAGACTTGGGGGGGCCATAACGCGGCGGTCTCTCAGTAAGATGAGATGATAGCCAAATTGGGTTTGCACCGGGCCGGCATAGTTGCCTGGCTCCATGTTGAGCACCGCATTTTCGAAGGGCGGCACCATTTGACCCTTACCAAACCAGCCCAAATCACCACCGCGCGGACCGGAGGGACCGGTTGAATGTTCCTGAGCGAGCGTTGCAAAATCGGCACCCTCGTCCAAAAGCTTTAACAATTCCCGGGCTTTGTCCTCAGTTTCGAGCAAAATATGCGCGGCCTGATATTCTTCCTCGCCTGCACCGGCCGGAAATTTGGCGTCATAGGCAGATTGCAGGGCCGCCTCGCTCAGCGCATCTGCGCGAATGGCCTCGATCACAGTTGTTGACAGCAGGTTGCGCTCTTGATTTTCCATCGCTGTGGGCAACCAGCTTGGCGGTGTCTCAATGGAACTGGCCAAAAGTTGTTGCTGAACCAATTGTTCGATTATGCCGTTAAACAACACGCTGTCTTGGAGGTTTTTATATTGATCTGGAAGCTGGCGCTTGATGTCGAGCACATGGGCGAGCGTCAACTCTGTGCCGTTTACGGTGGCGACCACAGTGGTCAATTTAGGCTCTTGCGCGGCCAGGCCTGTCGAAAAGAATAAGATTAGGGCTATGCTTTGGAAAATTTTGTTTAATTTCGCCATTGTTTTATCCTTTAAAGCACACGGAAACACCCGTGCCGTTGACACTGTAATGCGAGACCCATACATCGTTTGGGTGGCCCGGAGGGGGCCGGCTCAACTCTGCACATGCCTTTGGCTTTTCATAAGCTGCGGTGGCGCGGTGGGCAAGCAAATCCCTCATTTGATTTGAATTACCATGCGGGGCAAATATGCTGGGCCTAGGAACACTTGCCAAAAAAGTTTTTGGCACACCAAATGATCGTAAGGTCAAAGCGACCCGGCCGTTGATCGAGAAAATCAACGCGCTTGAACCTGAATTTGAGGCTCTGAATGATGAGGGTCTCATGGCCAAGACGGCTGAGCTGCGGGCACGTGCGACATCTGGTGAGGATTTGGACAGCCTGCTGCCAGAGGCCTTTGCCAATTGCCGCGAGGCCGCTAAGCGCGCCTTGGGTCTGCGCGCCTTTGATGTACAGCTGATGGGCGGCATATTCTTGCATCAAGGCAATATCGCAGAGATGAAAACTGGTGAGGGTAAAACCTTGGTGGCCACTTTCCCGGCCTATCTTAATGCTTTGACCGGTAAGGGCGTGCATATCGTTACGGTCAACGATTATTTGGCGCGCCGCGATGCGGAGTGGATGTCGAAAGTCTATGGGGCTTTGGGCCTGTCCACAGGGGTTGTTTACCCTCAGCAGCCCGATGATGAAAAAGCGGCGGCCTATGCCTGTGATGTCACCTATGCGACGAACAATGAGCTTGGGTTTGATTATCTGCGCGACAATATGAAGGCCGAATTGAGCCAAATGCATCAGCGATCCCACAATTTCGCAATTGTTGATGAGGTGGATTCGATATTGATTGATGAGGCGCGCACGCCGCTGATTATTTCTGGTCCGTCGCAAGATCGCTCGGAGCTATACAAAACTATTGATCAGCTGATCCCAGATGTTTTGGAGATCCATTATACGTTGGACGAGAAAACCAAAAATGTGACCTTCACAGATGAAGGTAACGAATGGTTGGAAGAGGTGCTGAGCGGCAAGGGCATTCTGCCGGACGGTCAATCGCTTTATGATCCGGAAAGCACCACGATTGTGCACCATGTTAACCAAGGGCTGCGGGCGCATAAGCTCTTTATTCGCGATAAAGACTACATCGTGCGGGACGATGAAGTTGTGTTGATTGACGAGTTTACCGGCCGAATGATGGCGGGTCGCCGCCTCTCCGATGGGTTGCATCAGGCCATTGAAGCCAAGGAAGGATGCACCATCCAGGCCGAAAATGTCACTTTGGCTTCGGTCACCTTTCAAAACTATTTCCGCCTGTATGATAAATTGGGCGGCATGACCGGAACAGCCTTGACCGAGGCTGATGAATTTCATGAAATTTATGGCTTAGGTGTTGTCGAAGTTCCGACCAATCGCGTGGTTGCTCGGGCCGATGAGGATGACCAAGTCTACCGAACTGCTGGTGAAAAATACAACGCTGTTGTGGATGCCATCAAGGTAGCGTATGAGAAAAAGCAGCCTGTTTTGGTCGGCACCACCTCAATTGAAAAGTCTGAGTTGTTGTCAGAATTGTTGACGGCTGCTGGCATCACTCACAATGTTTTGAATGCGCGTCAGCATGAGCAAGAGGCCAAGATCGTCGCTGATGCAGGTAAGCTGGGCGCCGTCACGATTGCGACCAATATGGCCGGGCGAGGCACGGATATCAAATTGGGGGGCAATGTTGAGTTCACCATTATGGAGGCCATTGCCGCGGACCCTAAGGCAAACCCCGATGATATTCGCAGCCAGATTGAAGAGGAACATGCCAGCGACGAGCAGGCGGTAAAAGATGCTGGTGGCCTGTATGTTTTGGCGACCGAACGGCATGAATCGCGCCGCATTGATAACCAATTGCGTGGTCGATCTGGCCGGCAGGGTGATCCGGGTCGCAGCTCCTTTTTCCTATCATTGGATGATGATTTGATGCGGATTTTCGGATCGGAGCGTCTGGAAAAAGTGCTGAATACTCTGGGCATGAAAGAGGGAGAGGCGATTGTGCACCCTTGGGTCAATAAATCGCTCGAACGTGCGCAGGCGAAAGTGGAAGGTCGCAACTTTGACATCCGCAAACAGCTCTTGAAATTCGATGATGTGATGAACGATCAACGTAAGGTGATTTTTGGCCAGCGTCGTGAGATCATGGAAGCCGATGATTTGGCAGAAATCACACAGGATATGCGCCACCAGGTCATAGATGATTTGGTGACGCAATTTATGCCACCAAAATCCTATGCAGATCAGTGGGATGTAGAGGGCCTGCAAGCTGCTCTTGTAGAGAACTTAGGGGTTGATGCGCCCGTGGTTGAGTGGGCTGCGCAAGAGGGTGTCGATGATGACACGATCCGTGAAAAGCTCGAAGACCTTAGCGATGATTTCATGGCCCGCAAGGCGGTGGAGTTTGGACCTGAGAACATGCGGATGATTGAAAAGCAAATCTTGCTCGAAACGATTGATGGCAAATGGCGCGAGCATTTGCTGACGCTGGAGCATCTGCGGTCTGTGGTTGGGTTTCGCAGCTATGCGCAGCGCGATCCGCTCAACGAGTATAAATCCGAAGCCTTCCAATTGTTCCAAAATCTGCTCGATGGTTTGCGTGAGCGGGTGACCCAGCTTTTGGCACATGTGCGTATGCGCTCGGCCGAAGAGCAAAAGGCGATAATGGAAGAAATGGCCCGGCAACAAGCCGCTATTGCTGCTGCGGCGCAATCAACGGATGCCACACCGACAGCGCCGGGCGCTTTCGATGAAAATGATCGCGCCACTTGGGGCAATCCTGGACGCAATGAGGCCTGCCCTTGTGGATCTGGCAAAAAATTCAAACATTGCCACGGCAAACTGTAACGGGACAGTCTTGTCAGCTAAATAGCCACGCACCGAATGTCGTCACGCGTTGATTGCCAACATTGACGCGCGTGACTTCAATGGATTAAGTCCTGTCCCACAGAACGGCCCGAATGGGTGGTCTTTGAATTTGTGAATTTTGGGGTCCTCGCCCCGCACCGTATTTTTATGATTAAGGGGCTTCAATGCGCCATGCATATATCACTGGCTCTGCCGGTTTCATTGGATTTTATCTAGCGGAATTACTGTTGCAAGAGGGCTGGAGCGTCACCGGTCTAGACGGTCTTACTGATTATTATGATGTGCGGCTCAAACGTCGGCGGCTCCAGATGCTTGGCCAACACAAAAACTTCAATCCTATCACCGAAATGTTGGAGGATGAGGACGCGGTCATGAATTCCGTTGCTGCGGCGAAACCGGATGTCATCGTGCATTTGGCGGCGCAGGCGGGTGTGCGCTACAGTCTGGAAAACCCACGGGCCTATATGCAAAGCAATGTGCTTGGTACCTTCAATGTGATGGAAGCGGCCCGGGTGCATGGGGTGACGCATTTGATGATGGCGTCGACATCTTCGGTATATGGCGCCAATACTCAGATGCCCTTTCATGAAAATGACAAGGCCGATACACCGCTCACCATCTATGCCGCAACGAAAAAAGCCAATGAGGCCATGGCCCATTCCTATGCGCATTTGTGGGATATTCCGACAACAATGTTCCGCTTTTTTACCGTCTACGGTGCTTGGGGGCGCCCTGATCTGGCGCTTTATAAGTTTGTTGATGCCATGCTCGAAGGGCGGCCAATTGATATTTACAACAATGGCGACATGTATCGTGACTTCACCCATGTGAAGGATTTGGTGCGCGGTATTCGTTTGTTGATGGATGTGCCGCCGATACGTCCCACGCAAGCATCAGATATTATGGATGGAGACAGCCTCTCTCCCGTAGCGCCGCATCGTGTGGTGAATATCGGGAATTCTGACAAGGTGCGGTTGATGGATTTTATTGACGCGATTGAGCAATCTTTGGGTATCAAGGCCATTCGCAACTATATGCCGATGCAGCCGGGAGATGTGCTGGCCACATGGGCCGACACGTCACTTTTGCAAAAACTTACCAACTATAGCCCACAGACGGATTTTCGCGCGGGGGTCGATCAGTTTGTAACCTGGTTTAAGTCTTATAAAGCCGAGCTGGAGGCCGAAGATTTAAACGGCCGTAAGTCGCAGGTTTGAGGAGACCAAAGAGAGGGATCCAGTGGTGAAATCCGAGTTTGGGACCTTAATATTTACGGCGCCAGAGGCTGCCCTCTGCAGAGCCGCATAGGGCTCGGGCACCATTGAAATACCAGACAGATGCAGCCCATGGCCCGCGCCAGAATCGGAAAATCCGCTATAGCCACCCGGCCGGTTACTGAAATTTGGCAGCATTAGAATTTTGACAAAGGCTGTGCCGGGTGGGAAATTTTTCACCTCATTACGGCCAGAAGTGTCCACCCCACCGATATGGTTGCAGGCGTGATACCAATCCCCCGCAGTTGGTAAAATGGTCTGATCCAAAAGGGCGGGCTTAAGATTCCAACCGCTGTCCGTATTGGCCAGAGCTGTGCCCGCTGGCCAAATACCATTGGGATCATCGGGGTTTCCATCGGCCTGTGCCAGAGGCGCAAGCAGTGTGATCTCATGGGCAGTTTTATCCACCTGTGTTGGAGAGAACAGGCCAGTTTGAAAGTGCTGGCTGTAAAATTCTTGGGCATTGCCGCCTTGGGTGCGATAGGTAAAAAAGATCAGGCCGCATTTTTCGGACGAGCTATCTGTCGTGTTCCATCCCGACGCATTGGTCACTGACACAGTGGTATCGCCCGGCGCCAAGGGCGCTGAGAGTGTGGTCAAACTGTCAACACCACCCGATGTGTAGCGCATGTGAGAAGCGGAGGTGATCTGTTGAAAATCAGCATCAAAGGCCATTATACCCATGACCTGCGCATGGCGATCTCCATTGGCTTGCTTGATATAGCTTTCTAAGCGGTAGGTTTTATGCGCATCCACAGCAATAAACTCTGAGGTTGTAAGATCCGAACCATGATATCCGGTGAACAAAAAGCTGCCCGGCAAACTCGGGGTATCGCTGGCATCATAGCTTAGCGCGCTGGGCATATTATAAGAATTTCCCAAAGCGCCATTGCCGTTGCAAACCATATTGCCCGTTTTCGAATTGGTACAATCTACCGTGACGATTGGACTTGTACCGAACTCCGCTGGAGACAAAATTGTATTGGGCAGTGTGACGGCACCCGTTGCTCGGTCAACGGTCAGAGCTTGATGAAAGGTGCTGCCATCGGGACTGACTTTGATTTCGAAGTTATCCGACCCGGTGATGCCCATTTCGGCGCGGCCTGACCAGCCGGTTTGAAACAACAGGCTGCCCGTGTCTCCGGGTTGATCCTTATTGATTTTCAACTGATGCCCGCCGGTTGCGGCGTGGGTCAGCAATGTTGCATCGGAAGACACCGCCAGTCGATTCGTCAAATCAGCGGCTGTGTTGATGCCAAGCTTATCCAATTGCTCAACCTGCGCAGAGGTGGCTTCGGTCCATTGGCCCTGCGAAAAGACCAGCAAGGTCAGCGCGTCTTGATCCCATGCGACCCAACCGTCCTGCGGTGAAATTATCCGCCACGCATTTTCTTCCCAATGGGCCAGCGAGCCGTCAAACCCGGCCCATGCGCCGGTTGAGCCGCTGGGCAGAATATAGCGATCCCCCGCAACGGGGTTTGTTGGGGGGGCGGTTTGGGCCCGGCTGAGAACACTGAGCTGGACCACCCCATCCAGCAGGCGCATGCCCTCATTATGGGTGACATGCTTTTGCGCTTGGTTTTGTTGGATATAGGGCAGGGAGAGATTGGGTGAGACGGTGGACATGGTTCAAGACCCTTTGCAAGATGACATTTCAGCAATCATCTCGCAAAGAGTTAATTGAGCTCTATCCAGAGCGCGCGGGCGCGATCATAAATGTTAAAGGTTTCGCGCATGGAGGCGGCGCATGTTGCTCTATGCGGCGTCTTGCACGGCTTGCGATACGGTTTCTGCGACGGCGTTGAGCAGGGATTCATCTTCTGCCTCCACCATCACGCGGATCAGCGGTTCGGTGCCGGATTTGCGAATGAGCAGACGCCCTTTGCCCAGCAAAGAGGCTTCCGCATCTTCGATAGCTGACTGCACAGAAGCGACCTCCAAGGGTGCACGACCTGCGGAAAACCGGACATTTTTCAGCACTTGTGGGCAGGGTGCGAAGACGTTGGCAAGTTCGCTGGCCCGTTGGCCTGTTTCGACCATAGCGGCTAGAAATTGCAATCCAGCCAGGAGCCCATCGCCGGTGGTGGCGTAATCACTCATCACGATATGGCCTGATTGTTCACCACCAAGATTGAATCCGCCCTGGCGCATGGCATCTACCACATAACGATCACCCACATCAGTACGGTGCAGATCAATTCCCTGGTCGCCCAGCCAGCGCTCGAGGCCCAAATTAGACATAACGGTGGCGACCAAAGCGCCGCCGCGTAGCTTTCCGCTTTTAGCCCAGCGCGCGGCGATCAACCCCATGAGCTGATCCCCATCGGCGACCTGGCCTTTTTCGTCAATAATGGCGATTCGGTCTGCATCACCGTCCAGACAGATCCCAATGTCGGCACCATGCTGTAACACGGCATCAACGGCCGCATTTGGCGCAGTCGAGCCCACGTCTTTGTTGATGTTATAGCCATTGGGTTGCACGCCAATGGCGATGACCTCTGCGCCAAGTTCCCAAAGCACCTCAGGGGCGGTGCGATATGCGGCGCCATTGGCGCAATCAATCACAACTTTCAAACCGTCTAGCCGCTTGCCCGTTGGAAAGCTTGCCTTTGCGGCTTCGACATACCGTCCAATTGCGCTGTCGATGCGAGAGGCCCGCCCAATGTTTTCTGGCAAACAGAGATCCACATCACCGCCAAATAAGGCTTCAATTTCCATCTCGGCGGCGTCTGACAGCTTATAACCATCTGGACCGAAAAATTTGATGCCATTGTCGTGATGCGGATTATGGCTGGCGGTGATCATCACACCGACATCTGCGCGCATGGAGTGGGTGAGCATGCCGACGGCAGGTGTGGGAACTGGTCCCAATAGAACCACATCCATGCCGGTTGATAAAAATCCAGCGGTGAGCGCGTTTTCAATCATATAGCCTGATCTGCGTGTGTCCTTACCAATCACAACACGATGGCCCGGAGAGGCGTCACGCCGAAAAAACCGCCCAGCCGCCGCCGCGAGCCGCAGAGCGGTTTCGGCAGTCATGGGATAGGTATTTGCCGTGCCGCGGACACCGTCCGTTCCAAATAGGTGTCGTGTCATAAAGTTTCCTCTCAAATCGCTACGGTCTTAGATTGAAGCAAGGCGGATATCAGTCTTGATGTATAGTTCCGAATTACTGGTAAAAAGATGTTTAGTCTAAATGTTATGAAAATTTAAATAAAATGTGCGGCAAGCCAACCGCCGCCGCCTCCTACGAGCAAGGCAAGCACGAGCCACCGCTTTTTCATCCCTGGCTTTTGCACAGTCGGTTGCGCGGTGTTGTAGGTGCGGATCAAAGCCGCTTCCGCAAGCTGAGGAAGTTTTGGCCCGAAGCGCGACAGGACGCGAGCCGTTTTAAGCAGGTCTTTTAACAAGGCTTTCGGACCAATACTTTGCTTAATGTAATCTTCGACAATGGGTTTGGCGACTTCCCAAATATTAATCTGAGGATGCAGGCTGCGTGCAACCCCTTCAACAACAACCATCGTGCGTTGCAGCAAGATGAGCTCCGTTCTGGTCTCCATACCAAATTGTTCTGTGACATCAAATAAATAGGTTAAAACACGTCCCATGCTGATCTGTGTGGCATCCATGCCGAAAATGGGCTCCCCAACCGCCCGGAGGGCGCGGGCAAATTCATCGACATCCTTATCAGCGGGCACATATCCAGCTTCAAAATGCACCTCCGCCACACGTTTGTAATCGCGGCGAATAAAGCCAAATAGAATTTCCGCGTAGACCCGCCGGGTATATTCATCAATGCGGCCCATAATGCCAAAATCATAGGCAATCACATCGCCATTGGCGGCGATCTTTATATTTCCCTGATGTAAATCGGCATGGAAAAAGCCATCGCGCAGCGCGTGCGACAAAAATAATTGCAAAATTCGCTCGCCAATTTGCCGCCTGTCATGTCCAGCCGCATCAAGGGCGGCATTGTCTCCCGCAGAAATGCCCTCGGCCCAATCCATCGTCATGACGTTTTTGCCTGACAGGCTCCAATTGATATGCGGCAATTGGAAACCCTCATCGGATTCAGTATTGGCGGCAAATTCTCCCGCGGCACTGCTTTCTAGCCGAAGGTCCAACTCACCAAGAACCACGCCTTCGAAATGCGCGATCACATCGAGTGGACGCAGACGGCGTGCGCCGGGTGCCAGAATTTCAACCATTCGGGCTGCGAAATAAAACGCATCAATATCCTTGCGAAAGGCGCGTTCAATGCGGGGGCGTAAGACTTTTACGGCGACATCTGCACCATCGGCGGCGAGCTTTGCGCGGTGGACCTGCGCAATAGAGGCGGCGGCCACAGGTGCGCTAAAGTCTTGAAAGATGGATGTCAAAGGTCGCTCGAGCTCAGCCTCGATCATTTTTTGCGCTTCTTCGATCGGGAAGGGCGGCAACTTATCTTGCAGCACGCGCAATTGTACGGCCAACTCATCGCCAACCACATCGGGGCGGGTCGATAGGATTTGCCCGAATTTGATATAGGCCGGACCCAAAGCGGTCAGCGCGCGCGTGACCGGGGGCATTGCAGGATCCCCTTTGTAACCCAACCACTGAAATGGCCAACCAAGAATTTTTGCGGCCAAGCGCAGGCCTACAGGAGCTTGATAGGCGTTGAGGATCACATTCATCGCCCCCGTGCGCTCAAAGGTTGCGCCGGTGCGGATCAGGCGAAAAATATTATGCGGACCGCGCATCTAAATTTTCCATCCGGAATGCAAGGCTGCGATACCGAGCGATAGGTTGCGATAGCTGGTATTTTCAAACCCTGCCTGCTGCACCATGCTCAAAAATGTCTCTTGATCGGGAAATTTGCGAATCGATTCGACAAGATATTGGTAGCTGGCGCGGTCATTGGCGATCATCTGGCCCATGCGTGGAATGACATTGAAGGAATAAAGATCATAGGCCTTTTGGGCCAAAGGCACGGGTATTTGACTAAATTCCAAAACCATCAACCGACCTCCGGGACGCAAGACGCGGTAAGCCTCATTTAAGGCTTCTTGCGGCCGTGTTACGTTTCGAATGCCAAAGCTGATTGTGTAGACATCAAAGCTGTTGTCGGCAAAGGGCAGGGCCATGGCGTCTCCAACAACCCAATCCAAATTATCGACCATTTGTGCAGTTTCAGCACGTTTGCGCCCTTCGATCAGCATATTTTCAGTGATATCAAGCACTGTGGAATGGCCAGACCCGGCACGCTTGAGGAATTTGAAGCTTATGTCTCCAGTGCCACCGGCGACATCGAGAAGTTTTTGTCCGGCTCTTGGAGCTAGCCAATCCATCATCGCTTCTTTCCAGATGCGGTGGATGCCAACACTCATAACGTCATTCATAACGTCGTATTTGCTGGCCACGGAGGTGAAAACACCCTGCACCTTGCCGGCTTTTTCGGCCTCTGGAACGGTTTCAAAACCAAAATGGGTTGTGTCTTCACCGGTGTCTTGCATGGAACAGGCCTTTTGTGACTTCACCCCCCTTATAATACGCAGGGCGGCTGATACAATGTGATGTACCGAAAGGAAGCGCGAGATGCCCGAATTACCAGAGGTTGAGACAGTCCGCCGCGGCCTGCAACCAGCGATGCAAGACCAAAAAATCATTTGTGCGGAGGTGAACCGGCCCGATTTGCGATGGCCCTTCCCGCCCGATATGGCGCAACGCCTTACCGGAGCGCGAGTCCTGCGGCTTTGGCGGCGTTCAAAATATATCCTGTTGGACTTAGATACACAGGAGACTTTGATTGTGCATCTCGGGATGTCTGGCCGAATGCTGGTTTCGGGCCAGCAAATTGGCGAGTTTTATCAAGAGCATCCCGCGCCTGAAAAACATGATCATGTGGTGTTTCATATGGAAAATGACACACGGGTGACCTTCAACGACGCCAGGCGTTTCGGCGCGATGGATCTTGCACCGACCGCGGCGGTTGAAACGCATAAGATGCTGGCCAGCCTTGGACCGGAACCATTGAGCAACCATCTGGACGACCGTTATTTGGCCGCAGCACTCGAGGGGCGCAATACGCCGATTAAGACGGCACTTTTGGACCAGCGACTCATCGCGGGTTTGGGCAATATCTATGTCTGCGAAGTGCTCTTTCGGGCCAAAATTTCGCCCATGCGTAAGGCCAAGAACCTGTCCAAAATGCAGGTGGGTACTTTGGTGCCAATCATTCGGACGGTTTTGGAAGAGGCGATTGAAGCCGGTGGCTCTAGTCTTAAGGATTATCGTCAAACAGGCGGAGAGCTGGGGTATTTTCAACACAGTTTCCACGTTTACGACCGAGAATCCCAGCCCTGCAAAGATGCGGGATGCGGCGGCATAGTAGCGCGGGTGAGCCAATCGGGGCGCTCTAGCTTCTATTGTCCGACCTGTCAGAGATAGCTTGAAATAGGCGGCGAACATGATAGGCCTTAACGCCTGATAGAGGCAATGCTGGGACCACCATGGCTTATGAGACCATCATCGTAGAGATTGCAGATCATATCTGCGTCATCAAACTGAACCGCCCATCGGCATTGAATGCGCTGAATAGCCAATTGGTGGCAGAACTCGGCGATGCGGTGCGCCAGGCGGAAGCGAACGACAAAGTCCGGTGCATGGTGATAACCGGATCGGAGAAAGCCTTTGCGGCTGGTGCCGATATCACTGAGATGGCAGAAAAGAGTTTTGTGGACGTTGTGTCTGATGATCTATTCGGCGCGAGTATGGGCCCGTTGCAAGAGGCTCGGAAGCCAACAATCGCAGCCGTGTCAGGCTATGCTTTGGGCGGTGGTTGCGAGCTGGCGATGCTTTGTGACTTTATCATTTGTGCTGACAATGCGAAATTTGGGCAGCCAGAAATCAATCTTGGCGTCATCGCAGGTATTGGCGGCACGCAGCGCTTGACCCGATTCGTTGGAAAATCCAAAGCTATGGATATGCATTTGACTGGGCGTTTTATGGATGCTGCGGAAGCGGAGCGTTCAGGGCTGGTCAGCCGCGTGGTGCCGGTGAAAAAATTGATGGAAGTGGCCCTGGAGGTCGCTGGAAAAATTGCTGAAAAATCGCAAGTCTCTATCAAGGCGGCCAAGGATGCGGTGAACAGATCTTATGAGACCACATTGGCGGAAGGCCTGTTGTTTGAACGGCGCGTGTTTCATTCGATGTTTGCAACCGAAGACCAAAAAGAGGGTATGGCGGCCTTTGTCGAGAAAAGAGAGCCGCAATTTCGCGATAAATAGGCAAAATTGCTTTGCATCTCCAAAGAAAGTGGATATAGGCAGCTTCAGAAAATGCGCGTGTGGCCCGCTTGGCTTTAGATAATCCGGTCCATAGGGTTTGGGCCTAGCGGTAATACGTGTGGCACAAGATTAAGTTAGGACCTGATAACATGGCAAATTCACCACAAGCAAAGAAGCGCGCACGTCAAATTGAGCGCCGCACAGCGGTCAACAAAGCCCGCAAATCTCGTATCCGCACATTCCTGCGCGCTGTTGAAGAAGCGATTGCGTCTGGCGACAAAGCCGCGGCAACTGAAGCTCTGCGCGCCGCACAGCCTGAGCTGATGCGCGGTGTTACAAAAGGCATCTTCCACAAAAATACAGCATCGCGCAAAGTTTCGCGCTTGGCCTCACGGGTTAAGAGCCTGTCTTAATAATTGTTACAAATTCATGAATTTTGGGCGTGGGATAATTCCCGCGCCCTTTTTCGTTCAAGTGTCAGTAAAATTTATATTTTTTGAGACTAAATTACGACAACCATAGATAGAAAGAGATTCTTTTTCAAAAAATACCGAGTCAAGAATTAAGATCTGTTGCAGAGTCACTTGGCCGGGGGATAAAAATGTCTCAACGAGTCACTTTGAGTGCTCCGGGGGATAACTGTTCCAAGAGATTGCCACTGCTGCACGGCGACATGACCTTGGGACTATATAACATGATAAATCCATTTCATGGATCATGAGTGCTATTTTCCGGGAAATTAGTCTGCCTACTGGGTGGTCAGTGACAAAGAAATTTGAGCGACGTTGTCATGGGGCCGCGTTGAAGTCGGGCCGGATGAGTGGTCGTTTGTATTGGGATTAAGTGAAGCGTATGGCACTAGAGTTTTGGGATATTGCCGCGGATCGCTTGCGCAGGTCTCTCGGGAACAACAACTACAAATCATGGATTGAGCCCCTACAATTTATGGGCGAATCGGACGGCGCAGCAGAATTTTTTGTGCCGACCAGTTTTTTCGGGAATTACGTGCGCCAGCATTTCGAAGATCAAATCCTCTATCAAATGCGTGAATCTGGCTTTGAGGTGACCCGTGCGACGTTTTCCGTGGGGCGTTCGGAACAAGCGCCAGCCGCGCGCCAGTCGTCCCCCGCTATCGCAGAGCCAGTGAAGCCGCGCGAAATACAAGGTGCAAAGCTCGACCAACGTTTCGTGTTTGAAAATTTTGTTGTGGGCAAGCCCAATGAGTTGGCCCATGCAGCAGCGAAACGTGTTGCCGAAGCCGGTCCAGTCACCTTTAATCCTTTGTTTTTATATGGTGGCGTAGGCTTGGGAAAAACCCATTTGATGCACTCAATTGCTTGGGAGCTTCAGTCGAATCGTCCCGATATCAATGTGATGTATCTCTCTGCTGAACAATTCATGTATCGATTCGTACAGGCCTTGCGTGAGCGCAAGATGATGGATTTCAAAGAGCTGTTCCGCTCGGTCGATGTCTTAATGGTGGATGATGTGCAATTCATTGGCGGAAAAGACAGCACTCAAGAAGAATTCTTCCATACGTTCAACGCCTTGGTGGATCAAAACAAGCAAATTATCATTTCCGCTGACCGCGCGCCGGGTGAGATAAAACAGTTAGAAGATCGCATCGCCAGCCGTTTGCAATGCGGGTTGGTGGTGGATTTACATCCCACCACCTATGAGCTGCGCCTTGGTATTTTGCAGTCTAAAATTGAGTTATATCAGTCCAGCTATCCGGGCATTGAAGTGCGTCAAGAAGTTGTGGAATTTTTAGCACATCGCATTTCAACCAACGTACGCGTTCTCGAGGGGGCTTTGACCCGGCTCTTTGCCTTTGCCTCATTGGTCGGGCGTGAAATAACCGTTGAGCTGACCCAAGATTGTCTTTCTGATATTTTGCGTGCTTCTGACCGCAAGGTTACGGTTGAGGAAATTCAGCGTAAAGTGAGCGACCACTATAATATCCGCCTGTCAGATATGCTCGGACCAAAGCGCCTGCGCAGTTTTGCACGGCCGCGCCAGATTGCCATGTATCTGTGCAAGCAGTTGACCAGCCGTTCATTGCCAGAAATTGGCCGCAGATTCGGCGGTCGCGACCATACGACGGTTATGCATGGGGTGCGGAAAATCGAGGATTTACGCAACCAAGACAGTCAAATGTCCGACGATCTGGACCTGTTGCGGCGTTCACTGGAGGCATAGCTTCCTTTCAAAACCTTTAAGGGTTAAAACCCGTTCACACACCCTTGTGTCCTGTGGAAAACTCTTTACGGTTTATCTTCAAATACGTGACGGAGAACGGCAATGAAACTGTCTATTGAACGCGCAACTTTGTTGAAGGCTGTGTCCCAAGCTCAGTCCGTTGTAGAGCGTCGGAATACAATTCCAATCTTGGCAAATGTATTGATTGAGGCAAGCGGAGAGCATGCGTCGTTTCGCGCGACAGATTTGGACATTGAGGTTGTAGATCGTGTGACAGCTATGGTGGAGCGTGCAGGGGCCAGCACGGTCTCTGCGGTGACGTTGCATGAGATTGTGCGAAAATTGCCTGACGGGGCTTTGGTGACTTTGACCGATGACGGCGCCTCTGGCCGTTTGACGGTTGAAGCAGGCCGGTCCAATTTTTCTTTGACGACCCTACCGAAGGAAGATTTCCCGGTAATGGCCACGTCCGAATATGCCTCCAATTTCACCGCTTCTGCGATGACCCTGCGCCGGCTCTTTGACAAATCAAAATTTGCCATTTCCACCGAAGAGACCCGTTATTATTTGAACGGTGTTTACATGCATGTGGCTGAAGGCGATGGCGGTCAAAAGCTCCGCTGTGTCGCCACAGATGGTCACCGACTGGCGCGGATTGATGCGGATCTGCCGACCGGTGCCGGGGATATGCCTGGTGTGATTGTGCCGCGCAAAACTGTAGGTGAAATGCGCAAATTGCTTGATGATGATGACGCACAGATTGCCGTTTCAGTTTCGGAAACCAAAGTGCGCTTTGCCACGCCAAATGTGACGCTGACTTCAAAAGTGATTGATGGCACCTTCCCAGATTACACACGCGTGATCCCTGCGGGCAATACGCGGAAATTGGAAGTGGATGCGGCCGAATTTGCCAAGGCAGTTGACCGCGTGGCGACAGTTTCTTCTGAGCGGTCGCGTGCTGTGAAATTGGCACTGGATGAAGATCGCCTGATCCTGTCGGTTAATGCGCCAGACAGCGGTGCCGCCGAAGAAGAATTGGCCGTCGCCTATGGGGACGAAAAATTGGAAATTGGCTTTAACGCGAAATATCTGCTCGAAATTGCCAGTCAGGTTGATCGGGAAAACGCCGTGTTCCTATTTAACACTTCAGGGGATCCAACCTTGATGCGTGAGGGCAATGACACATCGGCCATTTATGTCGTTATGCCCATGCGCGTGTAAGCTGGCGTGAAGTTGAAGGGCGCAGATGCCCAATCTTGCTGTTGAATCTTTAAGCCTATCGCATTTTCGGTCGCATCATGTGGTGCAGATCGAATGCGACCCGCGGCCGGTTGCGATTTACGGAGCCAATGGGGCCGGCAAGACCAATATTTTAGAGGCTGTATCCCTGCTTTCGCCTGGACGTGGTGTGCGGCGGTCGAGTGCGGAAGAGATGACGCGCCGTCCAGAGGCGCTGGGCTGGAAGATCTCGGCGGTTCTGCGCAAGCAGGATCGTCTGCATGAGATAGACACTTGGTCGCAAAATGGCGCGGCGCGCCAGCTGCGGATTGATGGGAAAACGGCCACTCAGGTCATGTTGGGGCGCGTTGCGCGTGTCTTATGGTTGATCCCGGCAATGGATCGTATCTGGATTGAAGGGGCCGAGGGGCGCCGGCGGTTTTTGGATCGTATGACTCTCTCCTTTGATCCAAATCACGGCGAGCAGGTGCTGCTCTATGAAAAAGCCATGCGTGAACGCAATCGTCTTTTGAAAGAACGAGTCGCGGATGCGCATTGGTATCGGGCCATTGAGGGGCAAATGGCCTCCACTGGTGTGAAGATCAGAACGGCACGCAAGGAGGCTCTGGCGTATATACACGCGGCGCAAGATCAGGCCGAAACAGCCTTTCCAACTGCGCAATTGACTCTGACCAATTCTGAAAACATAGATTTTTCAGACAATAGTGATGATCTTGCTCAACTTTTGGCCGACTATCGCAGCCGCGATTTGGCCGCGGGTCGCAGTTTGGCGGGTCCGCATCGCGATGACCTGTTCGGCGTCTTTGCGGCAAAAGATGTTCCTGCAAAAGACAGTTCCACAGGGGAGCAAAAGGCACTTTTGATTTCGCTCATCCTGGCCAACGGCCGTGCGCTGAAACAACAAACGGGCCTACCGCCGATCCTACTTTTAGATGAGGTGGCAGCACATTTGGACGCGGCCCGCAGAGCAGCGCTCTATGATGAAATTTGCGCCTTGGGAGCTCAGGCTTGGATGAGCGGGACTGGGCCTGAATTGTTTGAACACCTTGGTGACAGGGCGCAGTATCTATCGGTGACAGAGGTTGAGGGGAAATCAAAAGTGGATCTAAAATGACTTTGGCTTTTTCTGATTTGGCGCTTTATGCCATTGCTGTTTTTATTTTATTCATTACGCCCGGCCCGGTTTGGGTCGCACTTTTGGCCCGCGCAGTGTCGGGCGGTTTTCACGCGGCTTGGCCTTTGGCCGTGGGCGTGGCGATTGGCGATGCGGTTTGGCCAATTTTGGCCATCCTTGGCGTGAGCTGGGTGGTCAATGAAATTGCAGGGATCATGATCATCTTGCGCTATGTCGCGGCTGCGGTCTTCCTGACAATGGGTGCAGTGTTGATGCTCAAGGCCGACGTTGCTTTGAGCGGCGACAAGCGGCTGACGCGGCCGGGCATGTGGGCCGGCTTTATCGCAGGTGTGCTGGTGATATTAGGCAACCCAAAGGCCATTTTGTTTTATATGGGTGTTCTGCCGGGCTTTTTTGACCTGACTGAGGTCGGGGCATGGGATGTATTGGCCATTGTTGTGGTCTCTATTCTTACTCCGCTTTTGGGAAATTTAGCCGTTGCTGGCTTTGTAAATCATGCGCGTGATTTGCTGCAAACACCTGAGGCGGTTCGGCGGATTAACCGCATATCAGGAGGTCTTTTAATCGCTGTTGGGATCGTTATTCCCTTTGCGTAGCCTCTCAGAAAACGCGGGTTTTTGCAAAAGATGACATCCGGGGCTGTGCCTTAAAAAATCGCAAGCTGAACCACAATCTGTTGTGCCATTTGCGTGACATTCATATCGAATTCCGCTATTTGTTGTGTAACTCAACAAAGGGTATCGGGATGTCTGAGCAATCTGTGAATATTGAAGAATACGGCGCAGAATCCATTAAGGTTCTTAGGGGCTTAGAGGCCGTTCGCAAACGGCCAGGAATGTATATCGGTGATACTGATGACGGCTCCGGTTTGCATCATATGGTTTACGAGGTTGTAGACAATGGCATCGATGAGGCGCTGGCTGGTCACGCAGATCATGTTTTGGTGCGGATCAACGCTGATGGCTCGGTTTCCGTCGCGGATAACGGTCGCGGGATTCCGGTGGGAATTCACGAAGAAGAGGGCGTTTCCGCCGCTGAGGTGATTATGACCCAGCTACACGCGGGTGGTAAATTTGACAGCAATTCCTACAAGGTCTCTGGCGGTTTGCACGGTGTTGGGGTGTCTGTTGTCAATGCCCTGTCGGTCTGGCTTGAGCTGCGTATTTGGCGCGAAGGTAAAGAGCATGTCGCGCGGTTCGAGCATGGCGACACAGCGGAACATTTAAAAGTTGTAGGCGATTGCGGTGATCGGACAGGCACGGAAGTGCGGTTCCTGGCGTCCACAGAGACGTTCTCCAATCTTGACTATAAATTTGAGGTACTGGAAAAGCGCCTGCGTGAATTGGCGTTTTTGAATTCAGGTGTGCGGATTATTCTTGAAGACCTGCGCCCAGCTGAACCTCTGCGCAGTGAGCTGTATTATGACGGCGGTGTGCGCGAATTTGTGAAATATCTTGACCGCTCCAAATCCTCCATCATGGAGGAGCCGATTTATGTTAAAGGCACGCGCGATGATATCGGCGTCGAAGTGGCAATGTGGTGGAATGACACCTATCACGAAAATGTCCTGCCCTTCACCAATAACATCCCACAGCGTGACGGCGGCACCCATATGGCGGGCTTCCGAGGGGCTTTGACCCGAACAATCAACAACTACGCTCAATCAAGCGGCATCGCCAAAAAAGAGAAAATCAGCTTCACAGGCGATGACGCGCGTGAGGGTTTGACCTGCGTGTTATCTGTCAAAGTACCTGATCCCAAATTTTCCAGCCAGACCAAAGATAAATTGGTCAGCTCAGAAGTGCGCCCGGCTGTTGAGGGGTTGGTGGGCGAAAAACTGGCCGACTGGTTCGAGGAAAACCCAGCACAGGCGAAGGTTATTGTTGGCAAGATTGTTGAGGCTGCGATGGCGCGTGAAGCGGCCCGCAAGGCCCGCGACCTCACCCGGCGCAAGACTGCGATGGATGTGAATTTCTTGGCAGGAAAGCTCAAAGATTGCTCAGAAAAAGATCCCTCAAAAACGGAAGTCTTTTTAGTCGAAGGCGATAGCGCTGGCGGTTCTGCCCAAACGGGGCGTGACCGTATGACCCAAGCGGTTTTGCCCCTGCGCGGGAAAATTTTGAACGTGGAGCGCGCGCGGTTTGACCGGATGCTAAGCAGCCAGGAAATTGGCAATTTGGTTATGGCGCTGGGCACAGGCATTGGTCGCGATGAATTCAATATTGAAAAGCTGCGCTACCATAAAATTGTGATCATGACAGACGCCGATGTCGATGGTGCGCATATCCGCACGCTCTTGCTGACATTCTTTTTCCGCCAAATGCCAGAATTGATTGAAGGTGGCTATCTTTATATCGCGCAGCCGCCCTTGTTTAAGGTGAGCCGCGGGCGCTCTGAGGTTTATCTTAAAGACCAGCCGGCGCTGGATGAATACTTGATCGAACAGGGTATTGAAGGTGCTTTGCTGCGGTTGAGTAACGGCGAAGAAATTATCGGCACTGATTTGATGCGTGTTGTGGAAGAAGCGCGTCAATTGAAACGTATTGTTGACGCATTTCCCACCCATTACCCGCGTCACATTTTGGAGCAAGCGGCCATCGCAGGGGCCTTCGTTCCTGGAGCGGTGGATCGTGACTTGCAAGGCATGGCCGATGCAGTGGCGCGCCGGCTTGATCTGATTGCTTTGGAATATGAACGGGGTTGGCAAGGCCGTCCGACACAGGACCGCGGCATGCGCTTGGCGCGGATTTTGCGCGGTGTGGAAGAGGTGCGCAATCTTGATGGCGCAATGCTCCGGTCTGGCGAAGCGCGCCGCACCGGGCTTTTGACGCAAAGCTTGCAAGATACCTATGGCGGTACTTGCACATTGGTGCGCAAAGATCGGGTGCAGGTGATTAACGGCCCGCTCACGCTGTTGAGCGCGATTTTGGAAGAGGGCGAGAAGGGGCTATCGCTGCAACGCTATAAGGGCTTGGGTGAAATGAACCCAGATCAGCTTTGGGAAACCACATTGGATCCAGATGCGCGAACCTTGTTGCAAGTGCGTATTGATGATGTCGCAGAAGCGGATGATCTGTTTACCAAGCTGATGGGCGATGTGGTGGAGCCGCGTCGGGAATTCATCCAAAATAATGCGCTAAATGTGTCAAACTTGGATTTCTAAAACTGACCAAACGGGGAGTGCATGGGGCAATGCAACGCGGCGGCGTTTCCTTTTGGTATCAGGAGCTGGGCGGGCTACCAAAGCCGCGCCCGGCGTTGGACCGCTCGGTAAGCGCAGATATTTGCATCATTGGCGCGGGTTTTACCGGGCTTTGGGCAGCTTATTATCTTAAAAAAGCCGACCCGACGTTGACCATTGTTATTGTGGAGAAAAAGTTTGCCGGATTTGGCGCCTCTGGCCGCAATGGCGGGTGGGTGTCGGGCAATTTCGCTTGGGATCATGAAAAATACTTGAGCAGCGGTACAGCCGAGCAGGTGAAGGCCATGGTGGCGGCGTTTCATGGCACTGTTGATGAGGTGATTGCTGCGGCTGAAGTCGAAGGTTTCGAGGCTGATATCCACCGAACAGAAGAATTGGCCATAGCTACGAATGCACAACAGTTTCAGCGTCTTGCGCCTGAATTGAAGCGTTTGCACCATTGGGGAGATCATCGCAGTTGGCTTGAAAATGAAGCGCAAGTGCGTGCGCGGATTGCCATTCCCGGAGCCAAGGGCGCGCTTGTGACCTCTGGTGTGGCGCGGATTCAGCCGGCCAAATTCGTGCGGGGATTGGCCGATGCTGTGGAGCGACTCGGGGTTACGATTTACGAAGCGACCCGTGCCGATGAAATTTCAAAAGGTCAGGTCATCACCGATCAGGGGCGGATCGCCTGTGGGGTGGTTTTGAAAGCAACCGAAGGCTACAGCGCTCGATTGTCAGGATATGAACGCGATTGGCTGCCTCTCAATTCTGCGCAAATTGTGACGCAGCCTCTGCCCCTAGAGTTGTGGCGGGACATTGGCTGGACGGGGGCGGAGCTGATTGGGGATATGGCTCATGCCTATTGCTATTGCCAGCGGACAGCAGATGGGCGCATCGCGATTGGCGGTCGTGGGCTGCCATATCTTTGGAATTCCAAGATCCAACAGGATGGCCGGCCCACCTCGGGCACCATTGCGCAATTGCAGGGGATTCTTGCGCGTTTGTTCCCTGCGGCGGCGCATGTTCCTTTGGCCCATGCTTGGCAGGGGGTCTTGGGTGTTCCGAGGGATTGGTGCGCCACTGTTGGGTTGAATGTTGAAACCCAGATCGGTTGGGCGGGCGGATATGTAGGGGTTGGTTTAACCTCGGCCAATTTAGCCGGGCGGACGCTGCGTGACTTGGTGCTGTCAAAACCCACGACATTGACCCAATTGCCATGGGTCAACCGTAGGGTCCGAGCTTGGGAGCGCGAACCGTTGCGCTGGATGGCTGTGCGCGGACTATATGCTGTGTTGAAAGCTGCCGATCGCGCGGAAGCCAAAGACAGAGCCTATGCGCCGCATCTTGCGCGGCTTGGCGCTTGGATCAAATCTCAGTGAGGCGAGATTATTTCGCGGCGGCGTCGATTTGTCTTTGGCGCTCACCGAAACGGGCCCGGTCCTCATCGGAATATTCGTCTACACATTGGTGGCACTGCACACCTTTGATATAGTCAATACGATTTTTATCGGACTCCGTGATCGGTCTGCGGCAGGCATAGCATTGATCAAAACTGCCCTCGACCAAGCCGTGACCTACGGAGACGCGGTTGTCGAAGACGAAGCATTCACCTTGCCAAGTGCTCTCTTCCTGCGGCACCTCTTCGAGATACTTCAAGATTCCGCCCTTGAGGTGATAGACTTCATCAACCCCTTCACCGAGCAGAAAGTTGGTAGATTTTTCACACCGAATGCCGCCGGTGCAAAACATGGCAATCTTTTTGTTGTGAAACCGATGTTTATTTTCAGCCCACCATTGGGGAAATTCTCGGAAAGTTTTGGTTTTGGGATCAATCGCCCCCTCAAACGTGCCGATGCCGACCTCATAGTCATTGCGCGTATCAATCACCGCAACATCCGGTGCCGAAATTAGCGCGTTCCATTCGAGCGGATCAACATAGTGACCAGTGCCCGCGCGCGGATCGACATTGGGTTGGCCCATTGTGACGATTTCTTTTTTCAAGCGGACTTTCATGCGCTTGAAAGGCATGACGCTGGCGGTGCTCTCTTTATGTTCAAAATCCGAGCAACCGGGCAGTGCGGCGATATGGGCCCAAAGACGGGCAATTCCCTGTTTCGGGCCTGCGACGGTGCCGTTGATACCCTCTTTGGCCAGCAAAATTGTGCCTTTGATGCCCTCATGTTCGCAAAGTGACAACATTGGCGCGCGCAGAGCGTCTGGATCATCAAAGCGGGTGAAGTGATAAAGCGCGGAGACTGTAAGCATGTTCTGGGTCATAATCTGAAGTCGTCTTTGCTGCAAGATACATAACTCAGGCTCTGATGCCTCTTGATAGGTGCCCTGATAACATTGACCTTATGGGCGCGGATCATTACCTCTGTGCGCGAAGCTTGGATAGGGGATCCAAATGCGTGCGCTGATTGTGGTTGATGTTCAGAACGACTTTTGTCCCGGTGGCGCTTTGGCGGTCGCAGGTGGTGATCAGATCGTAGCGCAAATTAACAATGTCATGGCTGATTATGACGCGGTGATCCTCACCCAAGATTGGCACCCGGCGGGTCATTCTTCCTTTGCTAGTTCCCATGAGGCGGAGGTATTTTCGAATATTGCAATGGCCTATGGTCCCCAAGTGCTCTGGCCAGATCACTGTGTGCAAGGCAGCTTTGGTGCGGCGTTTCACAAAGATTTGGTTACGGATCGCGCTGATCTGATTTTGCGCAAGGGCTATCGGCCGGACATCGACAGCTATTCTGCCTTTTTTGAAAATGACCGGAGCACAGCGACGGGCCTTGAAGGATATTTGAAGAGTCGTGGGATTTTGAACGTGACCTTGGTGGGATTGGCGACGGATTATTGTGTTGCCTATTCAGCGCTTGATGCGGCGCGGCTGGGCTTTGCGGTCAGCGTCGACACCGGCCTTTGCCGGGCCATTGATATGGATGGATCGCTGGACCAAGCACGGCGCGATATGGCGGCAGCGAAAGTGAGCCTTTTGTAATGGTAGATATCGCCACCCGAGTGTGGAACCACAAATGGAAAATCGACCCGATCGTGCGGTCTCTCATAGATAATGATTTCTATAAGTTGTTGATGTGCCAATCGGTGCTCCGCAATCACCCCAAAACGGAGGTGACCTTTAGTTTGATCAACCGGTCAAGTGATATCCGCTTGGCAGAGCTGATTGATGAGGGCGAGCTGCGCGAACAATTGGATCATGTGCGCTCTTTGTCGCTGTCGCGCGGAGAAAGCACATGGATGCGTGGCAACACATTCTATGGCAAACGCCAGATGTTTACGCCAGAGTTTATGGATTGGTTTGAGGTGCTCAAATTGCCTGACTATCATCTTGAAAAGCGTGATGGGCAATATGAGCTGACGTTTCAAGGCAGTTGGCCTGAGGTGATGCTCTGGGAAATCCCTGCTTTGGCGGTTCTTATGGAGCTGCGCGGTCGCGCGGTGCTGCGAGACATGCGCCGGTTTGAGATTCAAATTCTCTATGCCCGCGCTATGGCCAAACTTTGGGAGAAAATTGAGACACTGCGCAACATTGATGACTTGCGCCTTGCGGATTTTGGCACGCGCCGGCGGCACTCCTTTTTATGGCAAGATTGGGCCGTGCAGGCTATGACCGAAGGATTGGGAGACAAATTTATCGGCACCTCCAATTGTTTGATTGCCAAAAATCGAGATTTGGCGGCGATTGGAACTAATGCGCATGAACTTCCTATGATCTATTCTGCGCTGGCGGTTGATGATCAAGCTCTGCGTCAGGCCCCCTATGAGGTTCTATCTGATTGGCATGAGGAGCATGATGGTAATCTTCGGATTATCTTGCCAGATACCTATGGCACCGAAGGGTTTTTAGATAATGCGCCAGATTGGCTGGCCACTTGGACGGGCATGCGCATCGATTCTGGTGATCCTGTTCAAGGGGCAGAGCATGCGATTAAATGGTGGAAAAGCCGCAATGAAGACCCCAGTCAAAAACTATTGATTTTTTCGGATGGTTTGGATGGTGAGAAGATTGCCGAGCTGCATCGCTTATTCTCTGGGCGCGTCAGAGTGTCTTTTGGTTGGGGCACGCTGCTGACCAATGACTTCCGTGGTCTGGTGCCGAATGATGCGTTAAAACCATTCTCTTTGGTCTGCAAAGCCGTGTCAGCCAATGGCAGACCCACGGTCAAATTGTCTGACAATCCCAATAAGGCTATGGGTCCAGCCGATGAAATTGCCCGCTATAAGCGTGTGTTCGACGTGGGGCGCCAAAACCCGCAACGCGTCATCGTTTAAGCTGTTGTCAGCCATTGATGTGCCAAATGCAGGGCGCGTTCTGCGTAACGCCTTTGGACCGGGCTTTTTTTCGGCTGCCGCGCGATTACCCATCCGCAAGAGGCTAGTCCCCGCAACATAAGGAAAAACTTGATCTCATCTGCGGATGGGGCATTTCGAAGTGCGCCATAGCCTTCTGCGACCGCGGCTATGAGATCATTTAAATGACGTGCGGCGTAATGTTGCGACAGACAGACCCCAAGATCGTAACCGCGATAGCCAAATCCCGCGTCATCAAAATCTATCAGCGTCAGGCCCGTTTTTGTGTGAAAAACATTTTCCTGCAAGGCATCCGCATGAATCAAGCCAAAATCCGCGCCCTTCATGGCTTTTAGATGGGCATGCGCGGTCTGTTGGGTATAAACTATGAATTTTTTTTCACCGGCCGATAGGGATGGGTTGTCCCAAAATCGACCCCAAAAGGGGGATTTTCCCAGCAGACCGGGCAAATCCCAGGCGGCGCGCGTGAGGTCATCGGTTTTTATACTATCGCTGGTGTTATGCAGCTGAGCTAAGAGACGTCCCAATTGGTGATATAGATCACAATGGCTGGTGACATCCGTATCAGGGGCGCTGTCCATCTCCCCGATGGGCGTGCCCTCTACCCAGGTGATCACAGAGACAAAGCGCCCATCTGCCAACCTCGCCAGTAGTGATCCATCCGTTTGCGCCAGTGGTTTGGGACAGGCAAAGCCCGCCTCCTCAAGCCGCTGCATCCAGCGCAACTCTGACAAGATTGCCGCTTCACTTTGATATCCCGCTCGATGCAGACGCAATGCCATCGGTGTCCCGTCGCGCAGGATCTTATATACAGCGTTTTCCCTCTCGGCGATCAACTGTACCGGCCCATTTGCGCCCCATTGGGCGGCGATTTCAGGAAGATCACTCATGCTTTGAAGGCTGCTTGTAGGATGTCGCAGGCCATGGCGACATTCTCATTGGAAAAGGGCATAGGCGGGCGCAGTTTTAAAATATTGCGATTGCGCCCCGTGCGCCCCATCAATAGGCCGTGATTGCGGGCGTATTCCACCACATGGGCGGCTAAGGCTTCATCAGCCGCGCCATCTGTTTCCAACTCCAATGCGAGAAACAGACCCCGTCCGCGCCGGCTGGCGATGCTGTCATGGTCGATAGAGTGCAGCTCATGCAAAAATACAGAACCGACATTTTTGGCGTGATTTACTAGATTTTCCTGCTCAATCACGTCCAAAGTGGCGGCAGCTGCGGCGCAGCTTACTGGATTGCCACCAAAGGTGTTGAAATAGCCAAAGGCGTTGCGAAACTCCGCCATAATTTCCGCGCGTGCCACCACGGCTGCGACCGGATGCCCGTTGGCCATAGGTTTGCCCAATGTCACAACATCAGGCGATATGCCAAGCCATTCATGGCCCCACCATGTTTCGCCGCCTCTGCCAAATCCCGGCTGCACCTCATCTACGATCAACACCCCACCTGCGGCTTTGACCACTTGCTCTGCCGGTTTCATAAAATCTTGTGGCAAATCTGGCAGACCTTCGTTGGCGAAGGTTGGGCAACATATAAAACCTGAAAACCCGTGACCCGCGGACTCAAGATCATCAATGGCCGTTTGCAGTTCTTGCGCAAAGGCAACAGCCTGACCATCAGCCGTACCACCCACCGGCCGTAAGGTGTCCGGTGCAGATATGTGGCGAATATTGCTGGCATAGCCCCCAATAGGTGGTTTGCGCGACGAGAGATGTGACACTGCCATCGTATTGCCATGGTAGGTATTATCTGTAGCGATGATGCCAGTTTTGCCGGTCACAGCTTGGGCCATGCGCAGGGCAATGTCATTGGCCTCTGATCCGCTGCATACCATGATGACCTGGTCCAATTGCGTTTGAAATTTGGCGGTCAGCCGTTCGCAATATTCCACAATTCCCACGTGCAAATAGCGGGTATGGGTGTTCAGCTTCGCGGCCTGTGTGGCAATGGCTGTGACAACATGTGGATGACAATGGCCGACATGCGGGACGTTGTTATAACAATCGAGATATTTACGCCCATCTGAATCCCACACCCACACCCCTTCGCCTTTGACCAAATGCACAGGCGTCTCATAAAACGTGGGTACATTTGGCCCCAAAACTGCGGTACGCCGCGCCGCCAGGTCACTCGACATCTTTTACCTTTCCGCGCAGGGATTTGACTACGCCGCGCTGTAGTTTTCCAGCCAATCGGCGTCTTTGCGATCCGAGCGTGGGGCGCGTGGCGATCCGGCGTTTTGGCCGTATCAAAGCCTGAAGGATCAGCTCTTTCAAGCGCTCTTTTGCAATATCGCGGTTGCGCGCCTGAGAGCGGGTATCTTCCACACGAATAATTATGGCACCATCGGAGGTCCACTTGCGGCCCGCCAATTTTTTGAGCTGGGTTTTGACCGGGGCCAGAAGATTTGGGCTGCGGGCTGCCTCGAAGCGCAATTCCACGGCGGTGGACACTTTATTGACGTTCTGCCCGCCGGGTCCCTGCGCACGTGTGAAACTTTCGGTCAGTTCCCAATCGTGAATCATTATTTCGTCATTGATTTGCAACATGGGGTTACTATGCCACAAAGGAAAAGGGCCGCCCAGAGAGGACGGCCCTTCGAAAGTTGTGCGGAGGGCGGGTCGTTTAGGACCGTTTGCCCAAGCTTGGGGTTAAAACTCCAAGGGTTGCCTTAGAAATTTGCCTCCAAACCTGTTACGACTCCATTCTCCAATACCTTTCTCGACACTGGATCACCTCCTTTCAGTTGTTGCAGTTGTCAACAGCTTGCCAGAGAGAGACACAAAGTCAATGGTTTTTTGTCATACGTCCCACAAGATATAGCACTGTGAAACGGAACGGCACCAAAGCGATGAGGGCCAAAGACAGTTTTACGAGCCAATCTGCAACGGCCAGAGAGGCCCAAAGCGGCAGCTCCATACCCGCGCCAAGAAGTGGCACAGTGCCCTGGGCCCAGTCTGGAACATTGCTCGTTTCCAGCCCGTTGAAGATGGCGGAAAAAGCAATGCTGAAAAAGAGGGCAGTATCCACAGCACTGCCGATCAGCGTTGAGGCCAGAGGCGCCCGCCACCAAGTGCCATGGCGCAGGCGGTCAAAGATTTGAACATCCAACAATTGAGCCACTAGAAATGCGGTGCCAGATCCCAAAGCCACACGCAGCGTGACCGCCGGGAAACTGTAGCCATCCCCTTGCAGCATGACTTGCGTGCCAATGAGTGAACACAGAACGCCGGCGGCAAAGCCGGCAAAGACAACACGGCGCGCGGCAGCAACGCCGTAAACCCGGTTCATCACATCGGTGACGAGAAAGGCGATGGGATAGGTGAATGCACCCCAGGTCAGCCAGTCTCCAAGAAGGAACTGAACCAGGATGTTTGAGGCCACAACAACAGCGGCCATGGCAAGAATGCCAGGGAGATAGAGAGTTTTCATGTTTTCATTCCGTTTTTTAGCCAAGGTAGCGGCGACTTGGTCAGTTTTGACGCGCCCGCATACGAGCCTAAAGGATGTATTGCAAGCGAATTGCGTCGAGCGGGCGCTTAGAGGTTTGACAAAACCGCACTGCATTGTTTGGGCAATTTAGCCAAGGTGATCGGCGGTTTTGGTTTGCGCGGTTTCGCATTCGGCTTTGGTGGTGGGGGATTTAAGATGCGCTTGACCCATCCAGCCGCTTCCTTGCATCCATCACCTGGCGGTGGCGGGGCTTGGTTGATGCAATTCTCCTGGCCGTTTGGGCATTTTAGGCGGACATGAAAATGATAGTGATGTCCATACCATGGCCGAATTTTGCGCAGCCAGCTGCGGTCGCCTTTCGCTGAATTGCACATGGCGACTTTGGCGCCCGGAAAAATAAATATGCGGGCCACCCGCGGATCTGATGCGGCCAATTTGAGCACCGTTTCGTGGTCTTTGGTCCAGCGGTCATTGGTATAAGCACCTGAGGCCCGGCGCATGGATATAGAAGAAATCTCTTCCCGCTCTGCCTGAGTTAAAACACGATCTGTTTTTGGGCGCAGCCATATATCCGCGTCTAGGCCAATTTGGTGGCTTGCATGGCCCGACAGCATCGGCCCGCCGCGCGGTTGAGAAATATCGCCAATGTACAGACCAGACCAGGATGTGCTCTGGGCGACTTTCTGCGAAAGCTCTTGCAGGAAGTCAATTGTTATAGGTTGTCCCCAGTTGCGGTTTCTCGAGAGGCGCATAGCCTGCCATGTGGGGCCAGTTTCTGGCAGAGCGGCCCCGCCGGCCAAACAGCCTTTGGCGTAGCTTCCAAAGGATTCGGCTGCATGCCCTGATCCAATCTTAGCGGCTCCGAAGAGGGTTTTTGCAGCCACCGTCGTTGCGCGATCTGGCCGCGCCTGCGGGCGGTCAGATTGTGTTTGCGCCTGAAGCACCAAGGGCAGCCCGCTTGCTAAGAGCGCCAGAGCAAAAAGATATTTAAAGACAATCCGTCCCACTCTTATTGATCTCCATTTGGATTCACCCAGCGTAGCAGAAGCATCCCCAAGATGAACAGCCCAACAACGGGTGTAAAGCCTAGGCGGGCATCATTCAGCCAATAGGTAAATAAACCGATAAGAAGCGGCGCCAAAAAGGCTGTGGCTTTTCCAGCGAGGGCAAATAGGCCGAAGGCTTCGGTCGGACGGTCAGGATTGGTGTGGCGCACCATCATAGAACGGCTGGCGGCATAAATCCCTCCGCCCGATCCACCAATGGCCGCGCCGCAGATATAGAAAATGACATCAGGCAGAGCGGAGGTTTCCTGAAGGGCCAGACCAAAGAAACTGTCCCTGGACATGCCAATGATGCATAATGACACAAAGATCAGCACTGAGATGTGAAAGTAAATCACGGGCAAGGGCCCCAGCTTTCGATCATATTTTCCTGAGATCCAGGTTACAATAGCAGCAGATAATCCGCCAAGTATTCCGAACACCCCAAGCTGCGTTTGCCCCCAACCCAGGACCAAAACCGCATAGACTCCTCCAAAAGCATAGAGCCCGTTGAGGGCGTCGCGATAAAACATTTGCGCCCCCATGAAGGCAAAGAGGCTGGGCCGTTGTGTCATGTTTTTGAGCGTGTCTTTTAAGTCCGTAAGTGACTGTTGCAACCCGCCCAGGCGATTGGGGATTTTGCTTTCTCGCACCCAAAGGAAAAATGGCAGCATAAAAATTACAAACCAGATCGCAATAAGCGGGCCGACCGCCCGGGTGCCTTCACGGGTTTGAGCGTCCAACCAACCAAGGCCAGGCTCCAAGCCGATCAGAAAGGTTGTGCCGCCTTCATCAAAAAAGAAAAACAGCATGATAAACAGGCTGATGATACCGCCAGCATAGCCGAGGGCGGCGCCGCTACCTGAGATTTTTCCAACCTCCTGCCGGTCGCCCAGGCTGGGGAGAATGGCATTGGTGAACACAAGCGCCAGCTCGGCGGCAATGAAGGCGATGGAAAAGAAAATCAATGAGGACCACATCGCAGATCCATCTGGCACCATGTACCAAAGCATCCAAGAGCAGACCACAAAGACCACGGACGAGGCCCAAATCCACGGCATGCGCCGCCCTGTGCTGTCGGCATAGGCGCCAGCCAGAATGCCTATGATCGCAACGATCAGGCCGGCGAGGGCTTGCCCCCAGGACCAAATTGATTGTGCATTGGCATTGGCGCTGCTGGGGTCCAATCCGCTGGACAGGTAATGTTCTGCGGCCACCCCAGCGAAATAGGGCCCAAAAATGAAAGTCAAACCAAGGGTGTAAAAGGGTTGTGTGGCCCAGTCAAACATCATCCAGCCGCGCACGCGTTTGATTAAAATGGCCTGCTGTGGTGTTGGTTTTGACATATGGCGCCCCTAAAACTGTTTTAACTGTGGCTGAGAGACATGGCCAAAGCAAGGGTTTCCTAATGGGCGTTGAGCATCGGCGGCCAGGGGCGTAGATCCTCTGCTGTGATCCAGGCGGCGACCCATTCGGGAATTGCAGGCAGGGGTGTATTTGGGTTGAGTTCAGCCTGTAGGGTTTCAATAGGCACAATTCCATCGGCATTGGTCACCGCGGTGCGATAAAGCGCGTGCCCGGTGCAGGTTCCGCGCACCCACATGCTTTGCTCCAGATACAAAAACCGCGCATCGGCACAAATGGCGCGGCTGCGCATTTCAATCTTGTCAAAGACACGGATCCGCTTGCGGTAGCGCACAGAGCTGCCGGCGATGGTAAGACCCCAGCCCTTGCGTTTTAAAACATCCAGCAAGCCAGAGCGACGCGCCATTGGCAGACGGCCCATGTCATAGATCGAAAGGGTGCGACCATTGTTGAGTTCGCGCCAAAGATCCAAGTCCCAAGGCAGGCAGTAATGCGTGCTATGGTGTGTTTGCCCGATGGCAAGGTTGCCCGCTTTTCGGTGAATGAAAAATTGCCAAGCGAGACGGACAAAAGGGTACATTGAAGGCTCTCCAAATTTTGGTCACAAAAGAGCGCGCGGGCGCGCAGGTCAACCCATGATCTTGGTTCAATCTGTCAAGCGACTTGCCGATGGGCGCCGAAGCGCTTAGGTAAAAGCAAATGTCTTCTGTCGAGGTTTCACATGGCACCTATTTTCGCGATACCTTACATGGTGTTGAACGTCATTTGGTTCTTTATCATTGCCCATTTGATCATGAGCTGGTTGATCGCTTTCAATGTTTTGAACCTTTATCAGCCGATTGTTGCGCAGATTTGGTCGGGGCTGAACCGTCTTTTGCATCCGATCTATAGCCGCATTCGGCAGTTCCTGCCCAATATGGGCGGGCTTGATTTGACGCCTCTGGTTGCGCTGCTGATCGTGGCCGCCTTGCAATATACTTTGGCCTATTACGGCCGCTAACCCATCGGACCTGTTATGCCCTATACCACCCTTCTGAGGGATGTTTTCGGATTCGATGCCTTTCGCCCCGGTCAGGAGGAGATTGTGCGGGCGGTTGCCGAGGGGCAAAATGTACTGGCTATAATGCCCACCGGGGGCGGTAAATCACTGTGTTTTCAGTTGCCTGCCTTGATGCGCGAGGGGGTGACAGTGGTGATCTCGCCGCTGATTGCCTTGATGCGAGACCAGGTGCGTGCGCTACAGGCCGCCGGGGTCGGAGCGGGGGCTTTAACGTCTGGCAATACGCCCGAGGAAACTGATGCGGTTTGGGAGGGGTTGGAGCAAGGCACGCTCAAACTGTTATATATCGCCCCAGAACGGCTGGCAGCCGGATCGTCTTTGGGGATGTTGCGGCGGGTTGGCGTGTCTATGATCGCGGTGGATGAGGCGCATTGTGTCTCGCAATGGGGCCATGATTTTCGCCCTGATTATCTGCGGATTGGCGAGCTGCGCAGGGCATTAAATGTTCCACTGGCCGCCTTCACCGCCACGGCCGACGAAGAAACCCAAGCGGAAATTATCAACAAACTGTTTGATGGTCAGGCCCCTGCAAGTTTTTTGCATGGATTTGATCGACCAAATATCCATTTGGCTTTTGCCGCTAAAGATCAGCCGCGCAAGCAAATTCTCTCTTTTGCAGCGGCGCGGAAAGGGCAATCAGGTATTGTTTATTGCGGCACGCGCGCCAAGACGGAAACTTTGGCACAAGCGCTGCGCGAAGCGGGGCATTCGGCCTGTTTTTATCACGGCGGTATGGATGCCGAAGATCGCCGAATTGTCGAAACGCGGTTTCAGCAAGAAGATGGTCTCATCGTCGTGGCCACAGTCGCCTTTGGTATGGGGGTTGATAAGCCGGATATTCGTTGGGTGGCCCATGCAGATTTGCCCAAATCCATTGAGTCTTATTACCAAGAAATTGGCCGAGGTGGGCGCGATGGGGCACCAGCTGAGACTTTGACCCTCTTTGGCGCAGATGATATTCGCCTGCGCCGTACGCAAATTGATGAAGGGCTGGCGCCTGCGGATCGCAAAATGGCAGATCACGCCCGGCTTAACGCTTTGTTGGGTTTGGCCGAGGCTCTGAGCTGCCGCCGCTCTACATTGCTGACCTATTTTGGCGAAACTGCATCGAACTGCGGAAATTGTGACCTATGTGATCGGCCGCCCGAGGTATTTGACGGAACAGAACCGGTGCGCATGGCGCTGTCGGCGATTTTACGCACGGGGGAATGGTTTGGTACAGGTCACTTGATTGATATATTGCGCGGCAATGCCACTGACAAAGTACGTCAACGCGCGCATCATGAATTGCCGACCTTTGGGGTCGGAAAGGCGATCAGCAAGGGACAATGGCAGGCGATTTTTCGGCAGATGATGGGATTTGATCTTATACGCCCGGATCCAGAACGTCATGGCGGTCTGCGGTTTACACAAAACGCGCGGCCCTTACTGAAAGGGGAGGCACAAATCCAGTTGCGCAAGGACAGCATCACCGCCGCAGATCAAGAGCGGCGTCCGGTGGTCAAATCCTTGGTCTCAGAGGAAGATGCGCCACTTCTATCGGCGCTTAAAGCCAAGAGGCGCGCCTTGGCCGAACAACAAAAAGTGCCAGCCTATATCATATTCAATGATAAAACTCTGATTGAAATGGCAGAGCGCCGCCCACAAAACTTGGATCAAATGGCCTCGATTGGTGGCGTGGGGGCGAAAAAACTGGAAAGCTATGGGCCGGCGTTTTTGTCCGTGATTACCGGAGAGCAGGCCTCTGTCCACCCGGCACGGCGCAAAATGGCCGGACGCCCAGAGGGGGAGCTTTTTGATCAGCTGCAAGAGCGTCAATTGCAATTGGCCCGCGGGACGTTTGATGGGGAAAAACCTATGAGCTGTTCAACCGCAACCCTGCGGATGATCGCTGAAAGGCGCCCAAGCTCATTGGAACAATTGGCGCAAATATCTGGAATGACGCCTGCCCGAACCGAACGCTTTGGCCTGGCCTTTTTAGAAATCTTGCAGTCTGCCTAGACTGCTCTAGGTTAAGAGTGCAGAGGAGAGAGACACGATGTTGGTTTGTATTTCACCGGCGAAAAAGCTGGATTGGGCGGAGGTGTCGCGTTCAGATGTCACCACGCCAGACTTTTCTTCGGATGCGCTCAGCCTAGCGAAAACAGCGCGGGATCTTTCGGTGCCTCAGTTGCAGAAGCTCATGTCGATCAGCGAAAATCTCGCGCGACTGAACCATGAGCGATTTGTGGCCTTTGCGGATCAGCCAGCTGCGGAAGCTTTGCGTCCTGCTGCTTTGGCCTTTGCGGGAGACACATACCAAGGTTTGGAAGCGGCGAGCTTCAGCGAGGATGACATGCGCTGGGCACAGGACCACCTGCGCATTCTGTCCGGGCTCTACGGTGTTTTGCGGCCTTTAGATCAAATCCAGGCCTACCGTCTTGAAATGGGAAGCCGCTTGAAAACGGATCGCGGCGGATCTCTTTATGCCTATTGGGGGCAGGAGTTGTCGAAGGCGTTAAACGCACAGGCTGATGCGACCGGAGCGCAGGCGCTGGTCAACTGCGCCAGTCAAGAATACTTCGGCGCTGTGGATGTCTCGGCACTGAATTTGCCGATTATCACACCGCAGTTTTTGGAGCTGAAAGACGGTAAGGCGAAGATTGTGAGCTTTTATGCCAAGAAAGCGCGCGGCGCGATGGCGCGATTCATTGTGCAGAATCGCTTGTCAGATCTGTCACAAATCGCGGAATTTGATTTGGGTGGATATGCCTATCAACCTGAGCAATCCACGGCAGAAAAACCGGTCTTCTTGCGCGATTATCCAGCTTAGGCGCCGAATATGGCCCTTGCATGCTGGCTGAGGTAGATTTTGAGCCATGGGGTAAAACTCTCTGGCCGAGTTGAAATTTCATCGTTGAGATCTTTTAGGTCTTGCCAGCGATGATCCATCACCTCCTCGGGATTGGGACGGATGTCGATCTGCTCGACATTTAGCGTAAAAATCTCAACCACCTCATGCTCGATCATTCCGCCACCCACATCAGCGCGATACTCCACCGTTCCACGGCAAACCGGGACTTGGCCGGCGAGCCCTAATTCCTCCTCAAGCCGGCGCTGGGGGCAGTCAAAACCAGTCTCGCCCCATTCTGGATGGGTGCAGCAGGCATTGGCCCAAAGGCCGGGTGTGTGATATTTGCTCATGGCGCGGCGCTGCAACAAGGTTTCCGCAGCGCGCATGACAAAAACGGACACCGCTTTGTGCCGCAATCCGCGCAGATGGGTTTGCAACTTTTCAACCGGCTGCAACTGACCGTCTATCCATGCGGGAATCAATATGTCCATTCATTCTGCCCTCGGGTGTCGTGCATCTCATAGGGCGAAATATCTCTTTAGAAAAGTGGTGATAAAGACCTCGGGATAAAGCCATTTCAACAATAAATGAGAGCAGCACCCGCCGGGGGGCAGGTTGGGGCTGCCCGGTCTTTCCGCCGGGCAAAGTGTTATGGCTTGGTGGTTGGATTGTGCAGGAGATTTTGATTGGGATTGTTTGTTGCCGATGGTGCTCAAATTTTCTGATTTTCATATCACGGGGGCTGAAATGTCGCGGGCAAAACAATCGAAACTTGCCTATTGATGCAGAAATCAGAAATCCCTAGCCTATATACCATTCAGAGCGGGGCAAGCGGTCTTTTCATCGGACCCTGCGTGAATCGGACCAGCAGAAAGATTATGGCATGTCGTTTGACCACTTTTTCAAAAATCAGCTTGAGCAGTTGAAACAGGATGGAAACTATCGGTATTTTGCTGATCTTGAACGGAAAACAGGTAAGTTTCCTCAGGCCACCAATCACTTTAACGGCGGCACTCGCGACGTTACGGTTTGGTGTTCCAACGATTATTTGGGCATGGGGCAACATCCTGCGGTGATTGCAGCGATGCAAGAAGCTGTTGGGCGCTGTGGTACAGGCGCCGGCGGCACACGCAATATAAGCGGAACCAATCACGATCACTTGCTGCTTGAGGCGGAACTGGCGGATTTGCATGGCAAAGAAGCGGCGCTTTTGTTCACATCTGGCTATGTGTCCAACTGGACCACATTGGCGACGCTGGGCGCGAAAATCCCCAATGCTGTGATTTTGTCAGACAGCGAAAACCATGCCTCGATGATCGAAGGCATTCGTCATTCCAAGGCCGAAAAAATGATTTGGGCACATAACGATGTGGAAGACCTCGACCGCAAGTTGACCGCTTGTGGAGATCGGCCAAAGATTGTTGCATTTGAAAGCGTCTATTCCATGGATGGGGATATCGCTCCGATTGCTGCGATATTGGATGTGTGTGAGAAACATGGGGCGCTCACCTATCTTGATGAGGTTCATGCGGTTGGTATGTATGGCCCGCGTGGCGGCGGCATCAGTGAACGTGAAGGTCTGGCGCATCGTGTGGACATCATTGAGGGCACTTTAGGCAAGGCATTTGGCTGTGTTGGTGGCTATATCACTGGCTCGGAGGCGATGTGTGATTTTATCCGGTCGTTTGGTTCGGGATTTATTTTTACCACGGCTCTGCCACCTGCGGTCGCAGCCGCGGCGCGCACCTCTATTGCGCATCTCAAAACCAGCTCCGTTGAACGGATGGGCCAACGCGCGCAAGTGGCGCGTCTGCGGGCTGGGCTGGACAAAGCTGGAATTCCGCATTTGGCCAATGACAGCCATATCGTGCCGGTGATGATCAAAGATGCCGTGAAAACGAAAATGCTGGCTGATTATCTGATGGATAGCTTTGGCATCTATGTTCAGCCAATCAATTACCCAACCGTCCCCAAAGGCACAGAGCGTTTGCGGTTTACGCCCTCGCCGTTGCACAGTGATGCTGACGTGGATCATTTGGTTGCGGCCCTGTCTGAGCTCTGGAAACAATGCGCTGTGTCCCATGTCGCTGCTTAAAGTGCAGGTTTGATGGGCTTAAAATTTTAGGAACATGATATGAACAGGTTTATTTTTGCAATATTCGCAGGGATGGTGGCCTCTGGGGCTTTGGCCGATGGTCACAGTGCTTCTGGTGACGCCTCCGCAGGCAAAGCGGCCTTTAACAAGCAATGTGTTGCCTGCCATGTGGTTGTAACGGACACCGGCGAAAAGCTGGCGGGTCGCAACAGTAAATCTGGTCCCAACCTGTATAATATGGCCGGTGCAACAGCGGGTGCCGTGCCGGGCTACCGTTACGGAAAATCTTTGGTGAAGGCCGGTGCAGAGCAGGGATTGATTTGGACAGAAGAGACATTTTCAGCCTATGTCCAAAACCCTAAGGATTTTCTAAAGGAATTTCTTGACGATAAAAAGGCTCGAGCAAAAATGAGCTTTAAAGTGCGGAAGGAAGAAGACGCGCGAAATATTTACGCCTATTTGTATAGTATCGGCGATAGGTAGGTGTTCTGATTTTTGAGGTTTGTGGGGTGCCGCCGTTGCCAGGGGCACCCTTTGTTAGGCTCTAAATCCGCTCAATCGCCACGGCGATCCCTTGGCCGCCGCCGATGCACATAGTGGCGAGGCCTTTTGAGCCACCGCTGCGTTCCAATTCGGCCATGAGCTTCACCATGATAATTGCCCCTGTCGCCCCCACCGGGTGACCCAGAGCAATTGCGCCGCCGTTTGGGTTAACCCGTGCAGGGTCCAGGCCGAGACCGCGATTAACCGCAACAGCCTGCGCCGCGAAAGCTTCGTTGCTTTCAACAACGTCAAAATCATGGATGGTCAATCCGGTTTTGGTCATTAGGTTTTCCACCGCAGGCACCGGACCAATGCCCATCACCTCGGGTCGCACGCCGGCGTGGCCATAGCCGAGCAGGCGGAATTTTGGCGCAAGCCCGGCATGTTCGGCAGCGTCAGCCCGCGCCAAGACGATTGCGGCTGCTCCGTCATTTATGCCTGAGGCATTGCCTGCTGTGACGGTTCCCTCTTTTTGGAAGACCGTCCGCAGCCCGGCTAACACCTCTGCGCTGGTGGCTTTGGGATGTTCATCGGTGATGAAATCCACCATATCGCGTTTGACTTTGATCGGCACGGGGGTGATTTGGTCGACAAAGCGCCCTGCCGCAATCGCAGCTGCCGCGCGGCTTTGGCTTTCTAAAGCAAAGGCGTCTTGATCTTCGCGGGTGATGGTATGTTCTTGTGCGACATTCTCGGCGGTGACACCCATATGGCCTGTGCCAAAGGGGCAGTGCAATGCGCCCAGCATCATGTCGAGTGTTTTGACATCCCCCATTTTTTGACCCCAACGCTGGGCCTGCATAATATAGGGTGCGCGGCTCATATTTTCTGCGCCGCCGGCCAGTCCAAAATCTGCATCACCAAGCATCAAGGATTGCGCAACACTGACGATGGCTTGCAGGCCCGATCCGCAAAGACGATTGACGTTCATCGCCGGTGTTTGATCAGAGATTCCAGCCTCTAAAGCGGCGACTCGGGACAAATACATATCGCGTGGTTCGGTGTTGATAACATGACCAAAGGCAACATGGCCGATTTGCTCAGCTGCAACCTCGGCGTGGGTGAGTGCAGCTTTGGCGGCAATCGCCCCTAGATCAATTGGGCTGACACCCGCGAGGCTGCCGCCAAAAGTGCCAATGGCTGTGCGTGCGCCGCCAAGAATTACGATATCTGTCATTTTGTCCTCCATTTCATCCAGCTTAAAGTAAATTGGCTGAAAGTAGAGAGGCTTTTTTGGAGGTGCCGCTGCGTAAAGAGCTTTGAGCCCCTGGGGGAACGCATAGGAATTGCAAATGAGAACAAAATGTGAACATATGGGAGTCTGTTGCTGAGTCTGATCTTATGTCCCGTTCTGATGTCCTTCCTTTTCCACATTGCCGTCTGGCTTGGGCGGAGCTGCAAGCCTGTTCGAATTTCACCTTTTTGACCGGAGGTTCGCACCCGGAAGAATATATGGACCGCGCGGCGCTCTTGGGATTGTCGGCGGTGGCCATCGCGGATGTGAATTCTGTGGCAGGCATCGTGCGGGCACATACCCGAGCGCGGGAGATTGCCCGGCAGGTGGCTGAGCGGCAAGAGTTTGATCGCACCATTGGTTTGATCGGCCCACCTGCGCCGCCAGGATTTCGTCGCAGCGCTTCGGCGCATATTTACAACACACCACGCTTGCTGCCGGCGGCTAAGATTGTTCTAGAGGAGGGTCTGTCTGCCACGCTTTTGCCCAAGACCCGTGTAGGCTGGGGCCAGCTGTGTCGTTTGATTTCTCGCGGGCGTTTGCGGGCAGATAAAGGCGGCTGTGATTTGAAATTTGATGACCTGTTGGAATTTGGCAGTGATCAGCTGATTTTGCTACATGCGCCACCTGCCTTAGGGGTGCAGCCCGGCGCGCCCTCATGGCTGCCACATCTTCGGAGGTTGACGCGCCGCTTTGCTGGAGATGTGATGCTGCTCTTATACCCTTGTTATGATGGGCAAGATGAGGTGCGTTTTTCCGCTATCGCCGCACTGGCGCAGCGATATTCCTTACCACTGGTGGCCTCTGCCGCCCCTCTTATGCATCATGGCGCGCGGCGCCGCTTAACCGATACGCTCACCGCCATTCGTCTGGGGGTGCGGGTGGATGCTTTGGGCCGATCAGCGCAAGTCAATGCGGAGCAACGTCTACGCTCTCCTGAAGAGGCTGCCATCTTATTTCAAGCCTATCCGGAGGCATTGCGCAAAACGGCAGAGGTCTTACAGCAGCTTACATTTTCTTTGGATGCTTTGCGGTATGAGTATCCTTCGGAATTAAGTGCAGGGGAAAATCCAAGTGAACGGCTGCGCCGTTTGGCCTATGAGGGGCTTGCGTGGCGCTATCCAAGTGGCGCCACTGCGCGGGTGAAAAAAATCATCGAACATGAGTTACAGCTGATCGCCAAGCTCAACTATGAACCTTATTTCTTGACCGTACATGACATCGTCGCCTTTGCCCGCAGCCGGGGCATTTTGTGCCAAGGACGTGGATCGGCGGCCAATTCGGTTGTGTGCTATTGCTTAGGTGTCACCTCGGTTAGCCCGGAGATTGGGACGATGGTATTTGAGCGTTTTGTTTCAGAGGCGCGCAATGAGCCACCGGATATCGACGTAGATTTTGAGCATGAGCGCCGCGAAGAGGTGATTCAACATATTTATGAGCGCTATGGTCGTCAGCGTGCAGGTCTTTGTGCTACGGTGGTGCATTACCGGGGCAAGCGGGCGATCCGTGAGGTGGGCCGCGCTATGGGCCTATCGGAAGATACTATTGGTGCCCTATCTTCCCAGCTTTGGGGATTTTTCTCTACCAAAGGGTTAGAGGCGGAGCGCATGGCAGAGATTGGCCTGGACAGCAGCGATCCGCGTTTGCAGCAAACGATGGCCTTGATCTATGAGGTGATTGGCTTCCCGCGGCATTTGTCCCAACATGTTGGCGGGTTTGTCATCACAGATGGCCGTTTAGATGAGTTGGTGCCGATCGAGAACGCCAGTATGGAGGGTCGTACGGTCATTTGCTGGGATAAAGATGATATCGACAGTCTGGGCATCTTAAAGGTGGATATTCTCGCCTTGGGCATGTTGACCTGCATCCGTAAAGCCTTTGATTTGATTTCGGCGCATTACGGCGTGGAATACACATTGGCCACTCTACCCCCTGAGGATCCAGCGGTCTATGATATGCTATGCCGGGCGGACAGTCTGGGCGTGTTTCAAGTGGAAAGCCGGGCGCAGATGAATTTTTTGCCCCGTATGCGCCCGCGCTGTTTTTATGATCTGGTTATAGAGGTGGCGATCATTCGTCCGGGTCCCATTCAAGGAGACATGGTGCATCCCTATATTCGCCGCCGCAATGGAGAGGAGCCGGTGAGCTTTCCCTCTGATGCTTTGGGCGCGGTTTTGGGCAAAACTCTTGGCGTACCTTTATTTCAAGAACAGGCCATGCAAATTGCAATCGTTGGAGCGGGCTTCACGCCAGAGCAGGCTGATCGCCTGCGGCGATCTCTGGCGACGTTTAAAAAGCATGGCAATGTCAGTGAATTTAAAACGCTCTTCTTGAATGGCATGCAGCGCAATGGATATGACGAAGATTTTGCCGCGCGCTGTTTTTCGCAAATTGAAGGCTTTGGCGCCTATGGGTTTCCTGAAAGCCATGCCGCCAGTTTTGCGCTTTTGGTCTATGCCTCCAGTTGGCTTAAATATCATCATCCGGGTATTTTTGCCTGTGCTTTGTTAAATGCGCAGCCCATGGGGTTTTATGCGCCAGCACAAATTGTCCGCGATGCCCGCGCCCATGGGGTGCAGCTGCGCCCTATTTGCGTCAATGCCAGCTATTGGGACAATGTGATGGAGCCCGATGGCACTGGTGGCTTGGCTCTGCGGCTTGGGTTTCGGCAAATCCAAGCCCTGCGTGAGGAAGATGTTGCATGGCTGACGGCTGCGCGCGGCAATGGGTATCAGGACGTGGAAGCGGTTTGGCGTAAAGCTGGCGTGAGCCCAAAAATGATTCAAGCCTTGGCAGAGGCGGATGCGTTTCACAGCCTTGGGCTGTCTCGCCGTGAGGCGCTTTGGGCCGCCAAGGCCATCACCGCAGAACGCCCCTTACCGCTTTTTGCGCAAGACCTTGAAGGGGAAAATATTGCCGAGGACCCGGCCTATCTGCCGCAGATGACAAAGGGGGAGGAGGTGGTGGAAGATTACGTCTCTATGCGTCTGACCTTGCGCGCGCATCCCGTGGCCTTAATTCGCCACCGCCTGACGCCTGGTATGGGGCAAAGTCCGGCAGCTCCGACTGTTTTGGGCGCGTCAGAAGATCAAAAACCAAATCTGATTATGAAGCACAGGCCCATTCATTCAGACTCTAAGCTTCGGTTAGTCAGATAGTTATCTGAAATGAAAAATATTTGTTGCGGGTGCGGCGTGATGGATTTACCCTCCCTGCAAGAGGGTCATTTTTGACCTTAAGACATTTGATAATTTATTTTAACGATCGATATATTGGAGTGCCGTATATGAGCACTAAGCATTGGTTCTTATTACAATATAAACCAAATTCTCATCGCCTAGCCCTGCGCAATCTACATCGTCAGGGGTTTGAGACCTTTCTGCCAATGTTAGCTGTCACCCAGCGGCATTCAACAAAGTTTGTTCAGCAGGCACGCCCTCTTTTTCCTGGCTATATGTTTGTGTCTTTTGCGTTTGACACTATGCCATGGCACAAGATTAATTCAACTGTCGGTGTGGCACGGTTGGTTAGTTTCGAGGGCCGGCCGAAGGCCCTGCCGCCAGATCTTATCGCCGAGCTCATGGCGCGCTGTGACAGTCAGGGCAGAGTTTTGCCGCCCGCTCAGTTTGCACCGGGCGATGAGCTCCAAGTCATGAGTGGACCCTTTGCAGAATATGTCGCTACTATCGAAACGATTGATGCCGAAAACCGCATTTGGCTGCTGATGGAATTCATGGGGCAAAAAACACGGATGGCGGTCCGACCAGAGCACGTACAGCTAACACAATAGGATCGCCTTGCTAGGTCGACTGCAGGCGCTTGAGCAGCGCTAGGCCAGCGAACCCATCCACGGGCAGATGTTGTGAGGCTTGATAGGCTTCAATGGCGATTTCAGTATTTGGTCCGGCAAAACCATCTGCACCGATGGTATCAAATCCCAATGTCGTCAGGCGTGATTGAATGAATTTCATTTCGGCCTGTGTGAGGCCGCGGGCATCGCCGCCCCTTGGGAAGCGCAATGCTGGCGCGCCTTGAAGGCGATCGGACAAATGCCCGAGGGCAATCGCATAGCTCTGCGCATTGTTATAGCCCAGAAAGGCGTTGAAATTTTCTGAGACCACAAAAGCAAGGCTGTTCACCCCGCCGGGCAAAATGAGCTTGGACTTATAGGTACAGCGGTCTTCGCTCATAAAGCGCACACCCAGGTGTGCCCAGGCGTCTTGTGAGCGCGGCGGCAGATGACGCAGCATGTGCAGATCCGCCGGCTCTGGCAGCTGGACAGCCGTGCCCCACGGCACATCTGCCACCCAGCCGTGGCAGACTAGGAAATGCGCCGTTGAAACCAGCGCATCGGCAGGATCCTCTGCCCAAATATCTGGCCGGCCATTTCGGGCAGAAACGGCGAAATCAATGTAAGATTTTGGCATGAATTGCGTATGGCCCATGGCTCCGGCCCAGCTGCCCAGCATCTGGTCAGGCGATTTGATTCCACGGGTGACAATTTCGAAGGCGGCCAAAAGCTGTGCTTCGAACATGGCAGCCCGCCGACCCTGTGCTGCTAAAGTTGCCAAGGCGGAAATGACAGGCACATCTCCGCGAATACTGCCATAATTGCTTTCCAATCCCCAAATTGCGGCAACCACATGGCGATCCACCTGGTAATCCGCCTCGATTTGGTCAAAAATCTCAACATGTTTTTGCAAGGCAGCTTGGCCCTCGGCAATGCGCTTGGGGCTGACGGTCAATTCGATATAGTGCTGCAGGGTTTTGCGGGCTTCGGGTTGGGCCATATCGGCCTGCGCGCTGCTCTGCGCAGTGGTCAAATAGGGCGAAACCTCAGTCAATATTGCAGGTGAAACACCATAAGCTGCGGCGCGACTCAAAAAGTCAGATTTCCAGCTTTCAAACGTCATTGCCGTTTTCTGGTAACCTTTCTGGATTTACCCTTCTTGGGTCCCCGCCGGTTGCTTGGTGACGCAGTTTTGCGTTGTCTCGGCCGTGTTTGCAACTTTGAATCTTCAAGCTCTAGCAAGTCGAGCAAGATGCCCCCAGTGGTTGGGGTGGTTTCTGCCAATCGCACAATTGCCCGCTGGCCAAGGCTGATCACCGTGCCGCTATCCGTACCGCGCAAGGTCTGGCTTTCAGCATCATGTTCGAAATACTCCCGCCCTAGGGACCGAATAGGCACCAAACCATCTGCGCCTGTTTCATCAAGTTTCACAAAAACACCAAACCGCGCGATGCCTGAAATGCGCCCGGTAAATTCATTTCCCAGGCGTTCTGACATGAAACTGGCAAGATAGCGGTCGGTGGTGTCGCGCTCTGCCAGCATCGAACGCCGCTCTGTTTCGCTAATATGTTTGGCGGTCTCATCTAGCATTTCGATATCCTGCGGTGACAGGCCATCTGAGGCCCACCCATGGGCTGACACCAAGGCACGGTGTAGCAAAAGATCTGCATAGCGCCGTATGGGCGATGTAAAATGTGCATAATTCTGAAGCGCCAATCCGAAGTGCGACATGTTTTGTGAACTATAGTAGGCTTGAGTCATGGACCGTAATGTTGAAAGATTAATTAATTCTGCTTCATCTTTTCCGGCGGCAGCCTTTAATAATTGATTAAGATGCCGCGTGTGCAACACCTGACCTTTTGCCAGGACGAGCCCCACAGATTTCGCAGTTTCGCGCAGAGAGTCCATTTTTTCTGGACTTGGTTCCTCGTGAACACGGAACAACAGTGGCTGTTGCTTGGCGATCAAAGTCTCTGCGGCGGCCACATTCGCCAGCACCATACATTCTTCAATCAGGCGATGGGCGTCTAAGCGTTCTGAGAAATTAACCGACGCGACCTTGCCGCTGTCTGTTAAAATTATTTTGCGTTCGAGAAGATCCAGTTCCAGTGGCTGCCGGGCTTCACGGGCCTGTTTCAGCGCGGTATATGCGGCAAATAGCGGGGTGAGCACAGTGTCGACCAAAGGCGCGGCGCGTTCTGATGGATGCCCATCCACGGCTGCCTGCGCTTCCTCATAAGATAGCGACGCCGGCGAACGCATCAGACCCCGCACGAAACGATGCGACAGTTTTTCGCCGCTTGGCGAGAGTTTCATTTCGACCGCGATACAGGGTCTTTTGACCCCTTCATGCAGCGAACACAGATCGCCCGATAGGCGATCAGGTAACATGGGCACAACGCGGTCTGGAAAATAGGTAGAATTGCCGCGCTTGCGTGCCTCTTCATCCAAAGCGGATCCGGCAGTTACATAATGCGCCACATCGGCGATGGCGACCCAAAGCAAGAATCCCCCAGGGTTTTTGGGATCTTCATCCATAAGAGCGCAGCAGGCATCATCATGATCTCGCGCATCGGCGGGGTCGATGGTGATTAAGGGTAAGTCGGTAAGATCAAGGCGGCCAGTTGATGTTGCGGGCTTGGCTGCATCAGCTTGCGCCATTACCGCATCGGGAAAGGCGTCGGGAATGCCATGTTGATGAATGGCAATCAGCGATATCGCTTTGGGTGCGGAAGGATCTCCGAGCCGCTCGACCACGCGCGCGCGCGGCAGGCCCAGGCGGCCCTTGGGACCGGACTGTTCGGCTTCGACCAATTCTCCGTCTTGAGCCCCACCCGCAGCATCCGCAGCAACAAGCCATTCTTTGCCTTCGCCCTTATCAATCGGGACAATGCGCCCGCCTTCCGCTGTGAGGCGAAAAATACCTAAGAGGCGTTTTGGATTGGTCCCAATCGCGCGAATCAATTGGCCAGTATATTGATGGCTGTCCTCATCTGATGCGGGGGTGACGCGTGCCAAAAGCCGGTCACCCTGTCCTAAAGCCGGCTCGCCTTTACGGCTGCGCATGAGTATTTTGGGCAAATGGCCTGTGCCCTCCCATTCCAGCGGCACGGCAAACATGTCGCCTTGCGAGTCAGGGCCCAGCATTTGCAATACGGAAACAGGGGGTAAGCTATTGGGATCATTAAACCGCCGCCGCCGTTGCATGATCTGCCCCTCGGCCTCTAACTCTTTTAGCATTTGCTTGAGATCAATGCGCGCAGCACCTTTTATGCCAAAAGCTTTGGCAATATCTCGCTTTGAGGATTTTTCGGGGTGTGCGCGGATCCATTCGAGAATCTCCGCCTGTGAAGGGATTTGAGCCATGACAGCCCGATATCATGCGGCTGCGACAATCTAAACCCTTGGGTTGTGTCGGGGAGTATCTATGTAGATGCAGGCAAAATGGAGATATGAAATGAAATTCTTAATAGCTGCCCTTGTTTTGATCTGCGGATCTGTGTCCGCACAAACTTATCAAGCTGGCGATTTGACACTCACAGATGCCTTTTCATATCCGACCACCGGCCGCAGCGGCGCAGGCTATTTCACCCTGACCAATGACGGCGCGGCCGATGCGCTTTTGGACGTTGAAGCAGATTACCCGAAAGTCATGCTGCACAAGTCCATGATGAAAGATGGTGTCATGACGATGGAGCATCAAATGCGCGTGGTGGTGCCACCCCAGGGCGAAATCGAATTCGCTCCTGGCGGTTATCATGTCATGTTCATGGGGCTTAAAGAGGGGTGGGGTGTCGGCGACGACATAAAGGCCACTTTGATTTTTGAGAAGTCTGGCAGCTTAGAGGTGACTTTCAAAGTGATTGAGCGCCCGTAAGACCAACTCTAATTTCCGATCTGGCCCTGATTGGCGCCGACTTGACCTCGGTGCAGCAACAGGTGATCCAAAATTACGCAAGCCATCATTGCTTCGCCGACCGGTACCGCCCTAATCCCCACACAGGGATCATGGCGGCCCTTGGTGATAATTTCTGTGTTTTCGCCAGATTTTGTGATTGTTTTTCGCGTCGTTAAGATTGATGACGTGGGTTTGACAGCGAAGCGCACCACCACATCTTGACCTGTGCTAATGCCGCCCAAGATACCGCCTGCATGGTTCGAGCTGTAAACTGGCCCGTCTGGGCCCATTGTAATTTCATCGGCATTGGCTTCTCCGGTCAGTTCCGCTGCGGCCATTCCCTCACCAATTTCCACAGCTTTGACAGCGTTGATGCTCATCATGGCTGCGGCCAAATCTGTGTCGAGCTTGGCGTAGATTGGCGCTCCCAGCCCTGCCGGAACCCCTGAGGCGATGACTTCAATAACCGCGCCAACCGAGCTGCCGGATTTGCGCAATTCATCTAGATATACGGCCCAGTCTTGCGCCGCTTGCGGATCCGGAGTCCAGAAGGGATTTTGGTCAATCTGCGACAGGTCAAACTGTGCGCGGTTTATCTTATGGGGGCCCATCTGACACATGAAGCCGGTAATTTTAAGCGATGGGGCGAGCAATTTGATGGCTTCGCGCGCCAATCCGCCTGCGGCGACACGGGCCGCGGTTTCACGAGCGGAACTGCGTCCGCCGCCACGGTAATCACGAATACCGTATTTTTGCCAATAGGTGATATCGGCATGACCTGGGCGAAACTTATCCATAATATCGCTGTAGTCTTTGGAGCGCTGATCGGTATTTTCGATCATCAATTGCACGGGTGTGCCGGTTGTTTTGCCTTCAAATACGCCAGAAAGAATTTTCACCTGATCGGCTTCTCGCCGCTGCGTGGTGTATTTATTTTGTCCCGGTTTGCGCTTATCGAGCCATTGCTGAATCATCGTTTCGTTAATCGTAACACCTGGAGGGCAGCCATCGACCGTTGCGCCAAGGGCTGGACCATGGCTTTCGCCCCAGGTCGTGACACGAAATAAATGTCCAAAACTGTTTAAGCTCATGGTGCCTCTCCTTTGGTCTTGCAATATCGCTGCGTGCAACGTGGAGCAAGGCCTATAGCGCGGGCTGATGAATGCAACAGCTGCGATTTGGGTGCGATAATGAAACAAAGCTGGCATGATTTTGGTGATGGTGGATATCTAGTATCGTCGGTATCGGAAGAAAAATAGCAAACATCTCCTTTCAGTTGCATGTCTTTTTTAATTAATTTAATAATAAACAGATGATTAATAAGATTGTGAAACTTATAGCAGTGGAATGAAAAAAATATTTTCCCCTTTAACGAGAAAAATTCTCGCGTAACGGGAGATATCTGTCGAAAATTTGCAACACTATGCGTTATCTTTAAAGGCGACAGGCTTCCGCAGGTACTTGAAATGCGGCCTGAATCCCTTTCAGGGGATGGGTTTGGTCGCCTCTAATATAGTGAGTAAATGCTTAAAACAGGTTAAAATTAGTTAAATTTATCCAGTGTTTTTTTATGGTTTTAAGAAATTTTATAAGGGTTAGCGGTATTATTGGTTTCAAATGAGAAGACCGTACCTTCAGATGAGAGAGAATTATAATGAATAAATTTTTGAGCTTGAGTTTATTGGGAGCAACATTGGCGCTGGTTTCAGCCTGTACACCTGCTGATTTTGAAACAGATCCTGTGACGCTGAAAACGGACATGGGTGACGTGGTTTGCCAATTGTACAGTCATAATACCGTCATGTTGGACCGTGCAGTCCATATGCCGCACGCCATGCATGTGGGAGAGGCCGATGCGCTTTGCCGCGCTGAGGGTGAACGGCGGGTGAAAAAATAGGGTGAAATTCTCCTAACGCAGGCAAACCTCCTCGACAGCCCTATCGCTGTCGGGAGATTTTGCCTTGGCAGGGATTGTAAAATCCCTCCGCCAGGACTATCCAGTTCCTACCTCGGGGCGCCCTTATGGGCTGAGACGCGTAAGCGAACCCGTAGAACCTGAACCGGCTAGTACCGGCGGAGGGAAGGTTTGGACATCTCCAATGCCTGACCCCGTTCGGCGATATGGAGATAAAAATGAAATTGACTTCCCTTTTCGCAGGACTGTTTTTAGCAAGCGCGGCTGTGGCCGAAACGCCTGTGCTGACGGTCTATACCTATGACAGTTTTATATCAGATTGGGGTCCCGGCCCTGCCGTTGAATCCGCGTTTGAGGCCAGATGCGGCTGTGACTTGCAGATGATCGGTGCGGGTGATGGCGCGGCATTGTTATCGCGCCTTAGGCTCGAAGGCTCCCGCACAGAGGCCGATGTTGTTTTGGGCCTAGATACCAACCTCACCGCCGCTGCTGCGGAAACGGGATTGTTTTCCCCGATTTCAGTGTCTGCGGACTATGCGGTGCCGGGCGGGTGGAGCGACAAGCATTTCGCGCCGTTCGACTGGGGCTATTTTGCTTTTGTGCATGATACTCAGCTGACCGCTCCAACAAATTTTCGCGACCTGGCTGCGAGTGATCTGAAAATTGTGATCCAAGATCCGCGATCGTCCACACCGGGCCTAGGGCTCCTGCTTTGGGTCAAGACTGCTTATGGCGATGAAGCGGGGGATATTTGGGCTGATCTTTCAGACAATATTGTGACAGTGACAGCGGGCTGGTCCGAAGCCTATGGCATGTTCCTAGAAGGGGAGGCGGATTTGGTGCTCTCCTACACCACGTCACCTGCCTATCATCTGATTGCTGAGGAGGATGCTTCCAAAACCTTCGCATTGTTTGAGGAAGGCCATTATATGCAAATCGAAGTGGCCGGGAAATTGGCCACTACAGATCAAAATGCTCTGGCGGATCAATTTTTGCAATTCATGGTTTCCGATGCATTTCAAAGCATTATCCCCACCACCAATTGGATGTTCCCAGCCGTTACGCCTAAGATGGGACTGCCCGATGGTTTTCCCCAGGCATTGAGCGCCGAGCAGTCGCTCATTTTGTCACCCGCGCAAGCCGCGGCGCAGCGCAGCGCAGCCTTAGATGAATGGCAGAGTGCACTGGCACAATAATGTTACGCATTGTTCTTGGCGGGGTGGTCTTGATTGCCCTGCTAATTTTTTCTCTTGGCACTGCTTTGGTTGTCGGTCTGCAAGGGCGTGGGCTTGCGGCGTTGAGCAGCGCTGATTGGTCGGCTGTAAAATTCACCCTATGGCAGGCGAGCCTCTCTGCGGTTTTGAGCATAGCGATGGCGATTCCCGTGGCGCGAGCTTTGGCTCGGCAAAGCTTCCCTGGCCGCCAAGTTTTAATCACCCTGCTGGGCGCACCCTTTATTTTACCGGTGATCGTCGGAGTTCTCGGGCTCTTGGCAGTTTTTGGGCGGGCCGGATGGATCAGCTCTGCGTTGGATTGGGCCGGGTTTGCCAAACTATCCATTTACGGTGCGCCCGGTGTTGTGCTGGCGCATGTATTTTTTAATTTGCCGTTGGTTACGCGGCTCTTGCTACAAGCTTGGACAGCGATTCCGGCAGAGCGATTTCGCGTGGCCGAGAGTCTTGGGGCCTCGCCATGGGCCTATTTTCGATTGATCGAAGGGCCGATGCTGCGGGCCACGGTGCCAGGGGCATTCTTGCTTGTGTTCTTGCTCTGCCTGACCAGCTTTGTCGTCGCACTGGCGGTCGGGGGTGGGCCAAGGGGCACAACAATCGAACTGGCCATCTATCAGGCATTTCGCTTGGATTTTGATTTGGGAAAAGCGGCCAGTCTTGCTCTGGTCCAGTTTACAATTTGTGGTGCACTGTCCCTTCTGGCGTTTATTGTGCCGTTGCCCCAGACCAATGGCCTTGGCCTTGACCGGGTTCCGCAGCGCTTGGATGGGCCGCGGCATCGATTGTGGGACGGGTTTTGGATTTTCGGCGCCGCTGCCTTTTTGGTGCTGCCGCTTGGTGCCGTTCTATTGCGGGGGCTGCGGCATATGCTTGAGGTGCCGCCGCAAATTCTAACGGCGAGTTTAACATCTTTGACCATCGCGATTGTATCAACGGCCCTCTGTCTTGCCATGGCTCTGTCGCTTTCGCTGGCCTTTGCCCGCCGCGGATCATTGGCACGCAGCCTGGCAGAGGCCACCGGCATTCTGGGCCTGGCCAGTAGTCCGCTGGTGGTGGGAACCGGTCTGTTTGTGTTGATTTTCCCCTATGCGCAACCAATGACTTTTGCTCTGCCGATCACCGCTGCGGTCAATGCGATGATGGCGCTGCCCTTTGCTTTGCGCGTGTTGATGCCGGCGGTGCAAGAGACTTATGGCGACTACCTGCATTTGCGCATGAGCCTTGGAATGGGACGCTGGATCTGGATAACGCGGATCCTTGGGCCACGCCTGCGCCGCCCCATAGGATTTTCGGCTGGCCTTGCTGCGGCGCTCTCTATGGGAGATCTTGGAGTGATCGCACTTTTTGCCGATCCCGATCTGCAAACTCTACCGCTGATGCTTTATCGGTTAATGGGTGCCTATCGAATGGATCAGGCCGCCGCCACTGCGGTGGTGCTTGTAGTGCAGAGTTTGTTTTTGTTTTGGATGTTTGATCGTGGAGGGCGTGGACATGCTGCAACTGGATAGGCTGCGTTACCAGCAGGATAGGTTCTCTCTCACGGCGGATTTCCAAATTGCAGCAGGGGACCGCGTGGCTGTGATTGGCCCCTCTGGCGGCGGTAAGTCAACGCTTCTCAACGGAATTGCTGGGTTTTTGGCCCCTAAGCAAGGGCAAGTGCTTTGGAATGAGACGCCCATGCCTCACCATCCCGGTGAACGGCCGCTCAGCATATTGTTTCAAGATCACAACCTCTTTCCGCATCTCACCGTGCTGGACAATGTGGCGATTGGCCTGAGACCTGACATGCGCCTATCAGCCCATCAAAAGGCACAGGCTATATCGGCGCTGGATCAGGTGGGACTGGGGGATAAGGCGATGGCCTATCCGCGTGACCTCTCGGGTGGGCAGCAGGGCCGAGCAGGATTGGCGCGCGCCCTCTTGCGTCAACGTCCAATTTTGCTGCTGGATGAGCCTTTTGCAGCTCTGGGGCCGGCGCTCAAGGATGAAATGCTTGAGCTGACGCGGGAGATTGTTCATCAGGCCGGTATCACGGCATTGATGGTCACTCATGATCCGCAAGATGCATTGAATTTCGCGCAATACGCTATTCTTGTTGTCGATGGTCAGGCCCAGGCGCCCGCGCCAATTGGCCCCTTATTTGACCAGCCCCCACCGGCTTTACAGGCATATTTGGGGCGGCGCGCGCCCTGAGCCCATAAAAAAACGCGCCCCCGAGGAGGCGCGTTTTTCATTGTCAGAAACTTAGTCTTTTCTGTATTTTATGGGACGCCAGAGCGCCTTATTGGCCAGATACAGAAGCAGTGTCAAAAAGCCCAAGATCAAAACGCCAACCATTCCGGCACGTTTGCGGTCGTTGAGTTTTGGTTCTGCGGTCCACATCAGGAAGGCCGAGATATCTTCCGACAGATGCTGAAGATCGTTTTTGTGACCATCTTCAAATTCGACTAGTTCGTCTTCCAGTGGTGGCCCCATGGAAATCCAGCCGCCGGGATAGGCGGTGTTTTCGTAGAGTGTCACGCCAGCGGAGGTTTTTTCATTGCCAGTGTAGCCGGTGAGCAGTGACAAAATATACTCTGCGCCGCCCATGCCTTTAACCAGCTGGTTGATGCCGGTGCCTGCTGGCCCATGAAAGCCTGCGCGGGCTTTGGCCATCAAAGACAGATCTGGCGCATTGGCATTGCCGCCCTTTGGGAAGTGATCGGCAGGAATTGCCGAGCGGTAATCGCCTTCACCCTCATTCAGATCTTGATCCCAAACTTCTATAAAGTCAGAGGCATAGGCCCGCACTTCCGCTTTGCTAAGATGTGGCCCGCCCTCATCGCCCAAGGAGCGGATAGGAACGAATTTCATGCCGTGGCAAGAGGAGCAAACTTCTGTGTAGATTTTCAATCCGCGCCGCAATTGTTCTTGATCGTAAGAGCCAAACGGACCTTCAAAAGAAAAGGCGTGGTCGTTAACATAGCCTTCACTTCCGGCAGCCTGCACCCCGCCAGTGGCGAGGAGCAAAGCCAGTGTGAGACCTGTTGTGAGTTTCTTGAACATATTTCGTTCCCTTCTCACTCTGCCGGGTGGGCAGCATTCGCTGCACCCGCTGCGCCGTTTTTGGCATTAAAGTCATCTTCGATCGTTGCAGGCGGTGTTGAGGGTTTCTCAATCACGCCCAACAAGGGCAAGATAACCAGGAAGTAGGCAAACCAATAGGTCGCACCAATCAAAGAGAAAGTGGCATAGGGCTCTTCCGCAGGACGTGCACCGAGCCACATCAAGAAGATGAAGTCCGCAACCAAGATGCCAAACCACCATTTGAACATGGGGCGATACCGACCAGAGCGCACGCTTGATGTGTCGAGCCATGGCGCAAGGGCCATAACTGCGATGGCACCGAACATGGCCAAAACGCCGAAGAATTTCGCGTCAATGATGCCGCCTGTGACAAAGCTGGCGATCTGAACAACCCAGACTTCGGAGGTGAACGCACGCAAGATGGCGTAGAACGGCAGATAATACCATTCAGGCACGATATGCGCCGGTGTCACCAAAGCATTGGCTTCGATATAGTTGTCAGGATGGCCAAGGTAGTTTGGCATAAAGCCAACGATTGCCATGAACACTGTCATAATGATGCCCAGGGCGAAGAGATCCTTCACCACAAAATAAGGCCAAAATGGCACTGTATCTTTTGCAGCCTCGGCTTTCGAACCACGGCGCACTTCAACCCCGGTTGGATTGTTGTTGCCTGTGGTGTGGAAGGCCCAGATATGCACGATCACCAGACCTGCGATCAAAAACGGCAGGAGGTAGTGCAGGCTGAAGAAGCGGTTCAATGCTGGTTGGCCGACGGCGCTGGCGCCCAAAAGCCAAGTTTGCAGAGGCTCACCAATGAAGGGGATCGCACCAAACAAGCCTGTAATCACAGCTGTTCCATGGAAGGACATTTGTCCCCAAGGCAAAACATAGCCCAAAAAGCCAGTGGCCATCATGAGCAAATAGATCAGCATGCCGATGATCCATGTGATTTCGCGCGGGGCTTTGTAGCTGCCGTAGTAGAGACCACGGAACATGTGCGCATAGACAGCAACAAAGAACAAAGACGCGCCATTCATGTGGAAATAGCGAATCATATGGCCACCGTTCACGTCGCGCATGATGTGTTCAATCGAAGCGAAGGCCAGATCGACATGCGGTGTGTAATGCATCACCAGGACAACACCTGTGACAATTTGCATGGCCAGGCAAAAGGTTAAGACAATGCCCCAAATCCACATCCAGTTCAGGTTTTTTGGAGTGGGGATCATCAATGTGTCATATAAAAGACCAATGATTGGCAGACGCGAATTGATCGCTTTTGTCGCCTTGGACTTCGGTTCGTAATGATCGTGTGGAATACCGCCCATTATGCGTTCTCCTTGCCGATAACCAGTTCAGTTTCACCATCGAAACGAGCGACTGGCACCAAGAGGTTTTCTGGGGCTGGGCCTTTGCGAATGCGGCCAGCTGTATCGTAATGTGATCCGTGACAGGGGCAGAACCAACCGCCAAACTCACCGGCGCCATCGCCCAAGGGCACGCAGCCCAGATGGGTGCAAACACCGAGCATGACCAACCATTCGCCGTTTTCGTCAAGCGCGCGGTTTTCATCGGTTGCCGGAAGATCTGGTTTATTGTCATTGCGGTCATTGCCGTCAATCAAATCGCCCATATCAACGGCCCGGGCCGCTTCAATTTCACTCTGTGTGCGCCGGCGAATGAAGACTGGCTTGCCCTGCCAAAGAACGGTAATCTGTGTTCCCGGCTCAACATCGGCCACATCCACGCGGATTGCGGCCAAGGCCAAAACATCCGCTGAGGGGTTCATTTGGTTGACCAAAGGCCAAACCGCTGCGCCCGCTGCTACTGCGCCTGCACCTGCCGTCGCGTAGTAGAGAAAATCTCTACGGGTGCCTTCGTGTTCATCTGTATGCGCCACGAGGTTCCTCCAAGTTAATTGCCAGCCATGACTGGCCCAAAGACTCGGACCCCACAAAAGTAGGGTCGCTCGAACCGGTTCCTAGCTCAGCCACAGCGCCGCGTCCAGCGGACATTCGGGCGCAGTCTGCAAGGTGCAAATTTGCCGCATTTTTGTAACAATTGCACCGGGCCGCTGCGGGTGTTGCTAGGTTTACCCGTCGATTTGTGTTGCCTGAAAGCTAGGGCGTTGTGAGAAGTTAGCAAACCAAGCCGCCAGCGCGTCATGTCCTTGCCGCCAATTGCGCGCGTCATGGCGCAAGTCTAGATAGCCCAACGCGCAAGCGATGCTGATATGCGCCATGGTGAGCGGGCCGTTCAGCAGCGCCATCCATTGGCTTTCCAAAGCATGACAGCCGCCCATAACCTTGGCCCATTGCGCTTCGGTCCAGTCGGTGCTGACCTGCTCTTGCGGACGCAAACGCAGCTCATAGGAGATGCTCACCGCGCTATCCATCATCGAATCGCCTGTGGCTTCTAGGGTGAGCACATCCCAAAGCCCGTCCTGTGGATATAGCCCGGCGGAGGCTTTCGCGTCCAAATATCGGGTGATCACGCGGCTGTCATAAAGCGCAGGCCCATCGGCGCGGCTCAAAGAGGGGATACGCCCGGTTGGATTGGCGGCCTTGGCTTGTTCATTGACCTGAAAGGGGGAGGTTGTGATGCTCACCTCTTCTACATCTTTCAACTGGCCGGTCTCGCGCAACAAAACCCGAACTTTCCGCGCAAAGGGAGAGGCTTCTGCCATAATTAATTTCATATCATTGACCTTTCTAAAGGGGATTACATGCAGCGCGGCTGCGTGGCTGCTCAACCGCGACGCAAAAGATCTGCTGGCCGGACCGCCTCGCCCGTGCGCGCCGATTCCGCCGCCGCCTCTGCCAAGGCAAGAGACATCAGCCCGTCATAGCCACTGGTGCGTGGCGCCTGCCCGGTATTTAAACAGGTCACGAAATGTTCAATCTCTGCCGCATAGGCCGCGATATAGCGCGTCATGAAGAAATCGAGCAGCGGCGGGCGGGTATAGCCTGCGCCATTGGCCAGGGTGACACGCGACTGGTGATGATTGTCCGCCGTCACAGAGCCGCCCGAGCCATGCACCTCGATGCGTTGATCATAGCCAAAGGTGGCACGGCGCGAATTGCTGATGGTGCATTGTTTGCCGCTGGCTGTGCGCAAAATGGCATTTGCGCTGTCAAAATCGCCACGATTGCCAATTTCAGGATCGGTCAGAACGGAGCCGGCCGCCTGGACCGTTTCGACCTCCTCGCCCAGTATCCAGCGTGCCACATCAAAGTCATGGATCATCATATCTCGAAAGATGCCGCCGGAACGTTCAATGTAATTATAAGGTGGCGCTCCGGGATCGCGGCTGATCAAAGTGACCATCTCAACCTCGCCAATATTACCTGCATCGATCTCAGCGCGCAGAGCTTGAAAGTCTGGATCAAACCGTCTTTGAAAGCCAACCATCAACGTGGCCTTTGTCTCTTCTACGACTTTTAGGCAGGCCTTCACGCGCGATAGATCCAGATCAACCGGTTTTTCGCAGAAAATGGCTTTTCCGGCGCGGGCAAAATCTTCGATCAAATCTGCGTGGGTGTCTGTTGGGGTGCAGATGATCACCGCATCAATATCTGCGGCATCTTTGATCTGTTCAATCGTGCGAACCTCGCAGCCATAGCTGTCGCGCACCATCTCTGCGGCTGCGGGCATAGGATCGGCGACCGCGACCAGCTGAGCGTTGGGCACCGACGAAACGGCACGGGCATGAACCTGGCCAATGCGCCCTGCGCCTAAGAGACCGATTTTTGTCATCATTTATTCCTTCAAATCCTGGGCAGGAATAGACCTGCAAGAAATCCCGCAAATTGATACGCGGTTATGGCGCTCATTCAAGGCCAGTCTGTCGCATTATGAGCAAAGCTGCATTTTATCCGCCGATGCTCTGCTCTGAAATTGCTCTGACTTGTAGGGCCGGCGATTGCTGGTTAGCAAGGGAGCTGAAGAGGATATATAATGAAAAGATCTTTGGTCGACCTTGGTCAACAGCTTTTGGATGCCGCGAAACGCGCCGGAGCGGATGCTTGCGACGCTATGGTGGTTGATGGGGTGTCGCATTCTATTGAAGTGCGCGGCGGCGAACTCGAGCAAGCCGAACGCGCAGAGGGGATTGATATCGGGTTGCGGGTCATGCTGGGCGCGCGTCAGGCCTGTGTTTCGGCCTCTGATATCAGCGCGGAGGCCATAGAGCTTATGGCCGAGCGCGCTGTCGAAATGGCGCGTTACGCGCCAGATGATGCCTACTTGCGTCAGGCCAGCACAGACCAACTGGCCCGAGATTGGGACGTCGAGGCGCTTGAGCTGTCCGATCCGAGCGAGGAGCCATCGGCTGCGCAATTGCAGGCCACTGCGCTTGAAGCGGAAGCTGCGGCGCTAGAGGTGCCAGGCATTATGCAATGCCAATCGGCAGCGGCAGCCTTCGGCGCGCGGCGCATTCAGCTGTGCATGTCGAACGGATTTAGCGGGGGTTATGCGCGCACAGATCATGGGTTTTCCTGTGTCGCCATAGCGGGCACTGGCTTAGAGATGGAACGTGATTATGATGGCGACTCTCGGATCTTTCGCGCAGATCTGCGCGCGGCTTCTGAGGTTGGTCGCCGCGCGGGTGAACGGGCCGCAGCCCGTCAAGGGGCGCGCAAACCTCCAACGGGCGTTTTTCCAGTTTTGTATGACGAACGTATTTCCAGCGGCTTGATCGGGCATCTTCTTGCGGCGAGCAATGGTTCGGCTGTGGCACGCGGCGCAAGCTGGTTGCAAAATGACATGCACAGCGCCGTGTTGCCGCGCGGGATCTCTTTGCTGGAAAACCCGCATCGCAAACGTACCGGCGGCGCGCGCCCTTTTGATGCGGAAGGCTTGCCAGTCGCGGAACGGACGATTGTGGCGGATGGGATCTTAGAGCAATGGACGCTTGATTTGTCCACCGCCGCGCAATTGGGCTTGCAGAGCACAGGCTCCGCTATGCGCGGTCCCTCCGGTCCGCCTTCACCGGGCGTGGGCAATGTAACGCTGACGCCAGGCCAGCAAAGCCGTGAAGATTTGATCCGCGACATGGGCACGGGCCTCTTGCTGACCTCTTTGATTGGTGCCTCGATCAATGACACGACTGGAGATTATTCGCGTGGTGCATCGGGGTTTTGGGTGGAAAATGGTGAGATTTGCTACCCGGTCAATGAATGCACGATCGCGGGAAATTTACGGGAGATGCTGCTGAATATTGTGCCTGCCAATGATGGGCGTGCCCATCTTTCGCGGGTTGTGCCGTCCTTATTAATCCCATCTATGGCGATTGCCGGTGACTGATCTTGAACTCATAACCCAAGCTGCGCGAGCGGCCGGGGATATTGCTATGGGGTTTTTTCAAAAAGATCCTGAGATTTGGGACAAATCAGACAATGCCGGCCCGGTGACCGAAGCGGATCTCGCGGTTGACAAAATGCTGTCTGCGGAGCTGCGCGCGGAGCGCCCTGCATATGGCTGGTTGTCTGAGGAGACTGAAGATACTGCGGCAAGGTTGCAACAAGAACAGGTATTTATCGTTGATCCGATAGATGGCACGCGGGCCTTTATAGCCGGGAAAGAACATTGGGCGCATTCGTTAGCCGTCGCCAAAGCTGGGCAAATTCAAGCGGCGGCGGTCTATCTGCCGGTGTTGGACATGATGTTCAGCGCATATTTAGGTGGCGGAGCCTTTTTGAACGGTGCCCCTATTGCAGTGTCGCCGCGCGCCGAGACCCAAGGGGCGGATATATTATCGGCTAAGTCTAATTTCGACCCTGAGTTTTGGCCGGGTGGGTTTCCTGATTTGAAACGCAGTTTCCGCTCTTCTTTGGCCTATAGGTTGTGCTTGGTGGCCAATGGCGCTTTCGACGGCATGCTGACGCTCAGGCCGACATGGGAATGGGATGTCGCGGCTGGAAGTTTGATTGTGAATGAGGCCGGTGGGCTGGCCACAGATCAAACTGGAGCCGCGCCGCGTTTCAACAGCGCAGCGGCACAGCTGAATGGAATGGTGGCGAGCAATCGAGATATTCACTCCGGTCTTTTGGCGGGTCTAACCTAGGGGCGGGCGGATATGACACCAGAGGCCAGAACAGACCGCCCGCTCATATGGGCTCATGCCAATACACCTGCCGCGATAGATGCGATCCGTGAGGTCCTGATGCGCGCGCAGTTGAGTGATCCAACATTATCTTATGTTCTGACGACTTCAGACTCGGCGCTTACTTTTGCACCGGATGTCGTGGTTTTGGATGAGGCTGATGCGGAAGCGGGTTTGGCTTGGTTGTCAGAGACCTCGCCAGATTTATGTCTTTGGGCGCAGGCCAGTGTCGCCTCGGCATTGTTTGGCCTCAACCATCGCCGGTCAATTCCGATCCTGTTGATAAACGCAGAAACCCGACCCCTGTGGAGCCGAACCTGGCTTTGGCGAAAGACGATCGCGCGGCAGACTTTGAAGCCTGTATTCTATGCTTTTGTTACGTCAGGCGACTCAACCGGCAGCCTGCGCAATCTCGGTTTACCGGCCCGCAATATTGAGGTCTTGGGACCACTCTTGGGCGGGGTTTTGGCGCCAGGCTGTGATGAGGGCGAACGAGATCGTATTGGCGAAATCCTGGCGGGTCGGCCTGTGTGGTTCGCACATGGGGTGCCCCATCAGGAAATGCGCGTGGTGATTGATGCCTTTATGCAAGTTCAGCGCAAGGCGCATCGCATGTTGCTGATTTTGGATTTGCTTGATCCCGCGGGCACGGAAGATTGCCGGGCGCTTTGTGCTGAGTTGGGATTGACCACGCATGCGCGGGCGGAGGAGGGCGAGCCAGATTCCCGAACCCAAGTCTTTCTTGCGGAAACGGGCGAAGACACGGGGCTTTGGTATCGATTGGCGGCACTTGCTTATATGGGCGGGAGTTTGACAAGCGGCGATGTGCCCAATCCAATGGTGGCTGCCGCTTTAGGGAGTGCGGTTGTACATGGGCCCGAAATTGGCCGAAATCAACATGCCTATGATCGCTTGCGCGAGGCTGGAGCCGCGCAGCCTTTGGCAACAGCGCAAGACCTGAGCCGCCGGGTGGCGGCGGTGATGGAACCTGATCAATGCGCCGAGATGGCTGCCGCGGGTTGGGAGGTTGTCTCAGAAGGGGCAGAGGTTACAGATAGATTGGTGGAAGTAACGTTGCAAAAACTGGGCCTTGGGGAAACACAATAATGATACGCACGCCGCAGTTTTGGCATCAACCGCGAGGGGTCTTGGCCTATAGCCTTTGGCCCTTGGGCTGGCTCTATGGTGCGGCAACGGCTTGGCGGCAAAGCCGGGCATCACAGGCGCATCAAGCGTCCTGTCCGGTGATTTGTGTTGGAAATATCAATGCTGGCGGCACGGGAAAAACGCCAGTGGTGATTGCATTGGCTGAGCATCTAAAGCAGCGAGGCCGGCAGGTCGTGGCCTTGTCGCGTGGCTATGGCGGTAGTGTCGCCATGCCTACTTTGGTGGATCCAAAGAGACATGGGGCGGCCGAGGTGGGCGATGAACCTTTGCTGATTTCCGCCTTTTGCCCTGTGGTCGTGGCCCGCAAAAGAGTGGAGGGTCTGGCGCTTGCTTTGGCACAAAATCCAGATGTGATTTTGATGGATGATGGTTTTCAAGATTCCACTGTGCGCAAAGATTTTTCGGTCGTGGTCGTCAATGCCGCCCTTGGATTTGGCAATGGGTTTTGTGTGCCAGCTGGCCCCTTGCGAGAGCCCCTGGCCAAAGGTTTGGCGCGTGCCGATCTTTGCCTTTCGATCGGCGATCCGGCAGCGCAGCAGCGGTTCGTGGCTCTGGAGCCAGGCCAGGCGCATTTGCGGGTTGAGGGCCAGATCAAACCTTTGCTGACAGGCATGCCTTGGCAGGGGTTACCGGTTCTTGCCTTTGCCGGGATTGCCCATCCAGAAAAATTCTTTGCCACCCTGCGCGATCTTGGTGCCAATGTCTTGGGCTGTGAGGCCTTGTCGGATCACGAGCCGCTGTCGCTGCCCTTGATGAAGCGGCTGGCTGCAAAAGCGCGGGCGCTGAACGCGCAGTTGGTTTGTACAGAAAAAGACGCGGCCAGATTACCAGCGCAATATCAAAGGGATGTTTTGGCCCTGCCGGTGCGGCTTGAGATCAAAGATTGGTCCAAGATTGATAATAAACTCATCAACCTTGGACTTTGACTTTTACTTTGACTTTTACTGCGCATCCAGAATTTGTTGCAATTCTGCGTAGGGCATATTGGAATATTTCACACCATTGATGATAAAGGATGGAGTGGAAGAGATTTCATCTTCGGCCCGGTTCGCCTCATACCAAGCCACAAGGTTTTGTGCTTTTTCCCCATCGGAAAAGCAACTTTGAACATCTTCTTGCGCCAGGCCCGCCGTGAGGCCAATGCGGCGCAAATTCTCCGCAATCTCGGCCGGCGTGCCTTTGGTCCATTCGGATTGTTTGGTGTAGAGAAGGTCTGTGATGGCAAAAAATTTATCTGCCCCGCCGCAGCGCGCGATGATAGAGCCCCAAAGCCCATAGCGATCGAAATAAATCTCGCGATAGGTGAAATGGAGTTTGCCTGTGTCAATATAATCCGCTTTGAGTTTTTGAAAAACATCTTTGTGGAAGGTGCGGCAATGGGGGCAGGTATAGCTGGCATATTCTGTCATCTGAATTGGCGCGTCTGTGGCTCCAAGTGTCATCTCAAGAACAGAGGAGGTATCAATTTCACCGGTTTCCGTAGCATTGGCGGCACCGAAGCTGGGAGCTGTCAATCCCGAGGGCGCGGGCGTGGGCGCTGTCACCATATAAGCACCAATGCCCAAGGCGACTACAAATACCAATCCGATCACATAGGTCTTTTTCATCTCAAGATCTCTTTTCATGTTTCATAATGTTTTCCCCGAAGGCCGCCAAAGCTGCTCTTAGGCCTTCGTCTTTGATCTCGCAAGCTATGGCCTTTGCTTTTTGAGATGTGGCGGGGCAGGGTGCTGGTATTGTGCTTTTTGGCAGGGCTCCAAACCGGGCTTCGCCGTCAGAAAATCCGATGGGGGCTGTTTGGGTGATGCGGATGCGGGAAATCGCGTTGTAGCCATAGCAGGCATTCACTTTTTCGCGTAGCTGCGGCAATTGCATGGCCAGCATCTCAGCCTGTGGCCCGGTGGTCAGGACGACCAATGTCGCACCAAACCCTTTTTGGGCGTAGCTGACTTTCACCGGTGTGCAAATCTGTGCAATTGGTGCACCGACAATTTCGGACCAATGTGTCAGCAGCCGCGTGATCGCAAAGCCCCGCGATTCCCCGGCATTTCGGAGTTTTTGTTCGAGCAAAGCAGAGGTGCGCCGAAAACCGGCCGCGCGTTTTTTAGATCTGCTTGCGTTATTTTGCATCGATTTTGCTGACTCTTCCTGATTTACCCTATTTTACCTGAAGCCGGGGGCAACGCCACCACTTTTGCAGAAAGTTATCCAAACGTGCATGATCTTGTGAATTCAACAGAGCTTTTGAAGTGGTATGACGGTCATGCGCGGGAGTTGCCCTGGCGTGTCAGCCCATCAGCGCGGGCGGCCGGGCTGCTGCCTGATCCTTATCGTATTTGGCTCTCTGAAATCATGTTGCAGCAAACGACCGTGGCGGCGGTGAAGGCTTACTTTTTGAAGTTCACAGCCCTATGGCCGACGGTTGTAGATCTGGCTGCTGCGGAAGATGCCGATGTGATGGCGGCTTGGGCCGGGCTTGGCTACTATGCCCGAGCGCGCAACTTGTTGAAATGCGCCCGCGTTATCGTGGCGGAGCATGGCGGAACATTCCCCGCCGATCGCGCGGCCTTGCAAAATCTGCCGGGCATCGGTCCCTACACCAGCGCGGCTATTGCTGCCATTGCATTTGACCATGCGGAAACGGTCGTGGATGGAAATGTTGAGCGCGTCATGGCGCGATTGTTTGATCTCCACGCACCGCTTCCAAAATCGAAGGGGGCGCTGACGGCATGTGCCGCAAGTCTGACGCCCGCGGCGCGACCTGGAGACTATGCACAAGCGGTGATGGATTTGGGTGCCACGATTTGCACCCCGAAATCACCACGCTGCAGCCTGTGCCCATGGCATGACATCTGCGCGGCGCGTAAAGCCGGCACTGCGGCGGAGTTGCCGAAGAAATTACCCAAGTTGAAAAAACCGACGCGCTTCGGAACGGCTTATGTCGCGCGGCGAAACGATGGTGCTGTCTTACTCGAAAAGCGCCCTGAACGCGGCTTGCTGGGCGGCATGTTGGGCTGGCCGGGGAGTGAATGGCGCGAAACGCTGCCGGAAGCGATCCCTCCGATCTCAGCAGATTGGGTCGAGGCACCGGGCGAGGTGCGCCATACGTTCACGCATTTCCATCTGCGTCTGCGGGTCATGGTGGCCAAGGTTGATGGTCTCCAAACCAATCAAAAATTCACCGCCGCTGAGGACTTCCGCCCGGCAGATCTTCCCACGGTTATGCGCAAGATTTGGAGCACGGCAGCGGCAGAGACCTAGCCAGCCTTGTCAGCGCGAACCGCAAACCTTAGTCTGAATTATGGGCATAATTTTTCTATTTGGCATTTTTCCGGGCCAGGGTTGTGCCGCCAAGACATTTTCAGCTCCGCATTGGCGCGGTATTTTGGGGACTAAAGGCAGTCATGCGCCTGATATTTAAAGGATTGAACAATGGCTGATCCGAGCCTGTCTTTGGAAATTGGGCACTGGCGCAAGGTTTTGCCCTTTTGGGTGTCTTATTTGCTGTTCCCCCTGATCTGGGCGAGCGCAATCTTGGGTGGCTGGTGGGTTTTGCTCACCCCGCTGCTGGCTTGGCATCTGTTTTCGCTGCTGGACCTGGCTTTTGGCCTGTCTCACGCCAATGAGGATCCGGCAACCGATATCTCGGCTTTGGCAGGCTACCGATGGGCCACTTTGCTGTGGATGCCTGCACAGTTCGTCAGCATTTTTGGGTTATTAATATATGTCTCGCAGTCGGGCCATTTGAATTTTTGGGAGCAACTGGGGCTATTTTTCAGTTTGGGCGTGATGTCTGGCACGATTGGTATCAATTATAGCCATGAGCTGATGCATCAAAAAACTGCGCATGAGCGCTGGATGGCGGATGGGCTTTTGGCGATGGTGCTGTATTCGCATTTTCGCAGCGAGCATTTGCTGGTGCATCATAGGTATGTCGGAACCCCGCAGGATCCGGTCACAGCACGCTATAATGAGAGTTTTTACCATTTCTTTCCCAGGGTGCTGAGACAGTGCTTTTTTTCGGCCATATCCGCAGAGCAGGCCATGCTGCGCCGGGCCGGGCGCGGATTTTTCCACTCAAAAAATCCGCTGTTGCGATATGTTGCATTGCAGGTTGGCTTTGTGCTCTTGGCTTTTGGTATCGGCGGTTTTGCCGGGACGCTCCTCTTTGCTTTTCAGGCTTTTATCGCTGTTTGGCAGTTGGAGCTGGTCAACTATATTGAGCATTACGGTTTGACGCGCAAGCATTTGGGCGATGGGGTTTATGAGCACGTCTTGCCGCGCCATTCGTGGAATGCGGCACATCGGGCGTCAAATTGGTTGTTGATCAATTTGCAGCGTCATTCTGATCACCACTACAAGCCAGATCGTCCCTATCCTTTGCTGCAAACCTACGCGCCCGAAGAGGCCCCGCAGCTGGCTTTTGGATATCCAATTATGGCTCTGATGGCGATGCTTCCCTGGTGGTTTCGCCGGTTCATGAACCCAAAGGTGCAGCGCTGGCGCAAAATGTATTATCCGGAGATTGCGGATTGGACCCCATATAACAAGGCCACAAACCCTTTGCCGCACTAAAAAATGCCCCACCAGAACGGCGGGGCATAAGGTGGCGCTTGGCATAGATATGCAAGCACAGGCGAAACTTTTGTGTTTGGATGGGTTTAGTTGGGGCGTTGACGCATTTCCGAGCGAATTTGCTGGCGCAGAAGGTCTATGGAGACCGTTTTGCCATCGCGGCGGAAATTCCAATAAGACCAGCCATTGCAGGATGGTGCGTTTTCCAGCACCGCGCCCACTTGATGGATCGAGCCAGCGGCCTCGCCGCTGATCAATGTGCCATCGGCGCGGACTTTAGCCTCTTTACCGCGTGGGCTGGTGAGCACTTCACCTGGCCGCAACATACCGCGCTCGACGAGCTGGCCGAAAGCGACCCTGGGTTCTGCTCGTTTGGACAGGCTGACCGTTAGAGCTTCACTGTCATATTTGCGCAGGTTGCCAATCCGCTTTTGGGCGACTTTGCGGTAAGCCTCTTCGCGCTCTATTCCAATAAAATCGCGGCCCAGCATTTTTGCCACAGCCCCCGTCGTGCCTGTGCCAAAGAATGGATCTAACACCACATCGCCGGGGTTGGTGGTCCCGAGAAGAACCCGGTGCAGCAGGCTTTCCGGTTTTTGCGTTGGATGGGCCTTGTCACCGTTTTCATCCTTTAACCGCTCATGCCCGTTGCAAATAGGCAGCACCCAATCGCTGCGCATTTGAATGCCCTCATTCATGGCCTTGAGCGCTTCATAGTTGAACGTATATTTTGACCCTTCCGCTTTGGATGCCCAGATCATGGTTTCATGCGCGTTGGTAAAACGCTTGCCGCGGAAATTCGGCATCGGGTTTGACTTGCGCCAGACCACATCATTCAAGATCCAATAGCCCGCATCTTGCAAGGCCGTGCCAACTCGGAAAATATTGTGATAGCTTCCAATCACCCAGATCGCGCCATTGGGCTTGAGAATGCGTCTTGCCGCTTTCAGCCAGTTGCGGGTGAACGCGTCATAGGCTGCAAAGCTGTCGAATTGATCCCAGTGATCGTCAACCGCATCCACCTTGGAGTTATCCGGGCGATGCAGATCTGCTTTGAGCTGCAAGTTATAGGGTGGATCGGCGAAGATAAGATCAACGCTGTTGTCCGGGAGTGAGTTCATGACATCGACGCAATCGCCATCGATAATTGTGTTCAGCGGCAGCCCATCGGGCGCCGTTTCATTCGGTTTTTGATTCATTTTTCTGCCTCTGCCCATGGTGCATTTTCGCACTCGTTGGTTAGGTACAGGATGAGTCAGGAACGAATCGGCGTCAATTTCTTTTTCTTATCAGCAGTTTAAATTTTTTCTTGATACAAGATGTTGTGTACCGGCTTGAAGGTTCGTCTATGGTGTGGGGTCACACCAAAATCTTGGAGGGCCTTTAGATGCTGTGCTGTCGGGTATCCGGCATTTTTTTCCCAGCCATAGCCGGGAAACTGTTGCGCTAAATCACACATGACCAAATCGCGCCTAACTTTTGCCACAATTGAAGCCGCCGCAATCGACACCGAAAGAGAGTCTCCTTTGACCAAAGCCGTGGCGGGGATTTCAAGATTGTGCGGAATGATATTGCCATCCACCAGCACATGATCTGGTGTTTGCTTCAAACCCGCCACTGCGCGTTCCATTGCCAGATGCGCGGCCCGTAGAATATTTATCTGCTCAATCTCACGCTCTGAGGCACTGGCTACAGACACATCCGCATGGGCCAGGATACTCTCCAGCAAGGCATCGCGCTTTTTGGTGGAGAGTTTTTTGCTGTCATTCAATCCGATGGGGATATGTTTTGGGTCCAAAATAACCGCGGCTGCAAAGACTGGGCCGCTGATCGGGCCGCGTCCGACTTCATCGACACCGGCAATCAATTGGCACCCTTGCGCCTGAAGGTTGCGTTCATAGTCATATGTTGGCAATTGTTTCATCAGACTTGAATACGCCCATTCGGTCAAATGTGCCATTCTTCAAAAGATTTTGATGAAAACGGGTTGGTTGCCGGGTCTCATGCTCTATAGATAATTAAAATAAATTTTGAACGGAGCTGCGCGGATGTCCTTCACCCTTGCCACTTGGAATATTAATTCGGTCCGCCTGCGTGAGGCGATTGTTTTGCAATTGCTCCGCGATGAGGCACCTGATGTCTTATGCCTGCAAGAGTGCAAAAGCCCTGTGGAGTTGATCCCAACCGCAGGTTTTGCAGACTTGGGCTATCCCCATATGGTGGCGCGGGGTCAAAAAGGATACAATGGCGTGGCAATACTATCTAAATTTCGGCTCGAAGACGCAGGGAGTTTGGATCTGGCGCAACTGGGCCACGCCCGGCATGTGGCAGGCCGTTTGCCCAATGGGGTCACCATCCACAATCACTATGTGCCCGCTGGCGGCGATGTGCCGGATCGCGCGCAAAACGAAAAATTTGGTCAAAAACTTGATTATCTCACCGAGCTGCGCGATATTTTTGCCGCACAAAAACCACAGCGCTCCATCTTGGTGGGTGATTTGAATATTGCGCCGCGTGAAGATGATGTGTGGGATCACAAGAAACTGCTCAAGATCGTCAGCCATACGCCGATCGAGGTGGCGCATCTCAATGATGTGATGTCTGCTGGCGATTGGGTGGATGTGACCCGGCAGGATATTCCCGATGGCTTACTCTACAGTTGGTGGTCGTATCGCGCCAAAGACTGGGATGCAGCGGACAAAGGCCGTCGCTTGGACCATATCTGGGCCACATCCGATATTTCCAGCTCGGCGCATTCCAGCCGGGTGCTGCGTGATGCGCGCGGGTGGGAGAAGCCGTCCGATCATGCGCCTGTATTTGCCAGCTTTGATCTGTAAGAGCCCTTGGCAAATACTATAGAGACACTCATATAGAGCCAATCACTAAAGGAATTTACCATGTTGGAACTGAACGCTGCCGCCCCGACACCCGATGCTGGCGAGTTGATAAAAGACGGATCAGAGCAGAGCTTTATGCAAGATGTGATCGAGGCCTCGCAGTCCGTGCCTGTGATTGTGGATTTCTGGGCCCCATGGTGTGGGCCTTGCAAAACGCTCGGCCCGGCTTTGGAAGCTGCCGTGACGGCGGCGCAGGGTGCTGTGAAGATGGTGAAGCTGAATGTGGATGACAACCAAGCAATAGCGGGTCAGTTGCAAATTCAATCCATTCCGACCGTCTATGCGTTTTGGCAGGGAAAACCGGTGGATGGGTTTCAAGGTGCGGTGCCCGGATCGGAAATCCAAGCCTTTGTGGATCGTGTTTCAGCGATGGGAAATGGTGCCCCGGACGGCGGGCTCGCCGATGCTTTGAGCGCGGCTCAAGAGATGCTGGCTGATGGCGATATTGAAGATGCGGCGCAAACCTTTGCTGCCATTTTGGAAGAAGAGCCATCCACCGTGGGTGCCTACGCTGGCCTGGTGCAATGTTATCTTGCGCAGGGTGATTTGGAGCAAGCAGAAGCGACCCTGAACGGCGCTCCTGCAGCTATGAGCAATGCGCCGGAGCTTGAAGCTCTACACGCGCAATTGGAGCTGGCCAAGCAAGCGGCGGATGCTGGACCTTTGGGAGACTTACAAGCTGCGGTTGAGGCAGAGGGTGACAATCATCAAGCACGGTTTGACTTGGCCATTGCGCTCCATGCGGCGGGTGATGCGCAGACGGCGGTGGATCATCTTTTGGAGCTGTTCCGCAGAGATCGTGACTGGAATGACGCAGCAGCAAAAACTCAACTTTTTACCATTTTTGAAGCGCTGCCGGCGAATGATCCCGTTGTTTTGAACGGGCGTCGCAAACTATCGTCTTTAATATTTGCATGATCCCAAAGCCGCGCTAACTATCCATCATGACTTTTAAATTCGATATGCCGGATGTGATCCCCGTCTTTCCCTTGCCCGGAGCGCTGCTTTTGCCGCGTGCCAAACTGCCATTGCACATCTTCGAGCCGCGGTTTCTCAGTATGATTGAGGATTGCATGAAAACTTCAAGCCGGTTGATCGGCATGGTGCAGCCGTATCAAGCGCGGGATGGTGAAACGCGCCTGCATTCGATCGGCTGCGCTGGGCGGCTCAATCAGTTTTCGGAAACAGAAGATGGCCGCTATATGGTGACGCTCTCTGGCATGAGCCGGTTTCGGATCAAAGATGAGGTCGAGGGCTTCACCCCATACCGCCGATGCCATGTGTCTTGGGCCGGTTTCGAGCGTGACTTGGGCAAGATGGAACGGGACGATAACTTTGACAGAGCCAGCTTCATGGGCGCGTTGAAACGCTATTTTGATGACAGGCAGCTCTCGACCGATTGGGACACGATGCAGGAGGCAGATGATGAGTTATTGATCAACTCTCTGTCCATGCTCTGCCCGTTTGAGCCTGAAGATAAGCAAGCGTTGCTTGAAGCGCCGAGTCTCAGCACCCGGCGTGAAACTCTCACCACTTTGCTTGAATTTGCCCTGCGTGGCGGGACGGATGAGGATCTGTTACAATGAGTGATATAGATGGAAAAATGCTAGAGGCATTGATTTGCCCTCAAACTGGTGGGCCCTTAGTCTATGACGCAAGCGCTCAGGAGCTGATTTCAAAATCTGCACATTTAGCCTATCCAATTCGCGAGGCTATCCCGATCATGTTGGTCAGCGAAGCCCGAGAAATTGATGAAACCTAGCTCTAAAGAGGGGCGCCCCTAAGCAAGCGCGGCCGATTCCCCGCGGCACCTGCGGCTGTGGCGACAAAGTTTTTCCGCAATTTCGGTGTGGAATTGATGAGCCCCATGCCAAGATCGCGAATGCCGCGCAAAAGAGGATTGTTGTTTGAGAACAATCTATTGAAGCTGTTGGTCGCCGTACATAGGAGCGCATTATCAAAGCCGCGCCATTTTTGGTATTCCGCAAGCGTGGTATGAATGCCGAGATCCTGACCTCGGCGCTTGGTGTCGCAGAGCACCTCGGCCAAAGCGGCGACATCTTTAAAACCAGAATTGAGCCCCTGACCGGCAATTGGGTGCACCGCATGAGCCGCATCACCGACAAGAGCCACCCGAGCGGCGATCATGCGATGGGTTGTGGACAGCGAAAGCGGGTAGATATACCGCTCGCCTGCCAGAGAAATGTCACCAAGAAATTCACCGAACCGCGGGCGCAGGATGCTCAGATAATCCTCATCACTGAGGCTGTGAATATTCTGCGCGACTTGCCGCTGTTCGGTCCAGACAATGCCGCTGCGGTTTTGCGTCAGTGGTAAAATGGCCAAGGGGCCGGAGGGCATGAAAAATTGATGGGCAATGCCGTGATGTGGTTTTTCATGGGCGATGGCACAGACCAAAGAGGATTGGTCATAATCCCATCCGGTGCGCGTAAGCTTCGCCATCTTTGCGGTGCGTGAGTTGCGCCCGTCGGCCCCAACCAGAACTGCAGCTGTGAGCGGGTGATGCCCTTCAATCGTGACGGTCACATGAGTGGGATGGATGGTTTGACCGGTGATGATCTGCCCGGTTCGGAAGGTCACGCCAGACATGTCCACAGCCTTTGCCAAGCGCGCCCTCAGGTGGCGGTCTTCCACCATGAATCCCATCGGACCGTGATTGAAATCTTCATCGCCAAATTGCATCACAAAGGGTGAAGGCATTTCGCCGGCGGAGCCATCGCTGACTTTTATTTCAACCATGGGCTCTGCGTGAGAGGCCAGATCGTCCCATAATCCCAGCGCGCTGAGCATCTTTTGACTGGCGGCAGACAGCGCATAGGATCGACCATCAAACTTTGGGTTGAGACTCTCTTGCGGTGCAAAGGCGTCGATCACCGCGGTTGTAATGCCCACGCTGTCCAGGGCCAAAGCCAAGGTGAGGCCGTTGAGCCCGCCGCCTGCGATGATAACGTCATAATCCATAGACAAGACATGGGGCAGAGAAGGTATATTGTCGAGGGGGTGCGACATCGTTAGCGTAGCCTTGATGCAGGAGGATCAGAGATGCAACGATGGTTAACCATGAGTGCCGCAGCCTTGGGCCGCGCGATTGCCAAGGGTGATATAGATCCCGTCGATTTGGCGCAGACCTATCTTGATGCGATTGATGCCCATCCTTTCACATCGCGCATTTATGCCTTTGTGACGCGTGACCGGGCTTTGGTTGAGGCACAGGCGGCCTCAGACCGGGCGCGCCTGGGGCAACGGAAATCTGAGCTTGATGGCGTGCCGGTCTCTTGGAAAGATCTGTTTGATACCGCAAATGTGGCGACAGAAGCCGGCAGTGTTTTGCTCGCAGATCGAATGCCGGCAGCAGATTGCGAGGTGCTGCGCTGCGCTGCGGAGCTGGGGCTGGTTTGCTTGGGCAAAACGCATATGTCTGAATTGGCCTTCTCTGGTTTGGGGTATAACCCCAGAACGGCGACTCCGCCTTGTGTGAATGATCATGATGCTGTGTCGGGTGGATCTTCCTCTGGTGCGGCCGCTTCTGTGGCCTTTGGTTTGGCGCCCTTGGCGATTGGATCTGACACCGGGGGGTCGGTTCGAATCCCCGCAGCTTGGAACGATTTGGTAGGTTTGAAAACCACGAGTGGGCGTTTGTCTTTGGAGGGCGTGGTGCCGCTTTGTGCGCGTTTTGACACGGTTGGGCCGCTGTGCCGTTCGGTTGAGGATGCGGCTTTGGCACTTGCGGTCTTGGAAGGCAGCAAGCCCGCCAATCTGACCAACAGCACTTTGGAGGGGCGGCGCTTGGCCATCTGTGACACGGTGGCTTTAGACTCGCTGCGCCCAGAACCGCGCGCCGCTTTTGACAAGGCAATTGATCGTTTGAGTGCGATGGGTGCGGTTGTCGAGCGGGTTGAAATTCCGCAGGTAGAAGAGGCTTTGGCACTTTCGGGAGTTTTATTTGCCGCCGAAGCTTATGGCACTTGGAAAGATACAATAGAGGCCAATCCAGATCTTATGTATGAGGAGATCTTGATGCGGTTTCGCGGCGGAGCGGATGTTTCCGCGCCAGATTATGTTGCGGCTTGGCAAAAATTAGATGGGCTGCGCCGAGAATATTACGCGGCAACCCGGGCGTATGACGCAGTTTTGATGCCGAGCTCTCCGATCCTTCCTCCAAATATGGAAAGATTGGGACGGGATCATGACTATTATGTGTCAGAGAACCTTTTGGCTCTGCGCAACACTCGAATTGGAAACTTGATGGGTGCTTGCGCCTTGACGCTGCCGACAGGCTTTCCGTCATGTGGTCTCATGGTGACCTGTCCGCCCATGCAAGAGCGACATCTCCTCCGATTGGGCGCAGCGGTGGAAAATGCATTGGCGTAGGAATGGTTTTGATTTGCAGTGATCGCCTGGCTGCCTTACGCCTAACCGCAAGAGGAGACACATTATGATGCCCACCCGTTTTGATGCTTTGCCGACCGCCACCTGGCCCCGTTTGCGCAATCTGTTGGATGGTCATGCTCCGGGTGGCCCGGTCATCAATATGACCATCGGCGAGCCAAAACATAAATTTCCCGATTGGGTTGGGCCGACATTGATCGAGGCAATGGAGGGTTTCAATAGCTATCCGGACAATAATGGCACGCCAGAATTACGCGGGGCAATCACTGGTTTCTTGCAGCGCCGCTATGCGATTGATTTGGACATGGACACTCAGGTCATGGTGCTCAATGGTACACGCGAAGGGTTGTTTAATGCGGTGGTGGCGCTTGGCCAAACGGATTCTAAAATATTGATTCCAAATCCGTTTTATCAGGTTTATACAGTTGCCGCCATGGCGATTGGGGCGCAATCGGTATATCTGCCGGCGCGGGCGGAAAGTGGATTTTTGCCGGATCTGGATGCATTAACACCCCAAGAGCTCAATCAAACCTCGGTCTTTTTTCTATGTTCACCCTCTAATCCGCAAGGGGCTGTGGCCTCGGAGGCCTATTGGTCTCGATTGCTACATCTGGCGGAGACTTATGATTTCAAAATCTTCGCCGATGAATGTTATAGCGAGATCTACAGAAGCGCCCCACCGCCCGGTGCTTTGCAGGTGGCGGCGCAAATGGGGGCAGATCCTGAGCGGGTGGTGGCTTTTCATTCATTGTCGAAACGTTCGAACCTTCCGGGGTTACGGTCGGGATTTGTGGCCTCGGGACCCAAAAATATCTCACGACTCAAACAGCTGCGTGCCTATGCCGGTTGTCCGGTGGCTGGACCTATCCAGCATGTTTCTGCTAAAGTATGGTCAGACGAGGATCATGTTGTTGCCAACCGGCAACTATATTGTGGCAAATTTGAGGCGGCGGACCACATTTTTGCCGGGATTCAGTCCTATAATTCGCCAGAAGCCGGGTTTTTCTTGTGGTTGCCCGTCGAAGACGACGAAGCCGCTGCATTAAAACTTTGGACCGAAAAGGGTTTGCGGGTGCTACCAGGATCATATCTGGGGCAAATCGCAAATGAGCAGAACCCTGGGTCTGGCTACATTCGGGTCGCTTTGGTGGCTCCAAAAGAAGAAATGCAGCGCGGATTAACTATTTTGCGTGACTGTTTATATAGATGATATTGAGGTACATATGGCTTATCCAACCCGCGGGCGTGATCCGTTTTTGGACGCAGCAACACAGGCTTTCTTAGAAAGACGGGGCGTTGAAGCGCTTGGTTTGATTATTTTGGCGGTGGGCGTGGCCTTTGCCCTGGCTGTGGCAAGCTATGCACCTGGGGATTCGGCTTGGATTTCTGCCGGTGGCCCGGAAATTCAAAACTGGCTTGGGCAGATGGGTGCCATCGTAGCGGCGCCCCTTATCAAGATTATGGGGCTCGGCAGTTGGGGTATTCCGCTGACATTTGTGGCATGGGGACTGCGGTTGATCGCGCATCGGGGTGCGGACCGCATGGTCATGCGCCTGATCTACGCACCCATTTTTTGGGCGCTCTGCTCGCTTTATGCGGCAACCCTCACACCTATCAGCAGTTGGTCACATAGTTTTTCAATGGGCGGCCTGTTTGGTGACACGGTGCTCTTCATGATTTTGCAGGTGCTGCCTGGGTCGGTAACTCTTGGCGCAAATATCGTAGCTCTGGTTTTGGGCGCTTTGGTTTTGATCCTCGGTGGCTATGTGACCGGGTTGATCTTCGGTGAAATTAAAACCTTTTTCCGTATCGTGAGCTTGTTGGTCAGCCGGCTGATTTTGGCTTTGGTTTTTGTTTTGATGCGTGGTTGGAGCGGGCTGCGAGGCCGTCAGGAGCGCCGCGCAGCTGAACGCAGTGATGTGAATATGGATCCCTTGTCGCAGAGTGAAACCGAGCGGGTCGCATCCGTGATTAGAGCCAATGCCGATATGCCAAATGCACCGGTGGGACTTGCTTTACCGCCGCAACCACAGCCTAAGTCACTTTTTGCGAGGGTGCTGAAGCGCGGGGTTGAGCCAGAGCCTGTGCAGGCCGCGATGGAGCCAGTTTTGGATCGCTCCTTGGACGGGGCGGGTGATCCAATGCAGGATCGTATTCGTGGAAAAATTGTCGAAGCCATTCGGTCGCGCGATCCGCAAGCGGCCATGGCGGCGCAGGGGCAAACTCCAATTGTGACCGCCAAACCTGGCCGGCCCACGGGTCCGGTTCCGATCATCTTGCAGCATCCTGCGCCGGAAGCGCCTTTTATCGAGGATGAGCCCGAGGCTCTTGAGGAGCACCAAGCGGTGCCGCCGCAATCTGAATATTTGGCCGAACCCCCGCTCACCGCTTCGCATAAGCAGGTGGTGCAACATGGGGCGCGGCGGACCATTAAACCGTCCAGCCAAGCGATTGCCGAAGCGCAGCCAACATTGGATTTAGAACCTAAGGCCGTGGATCAAACCTATGTAAAACCGCCTCTAAGCCTATTGATGAGCCCATCGTCGGTTGAGCGGCATGTCTTGAGTGACGATGCTTTGGAAAGCAATGCACGCATGTTGGAAAGTGTGTTGGATGACTACGGCGTCAAAGGTGAGATCGTGAGCGTACGCCCCGGTCCAGTTGTGACGATGTATGAATTGGAGCCAGCCCCCGGCTTAAAAGCGAGCCGCGTGATTGGTTTGTCGGATGATATTGCGCGCTCTATGTCGGCGCTCTCTGCGCGGGTCAGTACAGTGCCGGGCCGTTCGGTGATTGGGATTGAGCTGCCCAATGAGAGCCGCGAGATGTGTGTTCTGCGTGAAATTTTGTCTGCGCGTGACTTTGGTGATGCGAATATGCGTCTGCCTTTGGCGCTTGGCAAAGATATCGGTGGTGAGCCAATTGTGGCAAACCTCGCAAAAATGCCGCATTTGCTGATTGCTGGGACCACGGGTTCGGGGAAATCTGTTGCGATTAACACGATGATCCTATCATTGCTCTATCGTTTGACGCCAGAAGAATGCCGGATGATCATGATAGATCCAAAAATGCTGGAACTCAGTGTTTATGACGGCATCCCCCATCTTCTCAGCCCCGTTGTCACCGACCCCAAAAAGGCAGTGGTGGCCTTGAAATGGACGGTCGGGGAGATGGAAGAGCGGTATCGCAAGATGTCGAAAATGGGCGTGCGCAATATAGATGGTTACAATAGCCGGGTTAAAGATGCTCAGGCCAAGGGAGAGATGTTCAGCCGCACGGTGCAAACGGGCTTTGACGAAGCCACGGGCGAGCCACTGTTTGAGACCGAAAAGTTCAAACCCGAAACGCTGCCCTATATCGTTGTTGTGGTCGATGAGATGGCTGATCTGATGATGGTGGCGGGCAAGGAAATCGAAGCCTGCATCCAACGTTTGGCGCAAATGGCGCGGGCCTCTGGCATTCATATTATCATGGCCACACAGCGCCCTTCAGTCGATGTGATTACAGGAACCATCAAAGCCAACTTTCCAACGCGCATCTCGTTTCAAGTGACCTCAAAAGTCGACAGCCGTACTATTTTGGGTGAAATGGGTGCCGAGCAGCTATTGGGCATGGGCGATATGCTTTACATGGCCGGTGGCGGCAAGGTTACGCGTGTGCATGGTCCTTTCTGTTCGGATGAAGAGGTGGAAGATGTCGTTAATCATCTTAAAACCTTCGGCCCGCCAGACTATCTTTCAGGAGTTTTAGAGGGTCCGAGCGAGGGAACCGAGAGTGATATTGATGCGGTGCTCGGGCTTGGTGGGAATACGGACTCAGAAGATGCGCTCTATGACACGGCTGTTCAAATCGTCGCCAAAGACCGCAAATGTTCTACCAGCTACATCCAGCGAAAACTAGCCATCGGTTACAATAAAGCCGCGCGGCTTGTGGAGCAGATGGAAGAGAATGGGTTGGTGAGCGCCGCAAATCATGTGGGTAAAAGGGAAATCTTGATGCCAGAGCACAATTGAAGAGGTGCTGTGGTGACGCAATCGTGATGCTGGCAGGCTTTCCACCTTTTCGCAAACAGGCTAAGATTGTCATATGAAGATCATTTCTATCCTTTGCATGGTGCTGGCCAGCCCAGTTGCAGCCGAAAAAATCAGCCTCAATGAGATCTCATCGTATTTCAATGCGATGACCACGGCAGAGGCTCAGTTTTCGCAAATCACGGATACGGGGGAAACCTCTACCGGGCGGCTGTTCATTCGGCGGCCCGGTCGCATTCGTTTTGAATATGACCCGCCAGAGGCCACTTTGGTTGTGGTTGGTGGCGGTCAGGTGGCCGTTTTTGATCCCAAGTCCCGTGATGAGCCCTTGCGGTTTCCGCTGCGCCACTCCCCGTTGAATCTGGTTTTGGAACGGGAGGTGGATTTGGCGCAACGCGATATGGTGGTCGCGCATTTTGAGGTCGAGTCCCAAACCGCGGTGACGTTACAAGACCCGGAAAATCCTGATTATGGGTTCATTCAACTGATTTTCAATGACAATCCGGTGCAGCTGGATCAATGGGTCGTGCAAGACAATTCCGGCGGCCAAACCCATATCATCTTAGATAGCCTGACCGAAGGTGGAAAGCTGTCGAATATGTTGTTCAACATCCAACATGAGATGCGAAAGCGCAGCGACTGAGGCTTGAAAAGGGTCGGCTCATACCTGCTGCCGGCACGTCTGGCGGCTATCCCTTGCCACAGCTGATCAATTGCCGCTTATACATCGCCGCCCGGCGGTCGAGGCCATTTGCGATATTCACCAGCCAGCGCTTGGATTTATATGATCCGCGGCGGTAACCGGTTCGGCCCTCGTGATAAGCGAGATATTGGTTGCGGGTGTCGGACATGGCAATGCCAAGAGACCGGCGGCTTTGGGCCATATACCATCCCATGAAATCAGTGGCATCACGGATATTGGTGCGACTGGCACCCCAGCGACCCGCGCTTTTCTTATATTCTTTCCAAGTGCCATCAAGTGCCTGGGCATAGCCATAGGCAGAGCTTTGACGGCCCGCGGGAATGATCCAAAGTTTGTATTTCTTTGGCGTCTTGGCATTGGATTTGAATTTGCTTTCTTGCCAAATGATCGCCATTTGCGTCGAAATCGGCACGCCATATTTGCGCTTTGCCGCGCGAAAGGCCGGCAGGAAGCTGCGGCGCTGGTCCAAAATCGAGCATGCATTGTTCAAATTCCGAGGCGGATTTTTATGGACACCAGAGAAAGAGCACCCTGCTAAAAGGGTGATCAGAACGAGGCTGCGAAGAATACTGCTCATGGGCATGGTCACTTTTTGTTAATTTCGCCTGCTTTTACGCCAACCAATAGCGCCAGTTGCTGAATTTTGCAATGGTATCGAGGCCTTGCCAGCTCATCGGCTCTTTGCGGTATCATGGCAAATACTCGCATCAATTTTGCGTGACTGCATAGACATTTTGATCCAAATCCGCGTAGAAGGAGGTGCGATCAATAGGTGACCTGTGCAAGCTGAAGCGAAATATCATTTGGGCCAAATCGTGCGGCATAAAAAACACCCGTTTCGCGGGGTTGTTTTTGACGTGGATCCAGAGTTTTCCAACACGGATGAATGGTATGCAGCCATTCCGGAAGAGGCGCGACCAGTGAAGGATCAGCCCTATTACCATTTGTTGGCTGAAAACGAACAAAGCTATTATATTGCCTATGTCTCCGAGCAAAATCTCGTGGCGGATGTATCGGGGGACCCGGTGGACCACCCCGATATTGAGGATATCTTCGGCCCGTTTGAAAACGGCGCCTATCCTTTGCAATTTCAGCTAAATTAATAGCCCAGCGCGCAACCGTCTTTGCGGGGGTCAGATGCGCCTTGCAGCACGCCGTCCGCTCCAATTAAGATCGCCTGAGCGCCACCAATCGGCCCGGCGGGTATTTCGACTTTATGGCCCATATCTGACAAGTCTTGCGCAACCTGTGGCCCATATCCGCGCTCCACTTTCATGGTGCCTGCGTCGGAGAAGCAACGCGGTGCGTCAATCGCCTCTTGTGGGTCCAAACCGAAATCAACCATGTTTGACAAGAAACGCGCATGGCCGTTGGATTGGTATGAGCCGCCCATAACACCAAAGGGCATGGTGATCCGCCCGCCCTCAGCCAGCATTCCGGGGATGATGGTGTGCATAGGGCGCTTACCACCGGCCAACTCATTGGGATGGCCTGCCTCAAGCGAGAAGCCCGCCCCTCTATTTTGAAACAGAATTCCAAATTTGTTGGAGGCAATTCCAGATCCAAATGCATGGAATATTGAGTAGATCAATGAAACGGCCATACGGTTTTTATCGACAACGGTGATGTAAATCGTATCTTTATGGATCGCCTCGGACAGCCCATGCGGATCTGCCATGGCGCGCTTTGGATGGATCAACCCAACCAGCTGCGCGGCGGTTTCGGGTGCCATCATATGATCGACGCGGCTGGCATAATCGCCGTCGGCAATAAAGCGATTGCGCGCATCATAGGCCAATTTGGAAATTTCAGCTTCGATATGTGCCCGCTCTGTCCCAAAAGGAGCCATGGAGGCCATGTCAAAATGCTTCATCATATTCAGCATCAACAGAGCCGTCGCGCCTTGACCATTGGCAGGATGCTCGAGCATCTCAACACCCTTGTAAGAGGCGCACAAGGGTGTGCCATAGGTGGATTTGGTCGCAGCAAAATCCTCCAGAGTGTGACAGCCTCCCGCCGCGCGTAGACTGGCTTGCATATCTTCGGCCACAGCACCTGTATAAAACCCATCGCGGCCTTCTGCGGCCACGCGCTCGAGAACCGTCGCTTGGCCCGGCGCGGCAAAGAGTTGCCCAAGTTTCGGTGCGGCACCAGCGATTAGATATTTTTCACGCGCAGATGTTTGCAGCGCCTGCGTGTTTTGTGCCCAGTCGAACGCAACTTTTGGAGCAACTGGCACCCCTGCACGGGCATAATGAATGGCGGGTGCCAAACTGTCTTTTAAGGGCAGGGAGCCGAAATCTTTTGCTAAGGTGCAAAATCCGTCAATTGCGCCGGGTATCGTCACCGTATCGACACTGCGCAGCGGGATCGTGCTGTGCCCCGCATCGCGCAGGGCGGCTGCATTGGCGGCCAGCGGCGCACGCCCCGAGCCGTTGAGCGCGACGACGTCGGAGTTTGGATCCTTTTGGATCAGGGCAAACATATCTCCGCCGATGCCGGTCATTTGCGGCTCACAGATGCCCAGCAAAACCGCCGCTGCAATCGCGGCATCTGCCGCGTTACCGCCCGCTTTTAAGATATCAATCGCTGTCGCGGCGGCCAAAGGGTGGGAGGTCGCGACCATGCCATTGGTTGCGAAGACGGCCGACCGGCCGGGGAGGTGAAAATCGCGCATCTGCAGTTGAGCCTCATAGGTTGAATTTACCTAAACATAGCGAATAGTGCGGCGGAGGCGAGAGGGGCTGCGCCAGCTTTGTGATTTTCTGATGCAAAGCCTTGCCCCCAAGGTGCCGCCCGCGTCATAAGTGGGCTGGAAATATATCAAAGAGGCCTGTCATGGAAGATGTGTATATCATAGGAGCGGCCCGCACGCCGATGGGGGGGATGCAGGGGGCTTTGGCCGATGTGCCTGCAAGCCAATTGGGCGGTGTCGCGATCGCAGCGGCTCTGGCTGCCGGCGATGTTGCGCCTCATGATGTGGATGAGTTGCTGATGGGTTGCGTTCTGCCGGGTGGGCAGGGCCAAGCGCCAGCTCGGCAAGCGGGGTTTGCCGCAGGGCTGAGCGAAGATGTCCCGGCAACGACGATCAACAAAATGTGTGGCTCGGGCATGAAAACCACCATGATGGGTTATGACCAATTGGCTTTGGGCCAGGGTCAGGTGATGGTCACGGGCGGCATGGAAAGTATGACCCAAGCGCCATATCTTTTGCCCAAAATGCGCGGTGGTGCGCGGATCGGTCATGCGCAAGTGCAAGACAGTATGTTTCTAGACGGCCTTGAGGATGCCTATGACAAAGGGCGTTTGATGGGCACATTTGCTGAGGATTGTGCGATGCATTTTCAGTTTTCTCGCGCTGCACAAGATGCCTATGCGCTGCGCTCGCTTGAGCGTGCTCTGGCCGCGCAGGCCAGCGGAGCGGCCAGTGCTGAAATAGCGCCTGTGACATCGGCCGGGCGCAAAGCGAAGGTCGAGGTTGCAATGGATGAGCAGCCGGGCAATGCGCGTCCAGATAAAATTCCACATTTGAAACCCGCATTTCGCGAGGGTGGGACGGTGACAGCGGCCAATTCGTCTTCCATTTCTGATGGGGCGGCGGCCTTGGTTCTGGCCAATGCCTCTGGTCTCGCGGCAAAGGGTTACACTGCGCGGGCGCGTGTGATGGGTCATGCCAGCCATGCTCAAGCACCCGGTTGGTTTACCACCGCCCCTGTTCCGGCCGCGCGAAAGCTGCTGGATCGTCTCGGCTGGACGGTTGCGGATGTAGATTTGTGGGAGGTTAACGAGGCGTTCGCTGTGGTGCCCATGGCCTTTATGCATGAGATGGAACTTACTCCGGATGTGGTCAATGTTTATGGCGGGGCTTGCGCTTTGGGCCATCCTATCGGCGCTTCGGGCGCACGAATCTTGGTGACCTTGCTGAACGCTTTGGAACGGCATGATCTCAAACGCGGTGTCGCGGCGATTTGCATTGGCGGGGGCGAGGGCACTGCCATTGCTATTGAACGCATGTGAAGGCCGCGGATATGGCACGGGTGAATTACAAAGACTTGAGCAAAACCATCACGAGCCTATGTGCCGGCGAGGACGATATGATTGCTCTTATGGCCAGTGTGGTTTGTGAGCTGCATCATAGCGATGACCGCTTTGATTGGACGGGCTTTTATCGCGTGACCGGGCCGGAGATGCTCAAGATTGGCCCCTATCAAGGTGGGCATGGCTGTTTGCAAATACCATTCTCACGCGGGGTGTGTGGTGCGGCTGCACGCTTGAGAGCCACGCAGTTGGTGCCGGATGTTGAGGCCTTTGAGGGTCATATTGCCTGCGCCAGCTCGACACGATCTGAGTTGGTCCTGCCGGTATTTAACAGCGCGGGTGATGTGATCGCTGTATTGGATATAGATAGCGATCAAGCTGATGCATTTACCCGCGAAGATGCCGAGGCTTTGGAGGTCATTCTTGCTTCGGTTTTTAGCAGATAAAATCCTGTGAAAATTTATTGCTTTTTTTCATATCTTCTGCCAACGATGATTTTGAGAATGAAAAAATGCTGGAAAATTTCACGCAATGCTACAGGGCCAGACAGATCTAAACACGCTTGGGGCTGATATTCGGGCTTTGCGTAAGGCACGGGGATTGACCCTTGCGGAACTGGCGCAAACCCTTGGCCGTTCGGTGGGCTGGTTGAGCCAGGTTGAGCGGGATATGTCCGAGCCCGGGGTCAATGATTTGCGCGACCTGGCTCGGGCCTTGGATGTGTCGATTTCGTCACTGTTTGGATCCGGTCCCGCGCCCGCCGATGAGGCTGGATATGTGGTCCGCAAAGACAGTCGGCGTCCGATTGGCAGCCGAGAAGCAGGATTGGTCGAAGAGCTGCTTTCTCCTGATTTGACGGATGATTTTGAGATGCTCCATTCGACTTTTGAACCGGGCGCAAAACTATACCCAGCGGTCTCCCGCCCCACGCAGGAGGTGGGATATATTCTTTCTGGGCAATTGAAGCTCTGGATTGGTGATGCAGACTACCTTTTGGCACCTGGTGACAGTTTTCGGATCAAGGGTGATTTTTTTCGCTGGGAAAACCCAACAGACAAACCCTGCCAGGTGATCTGGGTGATCGCACCGCCGGTGTATTGATGACATTTCAGGGCTGGATCATATTTGCGGGATTTTGGGTGGTTTTCGTGACCACACCTGGCCCGAATGCGGTCAATTGCATTAACAATGGCATGAGCTTCGGTCTGCGCCGAAGTCTTTGGGCCGTTTTGGCGATTTTGACTCAAGCAACCGCGTTTTTGATTCTATCGGCCTATGGGATCACCGCGCTGCTCTTGGCATCCCCGACTGCTTTTTTCCTGGCCAAGCTAGTCGGTGCGGTTGTTTTGATTTTTCTAGGCATTCGCGGTTGGATCATGGCGGCCACTCCGCCTAAGCTTAACCCAGCGGCTGGCTCCATATATGGGCGCGCTTTGGCAATTGCGACGATCAATGCAAAGTCAGTGGCCGGATATTTGGCCGCGTTTAGTCAATTCGTGCAGCCTGATGTGCCAATTTGGGATCAAATGGCGGTGATTATGCCCACGGCTTTGGGTCTGACTGCGCTGTCCTACACGGGCTATACCGCCCTGGGTGCGGCTTTTGGCAGATCGGCTATGGCCAAAGTCTTCAATGTCTCTTTGCGGCGTGGGCTGGCGCTTTGCTTTATCGTTTACGGGCTTTTGCTGGGTGGCAGTTCCATGCGGAGCACGGCATGAGGGAGGCTGTTCAATGATATGGGAGATCCTTTGGGGATTTGAGCCTGCGCTGATCACCGGATTTGTAATTGCTGGCTTGATCTTAAACATCACGCCGGGAGCAGATTTTCTTTATATTATGTCGAGCGGTCTTTCTGGCGGTTCGCGCATTGGCGTGGCTGCGGCATTGGGTGTGAATCTCGGTGTCGTGGTGCATATTTTGGCCGCAGCTGCCGGGCTGTCTGCTTTATTATTTGCCCATCCAGCGGCCTATGATCTCATTCGCATCTGCGGTGCAGCCTATCTGGCTTGGATGGCTGTGCAGGTTTGGCGCCGCAGCAGCACAGTGGCGCGCGCGCGCAGCTTCCCCGATGTTCGCCAAGCGGCGCGGCGCGGGTTTTTCATCAATGTGTCGAACCCGAAAACTGCGCTTTTTATCTTTGCCTTTATTCCGCAATTCACCGACCCCACCATTGGCCCGATATGGGTACAAATCTTGATCCTTGGCGCGATATTTTTGCTGAACGGAGCGGTCTTCACGCTCTGCCTTGGTGTTGGGTCGGGCTATTTCGCGGCTGCGCTGGGCAGGCGGGTCGGCGTTCTGAACAAAATATCTGCAATTTTACTCGGCGGGCTGGCAGCTCGTTTGATTATCGACTGAGGGAGACCAAAATGAGTGATTTTCCAACTACGGCACGGGTTGTCATTATCGGAGGCGGCGTTGTCGGCGTATCGACTCTTTATCATTTGGCAAAAGCCGGGTGGACCGATTGTGTCTTGCTCGAAAAAAATGAGCTGACCGCCGGATCGACCTGGCATGCGGCGGGCAATTGCCCATCCTTTTCGACCAGCTGGGCCATTATGAATATGCAGCGGTATTCGCTGGGCCTTTATGCGGGTTTGGCTGAAGAGGTTGATTATCCGATGAATTATCATGTCACGGGCTCTATTCGCTTGGCGCATGATAAAAACCGCATGCTGGAGTTTGAGCGTGCACGCACGATGGGTCGATATCAGGGCTTGGACATTGAGATGATGTCCATCTCAGACATGAAAGATGCCTATCCCTTCTTGGAAACGCATGATCTGGCCGGCGGGCTTTGGGATCCCGATGACGGGGATATTGACCCCGCCCAGCTCACACAAGCACTGGCCAAAGGTGCACGGGAAATGGGTGCCAGTATTCAGCGGTTTTGCCCAGCAACAGGCGTCACACAGGTGGGCGATGAATGGATTGTCCACACAGACAAAGGCGATATCCGCTGTGAAAAAGTGGTCAATTGTGCCGGTTATTATTCCCAACGGGTTGGTGAATGGTTCAAACCCTATGGCGGACGCACAGTTCCGATGACGGTGATGAGCCATCAATATTTTTTGACGGAAGAAATTCCTGAATTGAAGGAATGGACAGAAGCCAACGGGCGCAAAGTGCCCCTGCTACGGGATGTGGATTCCTCCTATTACCTGCGGCAAGATAAACACGGGTTGAACCTTGGTCCCTATGAGCGCAATTGCAAAGCGCATTGGGTGACGCCCGAAGATCCAATGCCCGAGGATTTCAGCTTTCAGCTATATCCTGACGATCTAGAGCGTTTGGAGTGGTATATCGAAGACGCTATGGCGCGGGTTCCGATCTTGGGCTCTCAGGGTGTGGGCCGGGTGATCAACGGCCCTATTCCCTATGCGCCCGACGGGCTTCCGCTCATCGGTCCAATGCCCGGAGTGAAGAACGCTTATGAAGGTTGTGTTTTCACATTTGGCATCACGCAAGGCGGCGGGGCCGGTAAGGTCTTGGCAGAATGGATCACGGAAGGGGAAACCGAATGGGATATGTGGGCGGTCGATCCGCGCCGTTATACGGATTATACGGATCAAGATTATTGTGACCGCAAAGCGATGGAAGTTTATGGTCATGAATATGCCATGCATTTCCCACATCACGAATGGCCGGCTGGACGGGATAAGAAACTCTCGCCGGTGCATGATAAGGTGACCGCAGCGGGTGGCGTGATGGGGGCTTACAACGGCTGGGAGCGTGCCAATTGGTTTGCGCAGCCGGGAGATGACACCTCCCATGAGGCCACTCAAACTTGGGAACGACAGGGCCCATGGGCTGAACGGATCCGCCAAGAGGTTGAGGCCGTGCGCGATCATTGCGGTGTATTAGATCTGCCCGGGTTCAGCCGTTTCAATCTCACAGGCGCGGGGGCTGCGGAATTCTTGCGCGGCAAAATTACTGGCGGTTTGCCGAAGATTGGCCGTATGAATTTGGCCTATTTTGCCGATGATCGGGGCCGAATTTTGACGGAAATGTCGGTTGTGCGCCACGCCGAGGAGCATTTCACATTGATCACCGCTGCCAGCGCGCAATGGCATGATTATGATGTGCTCAATTCAGATCTGCCCGCCGGGTTGGAGCTGGTGGACCATACGAAAGACTTTTCAACATTGATTGTCACGGGTCCGAAAGCCCGCGAGGTTTTGACCAAAATGGGGACGGATGCGGATCTGTCTTTGGGGTGGTTGACCCATCAAGCTGCACAGGTGGCAGGGCAAGATTGCGCGCTTCTGCGCGTGTCTTTTGCCGGAGAGCTTGGCTGGGAAATTCATGCGCAAAATGCCAATATGCCAGCACTGTATGATGCTGTAATTGCGGCTGGGGCCAAACCTTTTGGCATGTATGCGCTCAATAGCCTGCGCATTGAAAAAGGATACCGTGCTTGGAAAGGCGATTTGTCGACAGATTACAGCCTTTTGGAAGCGGGTCTTGAGCGTTTTGTCAAATTGGACAAGCCACAAGACTTCCCTGGCAAAGCCGCCTTGCAGAACGAAAAACAACAGGGCCGCAAAAAGGCTTTTGCCAGCTTGATTGTGGAGGCGGATGCCTATGATGCGCCTTATATGTCAACCATTTGGCATGATGGTGCGGTCGTGGGTGAAACAACCTCCGGTGACTTTGGGTATCGTGTTGGCAAGTCCATTGCCCTGGCCATGTTGCGCCCCGATTTGGCCGTGCCTGGAACAGAGGTTGAGGTCGAAATTTTTGGCCAACGCTGCAAGGCTGTGGTGCAGGACGATCAACCGCTTTGGGATCCAAGCAATGAGCGTTTGCGCAGCTGATAGGGAGCGAATGAAATGATAATTCTCGATGGCGGTTTGGGCCAAGAGTTGGTCAAACGTGCTGGGAAGGCCACGGATTTATGGTCCATGCAGGCGTTGCTCGACAACCCGGATATGGTGCGTGCTGTGCATGATGACTATTTTGCTGCCGGTGCGCAGATTGCTACCACCAATACCTATTCGGTTCTGCCAGACCGGCTGGAGAGCAAAGGCTTGGCCGATAAACTGCGGCCTATGACAGTCTTGGCCTGCGAAATGGCTGTGGCGTCTCGGGATGCACATGGATCTGGGCAGGTTGCCGGGTCATTGGGTCCGATTGGCTTTTCGTACCAACCAGACAAGGCCCCACCAGCCGAGCAGGCCGCCGAAATCTATGCAGATATTGCGCGGCTCCATGCGGATTATGTGGATTTTCACATTCTGGAAACTATGGCCTCTGTAGACCAAGCGCGTGGGGGGTTGATGGGTGCGGGGGTGACGGGCAAACCGATCTATGTCTCCCTCTCTGTGGATGACAGTGATGGCACCAAGCTGCGATCTGGCGAGCCGTTGGCTGATGCGATTGCGATGCTCAGCGCCTTTAATCCAGCCGCGGTTTTGATCAATTGCTCCCTGCCCGAGGCGGTCTCGCAGGGCCTGCCAATCTTGAACGGTCACGGGTTTAACCTGGGCGCCTATGCCAACGGGTTCACAGGCATTCATAAGCAATTTAATTCGATCCATGCGACGGTGGACCTGCTGAAATCTCGAACCGATTTAGGCCCGGCTGAGTATCTCGCCTTTGCGCAGGATTGGGCCAAAAGCGGGGCGGAAATTATCGGCGGGTGCTGCGAGGTCGGTCCGGCGCATATTCAACTTCTAGCTAAGGAACTGGGAGATTAATACGATGCTTAATGCTTCTGCGGTGGCCTGCATTGAACAGGTGCGATTGGGGTTTGTGGCCTCTGTGACATCGGGAGGACGCCCCTCTGTATCACCGAAAGGGACCTTTGTGGTTTTAGATGAGTGCAAGATTGCTTTTGCCGAAATTCGCTCACCCGGCACCATCAGCAATATTGGCCACAGTCCCGAAGTGGAGGTCAATTTTGTTGACAGTTTTCGCCGCAAGGGCTGGCGCATGCGTGGGGTGACGCAAATTCTGCGCTGTGGCAGCGCGGATTTTGAGGAGATTTTTCCAAAGTGGGAAGCGCTCTGGGCAGACCTATCCGCGCGCATTCGGGCCATTGTGGTGATCCAGGTGAGCGAGGTCAAACCGCTGTCCACACCACCCTATGATGATGGGGTGACGGAGGCGGAGATGATTGCGCTCTACAAAGAAAAATATGCCGAGATGTATCCTTAGGGATCATCTTGCTCATCAGTTTAAATTCCATAGGAGATGGATATGGCTCAGGTTCCTACAAAAGCGCGTGCGGTCATTATTGGCGGCGGGGTTATTGGCTGCTCTTTGGCCTATCATTTGGCCAAATTGGGCTGGAAAGACGTTGTATTGCTAGAACGCAAACAATTGACCTCTGGCACCACATGGCACGCCGCGGGCTTGATTGCGCAGCTTCGAGCGACGGCGAATATGACGAAATTGGCGAAATACAGCCAAGAATTATATGGCAATCTGGAAGCGGAAACTGGCGTTGCGACTGGGTTCAAGCGCTGTGGTTCGATTACTGTGGCTTTGACCGATGAGCGCCGTGAGGAGATCTATCGCCAAGCGGCTATGGCACGCGCCTTTGGGGTTGATGTCGAAGAGATCAGCCCAGCTGAGGTTAAGGCAAAATATGAGCATCTCAATATTGATGGGGTGACCGGTGGGGTTTGGTTGCCCCTCGATGGGCAGGGCGATCCGGCCAATATTGCCCTGGCTTTGGCCAAAGGCGCGCGGCAGATGGGTGCGCAGGTGTTTGAGCAAACCAAAGCCACGGGCGTCACCCGCGCGGGTCGTCGGATCACAGCGGTGCAATGGCAAAATGAGACGGGCGAAAGCGGTTCCATCGCATGCGAGCATGTGATCAACTGTGGCGGCATGTGGGGCCATGAGGTTGGGCGGATGCTGGGCGTCAATGTTCCACTCCAGGCCTGTGAGCATTTTTATATCGTCAGTGAGGCGATTGAAGGGCTGAGCCAAATGCCTGTGCTGCGCGTGCCCGACGAATGTGCGTATTATAAAGAAGACGCGGGCAAAATGCTCCTTGGGGCTTTTGAGCCGGTCTCAAAACCTTGGGCCATGGAGGGCATTCCGGCTGATTTTGAATTCGACCAATTGCCAGAGGATTTCGACCATTTTGAGCCGATTTTAGAAAAGGCAGTGTCGCGCATGCCGATGTTGGGTTCGGCGGGTATCCATACGTTTTTCAACGGACCAGAGAGCTTCACCCCCGATGATGCCTATCACCTTGGATTGGCACCAGAGATGGATAATGTTTGGGTCGCGGCCGGGTTCAACTCTGTTGGCATTCAATCCGCCGGTGGTGCGGGCCAGGCCCTGGCGCAATGGATGGAAGATGGTCAAAAACCCTTTGATCTTGGAGATGTAGACATTGGCCGGATGCAACCGTTTCAGGGCAACAAACACTATTTGTTTGAACGCTCGAAGGAAACGCTCGGCCTGCTTTACGCCGATCACTTCCCCTATCTGCAAAAAAAGACGGCCCGCGGTGTTCGGCGTACGCCATTTCATCACCATCTCAAGGAAAACGGCGCTGTCTTTGGCGAATTGGCCGGGTGGGAGCGGGCCAATTGGTTTGCCAATCCTGGGCAAGATCCCAATTATGCCTACAGCTGGAAGCGGCAAAATTTCTTTGACAACGTGGCAGCTGAACATAAGGCGGTACGCAGCAACCTTGGGCTTTATGATATGTCCTCTTTCGGCAAAATTCGCGTGGAAGGGCCGGATGCTTGTGCGTTCATGAACTATATTGGTGGCGGTCAATATGATGTCCCCTCTGGGAAGATCGTTTACACGCAATTTCTAAATGACCGAGCTGGAATCGAGGCTGATGTGACGGTCACGCGCTTGTCTGAGACCTGCTATCTGGTGGTCACCCCGGCCGCGACCCGTTTGGCCGATCAAACCTGGATGATGCGTCACAAAGGGGCATTCAATGTGGTGATCACAGATGTCACCGCCGGTGAAGCTGTCTTGGCTGTCATGGGGCCGAATGCCCGCAAACTTTTAGAGCGGGTTTCCCCCAATGATTTCAGCAATACCCATAATCCCTTTGGGACGGCACAGGAGATTGAGCTGGGCATGGGGCTGGCGCGGGTGCATCGGGTCACCTATGTGGGTGAGCTCGGCTGGGAGGTTTACGTCAGCGCAGATATGGCGGGTCATGTCTTTGAAACGCTCTGGCAGGCGGGACAAGATATGGATGCAAAACTCTGCGGCATGCATATGATGGACAGCTGCCGTATTGAAAAGGGCTTCCGACATTTTGGCCATGACATCACCTGTGAGGATCATGTGCTTGAGGCTGGATTGGGTTTTGCGGTGAAAACAGATAAAGCTGAGTTCATCGGTCGCGATGCGGTGCTGCGCAAGAAGGACGCCGGGCTTGATGCGCGGATGGTACAGTTCAAATTGACCGATCCAGAGCCGCTTTTGTACCACAATGAGCCGATCCTGCGGGATGGCGAGATTGTGGGTTACCTATCTTCTGGCAATTATGGTCATCACCTTGGTGGTGCGATTGGCTTGGGATATATCCCCTGTGCAGGTGAGAGCGCGGCAGAGGTTCTGGCCTCCTCCTATGAAATCGACGTGGCTGGAACACGGGTCGTGGCAGAGGCGTCGCTCAAGCCGCTTTACGACCCGACAGGCGCGCGTGCCAAGGCTTAGGGCCCCTGGGCGGGCGCCTTCGGGCGCCTCGCCGCATTAACCATAAAGTTATTTTCCCGGCTCGATTCCACTGAGTTTCGTTGATCGCATTGTGCCATCAAGTTAATATTGGATTAACAAAATTACCTGGAACTTTTGAGGGGCTTAAATTTAAGCCACTGATTAGAAATGACTTTAATGAATCCCATGCGACGTTTAAACCGAACTTCAGCAGTGATATGCCTGTTATTGGCCTGCGCGCCCCGAGCATATGCGCAAGATATTGAACACGGTGAAGCCCTGGTTGCGTCAGCTCCTGAGAGCAAGCTTGCCGGTGTGTATCAGCATGGCCAGGGTGGCTCGCAAGTGCCTGCAAAAGGGCTTGCAGCCTATCATCAGGCGGCGTCTCAAGGAGATGTAGAGGCGCAATACGCTCTGGCCAGAATCTATGAGGACCAAGACCGCGTATCCTTCGACTACAGCAAGGCCCATAGTTGGTATAGATTGGCTGCCACCAACGGGCATCTTGGTGCGCAGAGCCGGTTGGGGCTATTGTTCGAATTTGGAAAAGGCGTGGCGCAAAGTCGGGTGCAGGCGCATATGTGGTATAGCATTGCGGTTTTGAACGGAAATAAAGCTGCTGCATTTTGGCGCGATTCCTTGGCAGAGGATCTTGAACCCTATGAAATTCTGACAGCGCAAATCTTGGTGCAGGAATGCCTCAGCAGTCGATATAGCAACTGCGGCGAGTGAGGTTTGGGCCAAACCGTTTTGGTGTTTCAACTTGGGATTTGCTGAGTGGCGCAATGGATCCCGCCGCCAATTTCTCCCAAAGGATCCGTATTAAGCGTGACAATCTCGCGGTTGGGATAGTGGCGTTGCAGGGCCTGCACCGCTACGCGGTCAGTCGTAGCATCGCCAAATTGTGGGGCAATCACCGCGCCGTTGCAGACATAAAAATTGACATAGGAGGCCACAAAATCATCTGTATGACGCATGCGGTGATGGCTGGGCTCTGGAATCACATCAACCGCAAGGCCGGCATTCACCAGCGTGTCATATGTCTTTTGTGCCGCCCGATGGAACGGATCACGGGCATCGGGTTTGGTCGGTAGATTGATCAACACGCGGCTCGGCCCGGTGAACCGCGCCAGACTGTCAATGTGATAATCTGTGATATCTTGCCCTTTAACGCCTTTTGACCATATCAACCGCTCCGCCCCAAAGGCAGTTTTCAAACGCGAGGCGATTTGATCGCGACTAAGACTGGGATTGCGATTGCCGATGACCCAACTGCTTTCATGTGCGATTAATGTGCCGTGGCCGTCCTGATCGACGCCGCCGGCTTCCCCAAAAAGGCCGCTATCATGAATTGCAAAGCCCAGTTTTTGGGCCACCGCCCGTGCCACTTCGCCATCAAAGCCATAGAGCTGTTTGCGGCCCCAGCCGTTAAATTGAATATGGCTGAGCAGGCGGTCACCGAGATGGTTGCGGGCGATCAGAGGGCCAGCATCGCGGGCCCAGAGATCGTCGGTTGGGATATCCCAGAGCGTGACGCCGGCGCTCAAGCGCGGGCGGATCATGTCATGCAGCGCGGCATCAGCGCAGAGGATCACCGGCTCAAAATGGGCAATAGTATTGGCAATTTCTGTGATGCACCGATGAAGCAGACCGCGAAAGTCTCGGTCTGGATAGATCTGACGACTTGCGGGCCACATCATCACTGTGGCTTCCTGCGGGCTGTCTTCTGCCGGCACGCAGAACCCAGGCGGCACCCCCATCACCTCAGCAACTGTGGGCAGCACAGGGGGCGCGCAGGCTGCCAAAGCCTGAGCAAGGAATTGGCGACGACGCATGGTGGCTCCATTGGTTTGCAGTCGACTAATATCTTATTTTTCGACATCCTGCACATGCTCTTGGATGTCTAAATATGCTGAAAAAAGATCGGCTTCACTCACAACCCCGATCATTTTTCCACTCGGCTGTTCAATCACCGGGATGGTCTCTCCGACGAAATCTGATGCCACTTCTATTGCTTCGAGCATGTCTTGATCCGAGTTTAAACTCAAAGGCCTGCGGTCCATGAGGTCTCGCACGGCTTGATCTTTATCAGCTTCCATCAGACGAATAATCGACAGCTTACCCTCCAAATGACCCTCTGGTGACAGGCAATATGCCTCTGTGTGTTGCGCCTGACTAAGTTGATTTAACACCGTCGTAACCGTGCAATTTGACGGCGCGGATACAAAATCATCGTGAGCGCGTTCACCGACGTAAGCTTGAGACAAGCTGAATTTTCCACGGCCAAATCGCAGATCAATGCCCCTGTCTAAAAGCTGCCGATCAAAAAACGAATTGCCAAATAAATTGGAGGAAATGACTTGGCTTACGATCACCGCAAGCAGGGTGATAAGCGTGAATTCATAAGAAAGTGTAAGCTCCAATACGATAAATATCGTCGCCAATGGCGCGCCAACAACGCAGGCCGCAACCGAGGCCATACCCGCCAAGGCCAGAGCCATGCCCAATCCGGGTAGACCTAAAAACGCGAAACATTTGGCCAAGACAGCGCCGGTTGCAGCGCCAATCAAGAGCGAGGGTGAAAAAACCCCTCCGAAAAAACCAAATCCGAGACAAAGACTGGTTATGATGATTTTGGCCAGCAGTAAGGATAATATAAAAATCAAACTTCCTTGGGTACTTAATACCTTGGCCAAAACATCAGTACCAAGGCCCAAGGCTTCAGGTATGACAAGGCTAACGGCAATCACCGCAAGAACCGCGACAAAAATTGTTTGATACGCAGGCCGGTTTAATCGACCGTTTAACTGGGCAAAATATCGCAGGCTGTGCATGAAAACTATGGCCACCAACCCAAATACAACCCCGGCAATAGCCACAGGTATAAATGCGCTGACCAAGGTCGGACCGGTCTCCACTATTTCAAGCGGATGCGGTATGTTAAAAAAGTAACGCTCCATCGCGGCTGCTACAATCGCACTTGTCGCTATCGGGGCCATGGCACTGGGCGAATAATGCCTTAAAATGGCCTCATGGGCGAAAATGACTCCCGCAATCGGAGCTGCAAAACCAGATGAAATCGCCGCGGCTACACCGCAACCTATGACTACATCCGTGCCAATTCGAAGGTTAAGTAACTTTTTTGCAGCTGTCCCAGCCGTGGCTCCAAAATGAACCAAAGGGCCATATTGACCAACAGAGGCATAACCCATTGCTGACACTAATGCGGCAATCGTCGATGCGATACCTGTCTTTATATCCAGTTGATCAAGGTTTTGATGTGCGGCGTAAATGGAATCCGCCGGACCATTCCACTTTGTGATATTGAACAGCTTCCTCAAAAGCAAAATAGAAAAAGCGGCCAGCGTTACAAACAGGCATATCTTTAGATCTAAAATGAAGATGCCGAAATTTATAAACCGCGCATCTGCAAGAAAATCCATATTTTGCGCAAATTGTACGAGGTAGACAAACCCACCTACTATTACAGACACTATCACACCGATAGCCGCTCCAATTCCTGAGCTTGCGTAAATGCTTAGGATGGATTTTGGTGCCAATTTCAGCTCAAAATGTTTGATTTCACACTCCCTTACCAAATTAATGAACGGAGAAATCTGACATTTCAACTCATTTTTATAACGGTTGGCGTGATTGCCGAGGTGGGTGTGGGGAATGATTTGCGGGATGCCGCAGCTGGCAGGACCATTGTGACAGGTGAAATTGCATTGCTCACCAACACCATCACCGCCGGCGCTCTTTTGGCGTCGCAATGGGCAGTGTGTGGATATCCCTTTGCGGGGCCGCACCATCGGTTCGGAAAAGCATAGATGGCCAATTTAGGCCAGTATGCGCCGATGCGCCGCCACGCGCGCGGATCAATTGTGGTGAAGCTCACTCTGAAATTGGTGCGACGCGCCATTGTCTTACCGGGAAAAACAAAAGGCCTAGGCCGCGAAGCCTAGGCCTTTGTATGAGTGGTGAGCCCTGATGGGTTCGAACCATCGACCTACTGATTAAAAGTCAGTTGCTCTACCGGCTGAGCTAAGGGCCCACTGCGGCGCTGTCTAGAAAGGGTGGAGGGCGGGGTCAAGGGCTTTTCTGATCTATTGCTGGATTCCTTTTAATTCCACCGATATATGGCCCTCATGACGCAGCAGATTTCCTTTATGAAGATGCATGGGCTTGGCAATGACTTTGTTATTGTCGATTCGCGCGGTCCTGGGCCACTGATTTCCGAGGAGATGGCCCGCAGATTAGGGAATCGTCATCTGGGAGTGGGGTTTGACCAGCTGGCGGTGATAAGTGATTCGCCGCAGGCGGATGTCGCCTTAACCTTTTTCAACGCGGATGGCTCGACAGCGGGTGCTTGCGGCAATGCCACGCGCTGTGTTGCGCAATATGAGATGCAGCGCTTGGGGCGGACGACTCTCTCTTTGATTACAGAGCGCGGCATCTTGCAGGCGCGTCAGCAGGGCGCTTTGGTAAGCGTCAATATGGGTCATCCCATGCTCAATTGGGACGAGGTGCCTTTGGCGCGCGAAATGGACACTTTGCACTTGCCGCTTGAGGGTCAACCAACAGCCACCGGCATGGGCAACCCACATTGTACGTTTTTTGTTGAAAATGCCGATGCGATAGATTTGGCGCAATTGGGACCAAAGTTTGAACATGATCCGCTGTTTCCAGAACGGACCAATGTGCAATTTGCGCATGTGCTGGGGGAGAACCGCCTGAGAATGCGGGTCTGGGAGCGCGGTGTGGGGGTGACGCTGGCCTCTGGCTCTTCATCTTGTGCCACGGCGGTTGCAGCGGCGCGTTTGGGCCTCACGGGCCCGACGGTTGAAATTCAGCTCGACGGCGGTTCGATTCATATTGATTGGCGCGAAGATGGCGTCTGGATGACCGGCGCAACGATGCATGTGTTCGACGGCCAACTGACTGTGCAATTCCTGGAGAGCTTCCAATGAATGCGCCAATCTTTTCAAATCATGGCTGCCGGTTAAACATGTATGAAACCGAGGCGATGAAAGAGCTGGTGACGCAATCGGGTCTCACCGATACGGTTGTGGTGAATACCTGCGCCGTGACCGCAGAGGCGGTGCGTAAGGCCAAGCAAGATATACGCAAGCTGCGCCGCATACATCCGCAAGCAAAATTGATTGTAACCGGCTGCGCAGCGCAGACCGAGCCTGAGAGTTTTGCGCAGATGTCCGAAGTGGATGTTGTGCTTGGCAATACGGAAAAAATGCAGCCTGCAACCTGGGCCGGCTTGGCAGGAGACTTTGGCACAGAGCCGGTGCAGGTGGATGATATCATGTCTGTGACCGAAACAGCCGGTCATTTGATCGACGGTTTCGGAACCCGCAGTCGTGCTTATGTGCAAGTACAAAATGGCTGTGACCACCGCTGTACCTTTTGCATTATCCCATTTGGTCGCGGCAATTCGCGCTCTGTGCCAGCCGGGGTTGTGGTCGATCAGATCAAAAGATTGGTGGATCGCGGCTATGCGGAGATTGTGCTGACGGGTGTGGATATGACGAGTTGGGGCGCAGATTTGCCCGCAACCCCGCGTTTGGGAGATTTGGTGCTTCGGATCCTAAAGCTGGTTCCAGATTTGCCGCGCCTGCGGATCAGCTCGATCGATTCTATTGAAGTCGATTCTGCATTGATGCAGGCCATTGCGACAGAGCCGCGCTTGATGCCGCATTTGCACCTGTCCCTACAGCATGGCGACGATCTGATTTTGAAACGCATGAAGCGGCGACATTTGCGCGACGATGCCATTAGGTTCACCGAGGAGGCGTTGCGCCTGCGTCCTGAGATGACCTTTGGGGCGGATATTATCGCAGGGTTTCCAACAGAGACCGAAGCACATTTTGAGAATTCCTTAGCGCTGGTTCGGGAGTGCAACCTCACATGGTTACACGTCTTTCCGTATTCAGTGCGCAACGGCACGCCCGCCGCCCGCATGCCGCAGGTGAACGGCCGTGACATCAAAGACCGGGCTGCCCGCCTTCGTCAGGCGGGAGAGGGGCAAGTTGCGCGCCATCTTGCCGCCCAGATTGGACAAGTTCACAGCGTGTTGATGGAAAGCCCCACGATGGGGCGCACACAGCAATTTGCCGAAGTGACCTTTGATCAGGCTCAACCTGAGGGCCAGATCATCTCTGCCGAGATCACATCAATGTCTGGCCTGCAATTACAAGGGCGGGCTGCGTGAGCTTGGAGATGTCGCTGCCTGCTTTGTACAGTTTTCGTCGCTGCCCCTATGCTATGCGGGCGCGGCTTGCGATTTTGGCGTCTGGCTTGAGCGTGGAGCTGCGCGAGATCGTGCTGCGCGAGAAGGCGCCGGAATTTCTCATCAGCTCTCCGAAGGGCACAGTGCCAGTATTAGTCTTGCCCTCTGCGGTGATTGAGGAGAGCTTGGACGTGATGCTCTGGGCATTGGAAAACTCAGATCCAGAAGGTTGGTTGGTCATGCCCGAGGCGGGATATGACTGGATCTCTCGCTGTGACGGTCCGTTCAAAACCGCATTGGATCACACGAAATATGCCGTGCGCTATCCCGATCTAAACCCGGAGCAAGAGCGCCAGCGGGCGGCGGAATTCTTGGTGGATTTAAATTTGCAACTTGCCAACTCAGATTGGCTTTTTGGCTCAAAATGCACCCTGGCAGATATGGCAATTGTGCCATTCATACGGCAATTTGCCAATAGCGACCGCAGCTGGTTTAACGCCCAGCCCTGGCCAAATTTGCAGCGCTGGCTGTCGGTATTTTTGGCGTCGGATCGCTTTGCCAATATTATGACAAAATACCCCAAATGGCAGGCGGGTGATCGCCCGGTGATGTTTCCCGATCCAGCTTAGCTATTTGCGTCTCAGCGTGTCACCATAGGCGATTTTGGGTGACAGTTCGATGACGTTGCCCATCGGTTCCAGCGAAGGATCGTTGCGCGAGGCGATAATTTTGGCCGCCATTTGACCGATCTCAAAACGGCAGCTGTCCATTGTCGCCAATTTCTGTGGCAGCCCGTCAATCAGTTCAACTTTGTTGAACCCTGCCAAACCCATTTGCCCAGGCACAGAGATCCCCTGTTCGCGCAGATGCAACAGGCCGCCTGCGCCAATCATATCGTTGGAATAATACATAAAATCTAATTCGGGCGAGCGTTCCATCATTGCGGCGGTCATCTCGCGGCCTTTGGCCAAAGCCGAACCGCCTGTGTAAAACTCCTGATCCATGATCTCGACACCCTGTTTGCCCAAGGCTTGCGTGAAGCCCTCAAAGCGTTTTCGGGCCCGATGATCGAGGGGCATCTGTGTGCCCATGAACCCGATATTTTGATAGCCAGATTTCAAGATGGCCTCTGCCATTTTACGCCCGGCGCGCCGGTGGGAAATACCCACCATCGCATCAATGGGTTCGCCGTCAATATCCATGATTTGCACCACGGGAATTCCTGAGTTGACGAGCATTGCGCGCGCGGTCTCCGATTGCTCAAGCCCGGCAATGATCACGCCAGAGGGCCGCCAAGAGAGCATTTCATAGAGCACTTTTTCTTCGCGTTCTGGTAGGTAATTTGTCACCCCAACGACAGGTTGCAAGGGGGTGTCATCCAATGCATCAGATATCCCGGTCATCACTTCGGGAAAAACCATATTTGACAAAGACGGAATAATCACCGCCACCAAATTCACCCGCTGCGAGGCCAAGGCCCCAGCAATTTTATTTGGCACATAGCCTAGGGTCTTGGTTGCGTTTAACACTTTCTCACGTGTTGCGGCCGAGACATCGCCTCGATTGCGCAACACGCGGCTCACCGTCATCTCCGACACGCCCGATACTTCAGAAACATCGCGGAGGGTCAGGGGGCGCTTTTGTTGACTCATGTCTTGATCCATATTTACCTTTCTCAAGGTTACCCAAGCCAATGGGGAATGTCCAAGCCTACTATGCGCCTGGACTGAATATGCCAAAAGGTACAAAATTCTCGCACTGGCATTCCCAAGATATTTTTGGCAAAACGCACGCGTGGCTCAGTGGCTCAACTGGATAGAGCAGCCCCCTCCTAAGGGGCAGGTTGCAGGTTCGAATCCTGCCTGGGTCACCATTCACCTTGGTTATTTATGTTCTTGGTGTTTGGGGATGTGCCGTGGTGCCGTGGGGGTTAGGAGTTCTGGAGCGTTTTTTCGATATAGGCCTCCAGCCCGTCAAGATCGAGCGGATTAAAGTGACCGAACCCCTGCATCCAGGCCCAGGCGGCTTGCATGGCATCGGGATCGAGTTTGCACCATTTCACCCGGCCGCGGCGCTCTTGTTGGATCAGTCCGGCGTTGCTGAGCACACTTAAATGTTTGGAGATCGCCGCCAAAGACATCTCAAAAGGTTCCGCCACATCGGTCACAGCCATGTCATCTTCCAGCAATAGGGTGAGGATCTGCCGCCTTGTGGGGTCGGAGAGGGCGGAAAAGATGAGATCAAGAGAGGTGGCCATGACCTGACTGATACCCAAAGCGCTGCGATCGTCAACCGAATGGTTGAATATCCTTTTTGATGCGATTTGCGCGCTTTGCGCCTGCCTTGTCATTGGTGACAGAAGTGGAATTATCCAAAATATCATGAAAACAATTGCTTATATCAAGAGCCGGCCTGCAAACTGGAATTGACTCTGCCGGCAGAGGCGACTATCTCCCCCGCAACACTCTTAGACAGGGGGTTTATGTGCCGACGCCAGATCCGCAGAAGCTCACAGAGCTCGAAAATCGCATTGCGAGGATGAAGGCGGCTACGGCACCAAAACCCGCCAAAGAGGAGCATTATACAATGGCCAATATGGCCTGGCGTATGGTGATAGAATTGGTGGCGGGTATCGCCATTGGATTTGGGATTGGGTACGGCTTGGACTGGCTGTTTGGCACAATGCCAATTTTCCTGATCTTGTTTATAGGTTTGGGCTTTGTGGCCGGTGTGCGCACGATGATGCGTACGGCTCAGGAAGTTCAAAACATGCACATGGCGAAAGCCACAGACGAAAAAGAGGGTTAAGACCTTGGCAACAGAAACATATGGCGAAGCAGAAGCCGGCCTGGTATTTCATCCGATGGATCAATTCCAAGTCACACCATTGTTTGGTGGCGGTACAGTAGAATGGTTCACAATTACGAATGTGACCCTTTGGATGGGCCTCACAGTCTTATCCATTGTCGCGCTATTGGTTTTCGGCGCCCGTGGCCGGGCTTTGGTGCCCACCCGTAGCCAGTCGGTGGCCGAATTGGCCTATGGGTTGGTCTATAAGATGGTGGAAGATGTCACCGGCAAGGACGGTGTTGTTTATTTCCCATATATCATGACTGTGTTTATGTTTATTCTGATGGCCAACTTCCTAGGCCTTCTTCCCCTCGCCTTCACCACCACAAGCCACATTGCCGTGACAGCGGTTCTGGCTCTGGCGGTTTTCATCGCCGTGACGGTGCTGGGCTTCGTGAAAAATGGGTTTGGATTCTTGAGCCTGTTTTGGATCTCATCCGCGCCGCTCATCCTGCGCCCAATTCTGGCGCTGATTGAAGTGATCTCTTACTTCGTGCGCCCTGTCAGCCATTCCATTCGTTTGGCGGGCAATATGATGGCGGGCCACGCTGTTATCAAAGTGTTCGCAGCCTTTGCGCCTTTGGTTCTTATTTCGACGGGTATCGGTCTGGTGGTGACACCGCTGTCGATCCTCGCGATCACCGCAATATATGCCTTAGAAGTGCTCGTTGCCTTCATCCAGGCCTATGTTTTCGCAATTCTGACCTGCGTATATCTGCGAGATGCGCTGCATCCGCACCACTAAGGTCTGAACTCTTATCTATCTATACTATAATCAAGGAGACTATGAAATGACTGGCGATATCGTACAAATGGGTGCTTACATCGGTGCTGGCTTGGCTTGTATTGGCATGGGCGGCGCAGCTTTGGGCGTGGGAAATGTTGTGGGCAACTTCCTGTCCGGCGCTTTGCGCAACCCTTCCGCAGCTGGCGGTCAAACTGCAACGATGTTCATTGGTATTGCGTTCGCAGAAGCTTTGGGGATCTTCTCATTCCTCGTCGCTCTGCTGCTGATGTTCGCAGTATAATCCATCCGTTCCTTAAGGTTCTGGGGCCTCACATGAGGCCCCGGTTCGCCCTCAGGTATTGGAGGAATTGATATGGCAACACAAACAACAGATGCGGGTCAAGCCGCGGCCGGTGCTGCAAAAGCAGGCATGCCGCAGCTCGATTTTTCGACCTTTTCGAACCAAATCTTTTGGTTGGTCATAACGCTTGTTGTGATTTACTTCGTTTTGTCGCGCATTGCTCTGCCGCGTATCGGTGGTGCTCTGGCGGATCGCGCGGGGACGATCACGAATGATCTGGCTGAAGCGGAAGACTTGAAGAGCCAGGCGCTGGCGGCTGAACAGGCCTATGAAAAAGCGCTGGCCGATGCCCGTGCTGAGGCTCAGAATATCAACGTCGCAATGCGCGCTGAAATTCAGGGTCAGCTGGATGAAGAATTGGCTAAGGCTGATGAACAGATTTCTGCGCGTACGGAAGAAGCGGCGGCAGCATTGGCTGAAATTCGCAAATCAGCGAAAGCCAATGTAAAAACTGTCGCCAAAGCGACTGCCAAAGAAATTGTTGCGGCGATGGGCGGTAAGGCAGATGCTAAAACCTTAACAGCTGCCGTGACTGAACGGATGAAAGGCTAAGACATGAAATATATCTCAGCCCTAATATTAACCGTTGTGGCCTCACCGGCGCTGGCCGCCAGTGGACCATTCTTCTCGCTCTACAATTCCAATTTTGTGGTTCTGTTGGCGTTTATCGGCTTTGTGGCCTTGGTTCTGTATCTTGGTGTGCCGAAAATGCTCGGCAAGATGCTGGATGCCCGCGCCGATGGTATTCGCTCAGAGTTGGAAGAAGCGCGTTCCTTGCGGGAAGAGGCGAAGGCTCTGCTGGCCTCTTATGAGAAGAAGCATGCCGAGGTCAAAGCTCAAGCCGATCGTATTGTGGAGGCCGCGCGTGTCGAGGCCGCTGCGGCAGCCGAACAGGCTAAGGCCGATATCAAAGATTCGGTCGCACGACGCATGGTTGCTGCGGAGGAGCAGATTGCATCCGCAGAGGCCTCAGCGATCAAAGATGTGCGTGATGAAGCGATTGTTGTGGCCGTGGCCGCAGCCCGTGACATCATTGCCAATCAGATGACGGCGGCAGATGGCAATAGTTTGATTGACGAAGCCATTGAACAGGCTGGCTCAAAGCTACACTAGCCGATGATGTGACCTATGAAACAAAAAGCCCAGGGTGCAAGCCTTGGGCTTTTTTGTACCGAGCGCGCGTCAGAACGGGGCTTTTAGGGACGCTCCAAAGCATGTGAAAAGCGCAGCTTGGCGACCTCTTCATTTTTATTTGCGCGCTCTTGTTCTTTCAAAACGCCACCGACGAAATCCAAGTGTAAATGCACCGCCTGCCGTGCTGCATCTGGGTTGCGTGATTGGATCGCATCATTGATGGCACCATGTTGTTCCAGCAGTTGCGACCGGCCACTCTTTTGCCGAAATGTTGCCTTGCGATTGTAAAACACGCCGGTCTGGAGCAGATCATACATTGAGCGCATCATATGTAGCATCACCACATTATGCCCCGCTTCGCAGATCGACATGTGAAACTGAGCATCTAATCGCGCCTCTTCGTCTGATGAGCGCTTGGATTGTGCCGCCTCCATTTTCTTGTAAATGGTGTTGATGACCTTGAGGTCCGTATCAGATCCGATGCGGGCGGCGCGTTCTGCGGCCAGGCCCTCCAAATCTTTGCGAAATGCCAGATAGTCGTAAACCGCTTCCTCATGGGTTGAAAACAATCGCATGAGGGCCGGGGAAAAGGCAGAGCCTAAAACCTCTGCCACAAAAATTCCTGCGCCTGCGCGCGCCGTAAGAAGTCCAGCTTGCTGCAACTCACTTAGGGCCTCCCGAAGTGAGGGGCGCGATACAGCCAGCTTTTCCGCAAGTTCTCGCTCTGAGGGCAGGCGCTCACCTGGACGCAAAATGCCGCGTAGGATCAGCTGTTCCACTTGCCGAACAACGGATTTTGACAGTTTTTCTGAATCAATTCTTTGAAACGGCATGCATCCCCCCATAGATTGGTCAAATTATATGACCAGTCTACGGAAAGCAACCGTCATCGCGAGACGCGGCGTTGCGTTACTTCAGCCAGGCGGCGGCGGCGCGCCGCCGCGTGATTTGAGGCCAGGTTACAGGTTTGGTCGGATTACAATTTCCACCCGGCGGTTCTGGGCACGGCCGGTCGCAGAGAGATTGCTGGCCACGGGTTCCCCCTCACCACGCCCAAATGTGCGCAAGCGGACGGGTGGCACGCCATTGCTCATCAAGACGTCCGCCACTGCATTTGCACGACGTTGCGACAGCGCTTGGTTGTAATTGGCGCTCCCGGTGTTGTCCGTATGGCCTACAATCACGATGGTGGACTCTGGATAGGCCTGTAAATTTCCGGCCACAACGCCCAAGTCGCGGCGCAAGTCACTGCGCACAGCAGCGCTATCCAAGGCAAATAGAATATCCTGTGGCATTGTGACGATGAGCTCGGAGCCAGTGTTTGTAATGTCGACTTGATCATTGTTCAGATCCCGGCGCAAATCAGCCGCCTGTTGATCCAGAGTTTGACCAATTGCATTGCCGGCCGTCGCGCCGACAATCGCACCAATAATTGCTCCCTTTTTGCGGTCATTTTTGCTCGACATCTCCATGCCTGCGATGGCACCAATCATACCGCCCATGATCGTACCTGCGGTGGTGTTATCACCCGGCTTGCTATTGGCCGCGCTCTCTGGCGTGACGCAACCCGTGAGAACCACCAATGCGGATCCGGCGAGTACAGAAGATAAAAGTTTCATGGTGGGTTCCTCAAATCAGGTCAAATTCTTGCAGCGTCTTGTTATGCGAGAATTTCCATTCTGGCGCAATTCACGGAATTGTGTGGCGGCAAGGCTTCGCTCATGAATGACAGATTATGTGCAAAAACACGCCAAGAAATTTTGGTTTAGTTTTGCGCAAATTTTTCATATAGATCTGCCATGGCAAAACAACTCCCCTATCCGGTTATGCGCGAAATCTTCTCGCGGTTTGAAAACAGCGAAGCTGAACCAAAGGGGGAGCTCAATCATGTGAACGCCTATACGCTCGTGGTGGCCGTGGCGCTTTCGGCGCAGGCGACAGATAAGGGCGTCAACAAAGCCACAGAGGCCCTGTTCAAAATCGTCGATACGCCGCAAAAAATGCTGGATCTCGGTGAGGAGGGGTTGATCGACCATATCAAGACCATCGGCCTTTATAAGACCAAAGCCCGCAATGTGATGAAGATGGCGCAGATTTTGGTGCAAGAGTTTGGGGGCGAGGTGCCCAATTCACGGGCTGCCCTGCAAAGCCTACCAGGGGTTGGACGTAAGACTGCAAATGTGGTGTTGAATATGTGGTGGCAGCAGCCGGCACAGGCGGTGGATACGCATATTTTTCGGGTGGGAAATCGCGCGGGCATTGCGCCGGGCAAAACGGTTGATCAGGTTGAACGGGCGATTGAAGACAATGTGCCTGCGGATTTTCAGTTGCATGCACATCATTGGTTGATATTGCATGGACGATATATTTGTGTCGCGCGAAAGCCCAAATGCCGCGCCTGCATTATCAGTGATTTATGCCAATTTGAGGAGAAAACTCAGTGAGCAAAGCCTATCAGGTGGTTGGTATTGGAAATGCCGTGTCAGACGTTATTGCGACCAGTAGCGATGAATTTTTGGCCGAACATGGGGTTGAAAAGAGTATCATGCAGTTGGTCGACCAGACGCGCGCTGAAGCGCTGTTTGCGGCGATGGACAGTCGAACAGATGCCCCTGGTGGATCTGTGGCCAATACGATTGCGGGTCTGGGATCCTTGGGTCTTCGCACGGCGTTTATCGGTCGGGTTGCTGATGATGATTTGGGTCTCTCCTACGCTTTGGCCATGCAGGCAGAGGGCACGGATTTTCCGAACCCGCCGGTGCGTAATGCCGATCTTCCAACGTCACGTTCCATGATTTTCGTATCGCCCGATGGTGAGCGTTCGATGAATACCTATCTTGGAATTTCCTCAGAGTTGGGACCGGAAGATGTGCCCGATGAGGTGCTCGCCGATTGTGAAATTTTGTTCCTTGAGGGGTATTTGTTTGATAAGGCCCCGGGTAAGGAGGCGTTTCGCAAAGCTGCATCGCTGGCGCGACAATCTGGGGCGCGGGCTGGAATTTCGCTGTCGGATCCATTTTGTGTGGATCGACATCGCGATGACTTTCGCGCGTTGGTATGCGGCCCGTTGGACTTTTTCATATGCAACGAGGAGGAGCTAAAGTCGCTGTATCAAACCGATGACTTGGCGCAAGCGCTCAAAATGGGGGCTAGGGATTGTGAATTGGTGGTCTGCACGCGCTCTGCGCAGGGCGTGTCGATATGCCAGGGAGATGAGCGATGGGATGTGCCGGTTGTCCCGGTGACCCCGGTGGATGCCACAGGCGCTGGTGACCAATTTGCCGCTGGCTTTCTTTATGGGGTGGTACAGGGGTTTGATTTTCCGACCTGCGGCAAGATTGGTGGCATCGCCGCTGGAGAGGTGATCGGCCATATCGGTCCGCGCCCCGCCAGTTCCATCGCGGAACTTCTCAAAAACCAGGGCATTATTTAAACTGGCGTTTAGGTTCCGCTCAATTTTGCGTGAATTTCAGCAAGATCAATCTCGCCGGTGGGCATCTTATTGGCGGGATCTTCAAAACTATATTTGAACAGATCAAAATCACGTTTGAACATCTCATATACCAAATGCATCGACAGATCGTCGAAATACGCTTCCACCGGATGCGCGCGCTTGGGGCCGTGGCCTTCGCTTTCGTTGAACTTTGGAATGGTCTTCAAGTCGACTTTATTGGGAGTTTCAATGGCGTCTAAAACCGTTTGCATTCCGTCATTGAATTTTTCGGTCCAAAAGATGTGATCATAGGTGCCGCCGTTGGCTACAAAAGTTGAGACATGGCCCGAGGTTGCAGACCAATGGATATCCGGATCCATTGGCTTGCGCCATTTTATCGTGTCTCTGGCGAAGAGTAGAAATCGCCGAAAACTCTTGATCTGATCAAATTGGAAATCATCATCAGGACTTCCCACTTCGATCCCATATTTCTGGATCAGAAGCGGGACCAGATTGCCGCGATAATAGTTGCCATTGCGTTGAATGCCGCAAATTTTGTCAAAAAACGAGCTCAATATCCGCGTATAAGGATTGCGGACACAGGTGAATGCATAGCTGCGATGCTCTGCCACATTCTGTGTGATTGCTGCTCTAGAATTTTCTTGAGACCATTTATGCAACCCAGCTTTCGAGTCGTGAATATCACCATCAAAAAATTCACCGTGGTCCGAGTAATACATGATCTGGCCAATGGTGGAACATGCGCATTTCGGCATAACACGATACACGACACTTTCGGACTCAGTCATCCAAGTTCCAGGAAAACCCATGTAAATTACTTTCTTTCAAACCGATTGACGCTGTACCAGCGGAAAATAAATTAATATAATGTAGATAAATTATGACCGAATTATTTAATCAGCAATAGAGATATCATTAATTTTATGGTGAGAGTTGCATTTATTCTATTATGTCATAAGGATGGCCGCTCAATTATTGAACAAGCGCGCCGCCTTGCGGCTGCCGGAGATTACGTCTCCATCCATTTTGACGCCGGTGGCGCGCGCGCTGATTTTCGGGCTATTCGCGAGGCCTTGGCGGACAATCCTAACATTTGTTTTGCCAAAAAGCGGCTAAAATGCGGGTGGGGCGCATGGTCGTTGGTGCAAGCCAGCTTGAATGCGCTGCAAGCTGCGGTTGATACCTTTGCAGATGCGACGCATTTTTACCTGATATCCGGTGATTGCCACACCATCAAAACCGCCGAATATGCCCATGACCTTTTGGGCCAACATGATTGTGACTATATTGAAAGTTTTGATTTTTTTGAGAGCAATTGGATCAAAACAGGTATGAAAAAAGAGCGATTAATTTATCGTCATTTTTTCAACGAACGCCGACGGCCCTTCTTGTTTTACAATAGTTTCAAGCTGCAACGACGCCTTGGGCTGACCCGGGCGATACCTGCGGATTTGCAGGTGATGATTGGGTCGCAATGGTGGTGTTTGCGCCGGCAGACCATTGAAAAAATGTTGGACTTTGTCAAAAAGCGTCGAGATGTGGTGCGGTTTTTCTCAACCACTTGGATCCCGGATGAGACTTTTTTCCAAACCTTAGCCCGGCATTTGGTGCCAGCAAATGAAATTCAAACCCGCCCACTCACATTTTTGATGTTCACCGATTATGGAATGCCGGCAACATTTTATAATGACCATTGTGACCTTTTGTTGAGCCAGGATTACCTTTTTGCTCGTAAGATAAGCCCCGAGGCCTTTGAGCTCAAAGAGCGATTGGGGCGCCTTTATGCTGAAACGGGCCGGAAGTTTCATATTTCCAAAGAAGGCCCAAAATTATTTACCTTTCTGACCAGCAAGGGCCGGGAGGGGCTGCGGTTTGGGCGACGGATCTGGGAAGAGCAAGCCAATATTGGTCGAAACCGTGAGCTGTTGGTGGTGATTTGCAAGAAATGGCATGTGGCGAAACGGCTGGTTGCGCGTATTGGCGGGGAGACAGACGTTGAAGCCCTTCTTTATCTGTTTCATGAGCACAATGCGGGTTGTCCCAACTTGGGCGGAGTTGAAAATCGTGTGCCCAAGCGCGGACGGCATATCAGGTCGTTTTTACATATGCTGTTCGATCAAAAGCAGACGGATCGTTTGCTGATCTGTGTCGACAGCGCGAGTCTGGAGTTGATCCAGGATCTTTACCAAGACAGTGCCAAGGTCAAAACTTTGCTGATGGTGAGCCAGTTTAGCGAGGCCTATCTCGTCGGTCATGCGCAACGTATCGGACTTGTGGCGGAAGGGGCGCCGCCGGAAGTTATTGAGCGCCTATTGCCGACGCTGCGTCAAGACGTTTGGCATGAGCACCATCGCTTGATTGATGCGCAATTCCCGCAAAGCTATCAGATGTACGAAGAGGCGTCGCGCGAGGAAAATGCCGTGCCATTGGCAGAGTTTTTGGGTATCTCTACTGAAAAGGCTTGTGCCATACTGGCATTGGACCATTTGTTTTCGGATTAGGAGCCTGTCGATGGCATATGAGTATGACGATCAAAACATCTTCGCGAAAATATTACGCGGGGAAATTCCCAACACCACCGTGTTGGAGACCGAACACAGCCTCGCCTTTCGCGATATTCAGGCCCAGGCGCCAGAACATATTTTGGTGATCCCCAAGGGCGCTTATGTGTGTTTTGATCATTTTGCCAATTCAGCCAGCGCCGAGGAGATTGTTGATTTCACCCGAGCAGTCGGTCAGGTTGCAACCGCTCTGAAGGTTGATCCCGGCAGCGGAGGTGATGGCTACCGTCTTTTGGCCAATTCAGGGCGTCATGGGGTGCAGGAGGTGCCACATTTGCATGTGCATCTCGTCGCGGGCCGGCCGCTTGGGCGCATGTTGCGCGAAGCTTAGGGGAGCTCTGGCTGTTTGGTTATTTCCAAAAAGACGTCCTGGAGATCCGGCTGCTCGGTTTGGATATCCAGAATTTTGACATCCGCGCGGCGCAGCGCGTCTAATATGTCACCGGGAGAGGTGGAACTGCGGCTATAGGAAAAGGCCAAGGTCCCATCCGTCCGTTGGCTTTGTGTCACCCCAGCCGGCAAGCTGATTTTCGCGGCGGATTCGGTTTCAACCACCAAGGTTTTTGTGTCCAGTTTGGACAGAAGGTTGGCTGTGGTGTCCAAGGCGCGCAGCGCACCCTCGTGAATAATGGCGATTTGATCGCACATTTCTTGGGCCTCTTCGAGGTAATGGGTGGTGAGAATTACAGTCATGCCGTCGGCATTGAGTTGTCGCACATTGTCCCAAAGCATTTGGCGCAGGCCAATATCTACCCCGGCTGTCGGCTCATCGAGCACCAAGATCTGCGGACTATGGACGAGCGCTTTGCCCAAAAGCAATCGTCGGCGCATACCGCCTGAAAGGCTGCGCGCATAGGCATTGGCTTTGTCTTCCAATCCGATTAAGCGCAAGATTTCATCGGTTCTGCGCAGCGCCTTTGGTACGCCATATAAGCCGGCCTGCATATCAAGCGAGGCTCCGGGCGTGAAGAATGGATCGAGGTTTAATTCTTGCGGCATCACCCCAATCGCGGCGCGCGATTGTCGCGGATTTTCATCCTGATCAAAGCCCCAGATATTGACTGAGCCTGCAGATTTTTTCACCAAACCAGCCAGAATATTGATCAAGGTCGATTTGCCCGCACCATTGGGCCCTAAAAGCCCGAAGATCGCGCCCCGCGGGATATCCAGATCAATGCCAGACAGGGCCGTCTTGGCTTCAGTTTTCTTGGTCGCGGCATAGGTTTTCTTCAAACCACGCAGCTCAATCGCATTTTGTGACATAGTCGGCCTTTCAAAGTGCTTGTGGGTTGCGCGTGTTTTGGTATCTTAGCCAGCGACATATGCGCAGCAAGGCCCAACAGCAACCAGAAGGCAAAAAAATGACAACTCAAGCACCTGAGACAAAAATTGTAGAGGCTTATCGCGTTGCCTGTGATGGTGGTGAAGGCGCTTTGGGACACCCACGCGTTTGGTTGCAGATCCCCAATGACCACGGCTGGGTTGAATGCCCCTATTGTGACGCCAAAATGGTGCATAAGGATTTTGAGGGCAAAGTCTAAAAACGCGCCTAGCTGAGCGGGATTTCGACCTCACCGCACATCAGCTTATTGTCCACTTGACCGCTCTGCTCATCAAGAAAATCTTGGATATAGTGGCCGGACCAAGCTCTTATGCTCACGCCATGGTTGGTGAGGCCGAATCCTTTGACCGTGCCGCTCTCATCGTCACGATAGTGAAAAATTACTTTGCCCCAGTGGCCATTGTCGCATTCGAAATTGGCCTCGCCCGTCCCGATAAAATTGCGAGAGACCCAGCTGCCCGTGCAAATCGCCCCAAAATTGGTTACTCCGGCCAAGGTTCCTTTATCGCGGCCCAGGGCTCGGCCTGCAAAATACTCACCACTATTGCCAAAACAAGCCAGCAGTGGCGAGCAACTGTCGCGGCTATCGACGCAGTTTTCATCGGGAACAGGCGCAGCTGCGGCTGCAAACATGTAACTGAGAGCCAGTAGCACTGGTAGGCATAAATTTTTCATGTCACAAACAATTCTAATCAATGATCTAAGGATAGCATCACCATGGCATTCGGTAAAGGGCACCATTTGCATCTGATCGACGGGTCAGCCTTCATCTTTCGCGCCTATCACGCATTGCCGCCGCTGACGCGGAAATCGGATGGTTTGCCGGTCGGTGCTGTGGCTGGGTTTTGCAACATGCTGCAACGCTATGTGGAAAACAACATTGGCCCCGATGCCCCCACCCATGTGGCCGTGATCTTCGATCACTCTGGCAAGACATTTCGCAATGACATGTATGATTTGTATAAGGCGAATCGATCCGCCACGCCGGAAGATTTGATTCCCCAATTTCCACTCACCCGCACCGCTACGCGGGCATTCAATGTGGCATGTAAAGAGGTCGAAGGTTTTGAAGCGGATGATATCATCGCAACATTGGCGTGCCGCGCGCGCGAAGCTGGGGGCGCTTGTACTATCATCAGCTCTGATAAGGACTTGATGCAGTTGGTTGGTGGCGGCGTTGTGATGCTCGATGCTATGAAAAACAAAGTGATTGATTACGACGGCGTGGTTGAGAAATTTGGTGTCGCCCCCGAGCGCGTGGTTGACGTGCAGGCTTTGGCAGGTGACAGCGTTGATAACGTGCCTGGTGCGCCCGGCATCGGCATTAAAACCGCAGCTTTATTGATCAACGAATATGGCTCTTTGGAAGAGCTTCTGGATCGGGCAGGAGAGATCAAACAGCCCAAGCGCCGCGAAAGCCTGGTGGACAATCGGGCGCAGATTGAACTGTCCAAACAGCTGGTTCAGCTGGAATGTAATATGGAGCTGGATTTCTCCATTGAGGATTTGGAAGTGCGGGATCCTGATCCTCAGGAACTCTTAGGCTTTGTGGCTCAGATGGAATTCCGGACTTTGAGCAAAAGACTGGCTGAAAAGCTGGGGGTTCAAGCCCCGGTCATAGCCGAGCCGGAGGTGCAGCAGTCGGCAGTCGAGGCTCCAGAGGCGGCGGTGCCTTTTGATGCCGAAAAATATGAGACCATCACAGATGCGGCAGGGTTACAAACTTGGATTGATCGGATTTATGCCCGTGGCTATGTGGCTGTGGATACGGAAACAACCGGATTGAATGAAATGCGCGCTGATCTGGTTGGCGTCTCATTATGCGTTCAAGCCGGTGAAGCGGCCTATTTGCCGCTCACGCACCGCGCCGGGCAATCTGACGATCTTTTTGGCACCGATGCTTTGGCAGAGGGGCAGATGGACCAAGACACGGCTCTGGCCATGCTCAAACCTATGCTTGAAGATTCCACCATTCTGAAAATCGGCCAGAATATGAAATATGACGCCAAAATTTTGGCGCGTGTCGGCATTCAAGTGGCACCGATAGATGATACAATGCTGATGAGCTACGCACAAAATGGCGGTTTGCACAATCATGGGATGGATCTATTGAGCGAGCGCTATCTCGATCACGCGCCCATCTCGATCAAAACACTGCTGGGCAGTGGAAAATCTGCGATAACCTTTGACCGCGTGCCAATTGATGAAGCCAGCCGATATGCGGCCGAAGATGCTGATATCACCCTGCGCCTCTGGCACTATCTCAAGCCACGATTGCACCTTAATCGGGTGACAGCGGTCTATGAAAGCCTGGAACGCCCCCTCGTGCCGGTTTTGGCGGAAATGGAGATGCAGGGGATCAAAGTGGACCGCGATGTTTTGAGCCGCATGTCGAATGGGTTTGCGCAAAAAATGGCGGGGCTGGAGGCTGAAATTCACGAAATGGCCGGGCGCAGCTTTAATGTAGGATCTCCCAAACAGCTTGGCGAAGTGCTTTTTGATGAAATGGGGCTGCCGGGGGGCAAGAAGGGCAAAACGGGCGCCTATGCCACTGGGGTTGATGTGTTGGAAGATCTGGCGACGGAGCATGAATTGCCCGGGCGGGTTTTGGACTGGCGTCAATTGAGCAAACTGAAGTCTACTTATACCGACGCGCTGCAAGACCATATTCATCCCGATACCGGCCGCGTGCATACGTCCTATTCTATCGCCGGTGCCAGCACCGGGCGTTTGGCCTCAACCGATCCCAATTTGCAAAATATTCCAATTCGGACAGAAGAGGGCCGTAAAATTCGAGAAGCCTTTGTGGCGGAGACAGGCAAAACCCTGGTTGCCTTGGATTATTCACAAATCGAGCTGCGCATTCTGGCTCATGTTGCTGATATTCCAACTCTGAAACAGGCCTTTGCCGATGGCATTGATATTCACGCATTGACCGCCAGTCAGATGTTTGATGTGCCGCTGGATCAGATGACCTCTGAGATACGCCGAAAGGCGAAGGCCATTAATTTTGGAGTGATTTATGGCATTTCTGGCTTTGGCCTTGCGCGCAACCTGCGCATTCCAAGGGCGGAGGCTCAGGCGTTTATCGACACATATTTCACCCGCTTCCCAGGCATTCGAACCTATATGGACGATACCGTCGCTTTCGCCAAAGAACATGGCTATGTGCAAACCTTGTTTGGACGGCGCATTCATACGCCTGAAATTGGGGCGAAAGGCCCGCATGCAGGTTTCGCCAAACGCGCCGCGATCAATGCGCCGATTCAAGGCACTGCGGCCGATGTGATCCGCCGCGCGATGGTGCGCATGCCCGAGGCGATTGCGCATGTACCAGCCAAAATGTTGTTGCAAGTGCATGATGAATTGCTGTTTGAAGTTGACGATTCTGCGGTCGAGGAGCTCATCCAAGTTGCCAAACAGGTGATGGAACGGGCCAGCTTGCCGGTGGTCAAGCTGGATGTGCCTTTGATTGTTGAGGCAGGATCGGGACTAAATTGGGCCGTCGCGCATTAGAGGTCGCGCATTATAGTCTGAGACAAAAGGGGGGAAATCCATGGTGAAACGTGGCCTATCAGCGGCAACCATCGCAGCGCAGGCGGGCGGATATATTGACGCGGCCAGCGGCGGGGTCGTGCCGCCCATTCAGCCCAGTACCACATTCGCACGCGACCGCAGCTATCAGCCGCATCCCACCGGCAATATTTATGCCCGTGATGACAATGATCTGTGCCGCATCGCCGAAGCACTTTTGGCGCAACTCGACAACGCCGAAGCCGCATTATTGTTTCCCAATGGCATGGCTGCGATTGCAGCGGTGTTTCGCGCTTTGCCAAGTGGGGCAACGGTCTTGGTGCAGTCGCAGATTTATTGGGGCACGACGAAGTGGTTGCGGGAGTTTTGTGCCCGCCGGTCTGTGACCCTGATCGAGGCGGATTTGAGTGATACCGTCCAGGCGCAGAGCCTCTGCGCGCATCATCAGCCCGATTTGGTATTTATTGAGACGCCTTCAAACCCATGGTTGCGGACCACGGATATTGCGCTTGTGGCGCAAGCGACCCATGCGGCGGGTGGGCGATTGGTGGTCGACGCTACGGCTGCAACGCCAATTTTGACCCGCGCCTTGGATTTTGGGGCGGATATTGTCATGCATTCAGCGACCAAAGGGATCAATGGCCATTCGGATGTGCTGGCCGGGGTTTTGGCGACCAATGCGCCTGCGGATCCGCATTGGCAAGCTATCGCAGTAGATCGCCATGATGCGGGTGCTGTGATCGGCAGTTTTGAGGCCTGGCTTCTCGTGCGCTCAATTCGCACCCTGCCTTTGCGGGTCGAGCGCATGTCACAAAATGCGCAGGTTGTGGCAAATTTTTTGCAAGGTCACGCTGCGGTGGACCGTGTATTTTATCCTGGCCTGCCTGATGTCGAAGGGCATGAGGTGGCCAAGCGGCAAATGACGGGCGGGTTTGGCTCACTCATGTCCTTTTGCGTGCAAGGCGGGGCGGCGGATGCATTGCGCGTGGCAGGTCGATTGAATTTGTTTCACCGGGCCACCTCATTGGGCGGGGTCGAAAGCCTTGTGGAACATCGCCATACCATTGAACCTGATACTGGCATTCCTGACTCGCTTCTGCGCTTATCAATTGGCATTGAAGACGCGCAGGATCTATGCGCCGATTTGGAGCAAGCATTAACGTGCTGATTTTGTTTAACAAGCCGTTCAATGTCTTGTCCCAATTTACAGATCGTAGCACTGAGGCCAGCGGGCGCGAAACCCTATCGCGGTATATCCGGATTCCGCATGTCTATGCGGCTGGCCGGTTGGATCGCGACAGCGAGGGGCTGCTGCTCTTAACTGATGATGGAAAATTGCAGGCTCGGATTGCCAATCCAAAACACAAAATGGCCAAAACCTATTGGGTACAGGTCGAAGGTGCCCCGCAGGAGGAAGCCTTGCACAGCCTGCGCCGCGGGGTGGAGTTGAAAGATGGTCTCACCCAACCGGCCAAAGTGCGGCTCATGGAAGAACCGGCGGGCCTTTGGCCGCGCAACCCGCCTATTCGGGTGCGCAAATCGGTGCCGGACAGTTGGATCGAGATGACCATTCGCGAAGGCAAAAACCGCCAAATTCGCCGCATGACCGCAGCCATAGGCCACCCCTGCCTACGCCTCATTCGGGCGCAAATCCGGGATTGGCATTTGGGCGATCTCAAGCCGGGGGAGTTTAAGCAGTTGACGCGGCTATAGCTCCAGATTTTGTTTTTGCGTCAATTGCTCAGCTCTTTCGACGGGATGATTGGGAAGAATGTGGATTGGGAGCGCAGACCGAACCAGCTTTCACCTTGCCATGTGTCATGCAAGCCCAGGTCGACCAAGCGGTAGAAGCTCTTGCGATCAATTAAGGCTTCCAGATTGCTGCGCACCAAAACATAAGGGGACGGCTCGCCGGTCTCGGGATTGCGCTCCACACGGATTGGGTGGTCAGGGCCGGCGATCATTGAGTCGCCGACCTGCGTGGTGAAATGCAAATCGCCATCGCGATGATCCACATCCACCGCGACAAAGGGGGCGTCATCCACTTGGATGCCAACTTTTTCAACTGGGGTTACAAGGTAATATTTTCCCGCCTCTTTTTTCAAAATGGATGCAAACAGCTTCACAAGTGCTGGTCGTCCAATGGGGGTGCCAAGGTAGAACCAAGTGCCATCCCGCGCGATGCGGATGTCCAGATCACCACAGAACGGCGGGTTCCAGAGGTGTACCGGCGGCAAGCCTTTGCCGCGGGTTGCGGCAGAGACACTGGCGGCGATATTTTCAGCCGATGGGGTCACGATATTTTGTCCGCTCATATCAGTTGTCATCTCTTTTTCTTAAGGTAGGCTAGATATATACCACATAGAAATTATTGCGAGGCAATCTTATGACCAGAGCTGAAATGCTGGCTCCACAAATTGAAGACCTAGGCCAACGCTTGGGCGCGGCGCGCGAGATGATCCGCGGGGTGTTCATCGGGCAGGAGCGGGTAGTGGATTTAGTGCTCATCACCCTATTATGTGGAGGGCATGGTGTATTGGTTGGCCTTCCGGGGGTTGGAAAAACCCGCCTGGTTCAGGCGCTGTCGACTGTCATGGGGTTGCGTGGCAATCGGGTGCAATTCACCCCTGATTTGATGCCCGCTGATATCTTGGGGTCCGAGGTCTTGGAGACCGCATCTGACGGCACGCGACAATTTCGATTTATTGAAGGGCCAGTATTTTGCCAATTGTTGATGGCCGATGAAGTTAACCGCGCCAGTCCGCGGACGCAATCGGCGCTGCTTCAAGCCATGCAGGAAAAATTTGTGACCGTCGCTGGGCGAGACCGGCCGCTGGGTGTGCCCTTTCATGTGTTGGCAACGCAGAACCCGATTGAACAGGAGGGAACCTATCCTTTGCCCGAGGCTCAGCTCGATCGCTTCTTGCTCGAAATTCAAGTGCCCTATCCGGACCGGGCAACCGAGCGCGACATTCTTTTGGCGACCACAGGCGCTCAGGAGGCGGAGGTCTCTGCGGTCTTTGACCCTGAACAGCTGCTGGCAGCGCAGGCCTTGATTCGCCGCATGCCGGTGGGCGAGGCGATTGTGGAGCTGATCTTGGATCTGGTGCGCGCGTATCGCCCCGAAGATCCAACAGCGCCGGAGCGGGTTCGGGAGAACATGCGCTGGGGTCCGGGGCCGCGTGCGGCGCAGGCCTTGATGCTGGCTGTGCGCGCGCGCGCCCTGCTGCGTGGGGCTTATTCCCCCTCAGCTCAGGATGTTGCTGATCTGGCACCTGCGGTGCTCAATCACCGTATGGCATTGGGATTTGGCGCGCGTGCACGCGGCATCACCCAGCTTGAGCTGATTGATGAGGTCACGCAGATGATCGTAGAAAAGCAGGCGGTGTCTTGAATTCAAATCCACCCTTAAACGCGGCTTTCGAGCTGGCGTCTGATTGGCCGCAGCTCTTATCGCAGGCGCAACAGCTTGCTCAGAGTTTTTCACTGGGTGGCCACGGGCGGAGGCGCGCCGGGCCGGGGGATGTCTTTTGGCAGTTCAGGCCGGCACAGGCGGGCGATGCTTTGCGCTCAATCGATTGGCGACGATCTGCGCGCGCAGATGAGCAATTTGTACGGGAAAACGAATGGCAGGCGGCGCAGGCGGTGCAGTTTTGGGTTGATAACTCCGCTGCGATGCAATTTTCCTCTCACGGAGAGAGTAAGCAGCACCGAGCGGCAACCATCGGTTTGGCTCTGGCAATTCTTCTCAACCAGGCTGGAGAGCGCGTAGGCACCAGCGATGGCGCATTACCTCCACAAACGGGCCGCGCGCAAATTTCTGCTTTGGCACAGGCGGTGGCGCGCAGGACGTCGCATGATTTTGGCACCCCCATAACCACGGATCTCATACCAAATAGTTTGGCGGTGTTTGCCTCTGATTTTTTTGGTGATTTGGCGGCGCTGCGCCAAAGGGTGACGCGGGCCGCAGCCCTGCGCGTGCAAGGTGTCTTGTTGATGGTATTGGATCCTCAGGAGCTTGACTTTCCCTTTCAAGGCCGCACGCTTTTTGAAAGCATGGCTGGCAGTTTGCGCCATGAATCCCAGAATGCCGATGATCTTCGTCCGGCCTATTTTCAGGCTTTAGAAGAACGCCAGGCGCAGCTGGCAAACTTGGCGCAGCACCTAGGCTGGCAATTTTTCATACATCACACAGATCAACCCGCCAGCGGTGCTCTGAGGGATCTTTATCACGCCTTGGAATATCGCCGATGATGCTTTTCTCCATGATTGGTTTTACTGCGCCGTGGTTGCTTTTGGGGCTTCTTGCTTTGCCGCTGTTGTGGATCTTGCTACGGGCCGTACCACCCGCTCCAATCCGACGGTCCTTTCCAGGCGTGGCGCTGCTGTTGGGGCTGAGAGATGAGACCGTGCAAGCGGATAAAACCCCGTGGTGGCTTTTGCTGTTGCGGGCTTTGGTGATGGCCTGTTTGATTATTGGCCTGGCCGGTCCGATTGTGAACCCGGCGCCAGTGGAGCAAACTCAGTCAAAGCTTCTGGTGATCTTGGAGGGCAGCTGGGCAGATGCTGAGGATTGGGATGCGCAGCAACGTGCAGCCTTAGATCTGGTGCAACAATCGGGCAACCCGGAGCGTCCCGTAATGTTTTTGCAACTGACAGCGCCTGAGGAAGATCTGGTATTTTCTGCAGCTTCCGAAGCTGCCCGAGCCATTCGGGCTGCTGAACCGAATGCTTGGTTGCCCAAAGGTAGCTGGCAAGGCCAGTTTGAGCCTTTGGGGGATTTTGACACGCATTGGCTGGCCTCTCCGCTCGATTGGCCGGGCCGAGACCAATTGGTCCGCGAGTTGCTGCGTCACGGATCTGTTGAGGTTGCTATGAGCCGCAGCAGTCCCATAGGTCTTTTGCCAATGCGGGCCACGGCAGAGGGGATTGAGATTTCGGCACTGCGGATGACCGCTGGAGCGGCGCAGGTGGTTGCGGTGGATATCGTGGGGTCAGATCCCTCTGGAGTGGAGCGACGACTGCAACGTGCGGATATCGAATTTGCAGCGCAGGAGTTACGTGCAACCACAGAAGTGCAATTGCCCTTGGAGATGCGCAACCGAATTTCGCGGCTTGTGGTTTCCGGGCATAGGTCCGCAGCGGCGGTACGCTTAACGGATGATCGCATTCAACGCCCAGAGATTGCTATTCTTACAGGCGAAACATCTGATCGCGAAGGCTTGATCCTTTTTGCGCCAGATCACTATCTGACCCAGGCGTTGTCGCCTGTTGCAGATTTGATTGAGGGGACATTGGATGATGTGATTTTAGCCAATCCTGATACCATTATTTTAGCAGATGTCGCCAAGATTGGCTCAAAAGAGGCCCTAGCGGATTGGGTGGCTGAGGGCGGTACCTTGGCGCGCTTTGCCGGGCCGCGTTTGGCCGCAGCACAATTTGAGGCGCGGGAGCGTGATCCGCTTTTGCCTGTGAAACTGCGCGCCGGTGGGCGGACGGTTGGCGGAGCCATGTCTTGGGGTGCACCGAAAACCCTACAGAGTTTTGAGATTGATACGCCGTTTTACGGTTTGCCAACTCCGGATGAGGTTACGGTGACCGCGCAGGTTTTGGCGGAACCCGGGCCGGATTTGGCGCCCCATGTGATCGCGCGGCTGAGCGATGGCACCCCATTGGTGACCCGCAGGCAGCTTGGGCAAGGGCAGGTTGTGTTGTTTCATGTGACCGCCAATACAGAATGGTCAAACTTACCGATTTCAGGACTCTTTGTGGCCATGTTGGAGCGTCTATCGGTCATCGGCAGCGCTGCAAATTTCGAACCGAGCTCTTTAGCTGGCAGCACTTGGCAATTGGTCCAGCAGCTCGCGGGCACCGGGAAATTGATGCAGGTGAATGATCGTGCCGGCATTGCAGGTGACCAGTTGGCACAGGCCGCGATTTCCCCACAGACTCCTGCGGGCCTGTATCAAGGGAAAGACCGCCGTTGGGCACGCAATATCCTCTCTGAAGACAGCCAATTCTCCCCTGCGCTTTGGCCTGATGAGGTGCGGCTGTTGGGACAAAATCCGGCGCGCTCGTATCGGCTGGGGGCTTGGTTTTTGGCGCTGGCTCTGTCGGCGCTGGTCGCAGATATTGTGGCTTCGCTTTGGATATCTGGCCGGCTGCGTGGCGGTGTTTTGGCAGTACTCGCAGGAGCCCTCCTGACAAGTATTTCCCCCGAGAGCGCATCGGCACAAACGCCGCAGGACCAAGCAATAGCGGCCAGTCGTGCGGTGGTTTTGGCTTATGTTGAAACCCAAGACGCGCGGCAGGATGAAATTTCCCATGCCGGTTTGCTTGGGCTGTCCCAAGCGCTTTTTCAACGCACCTCCATTGAACCGGCTGAGCCAATGGGGCTGTCATTGACCCATGATGAATTGTCGTTTTTTCCGTTCCTCTATTGGCCCGTTACATTGGGGCAACAGGCTTTATCTCCTGAGCAATTGCGCAAATTGAACCGCTACCTCAAGGGCGGTGGGATGATCTTATTTGACACAAGGGACAGCAACATTGCGCGGGTCGGCCAGACGACCAAGGAAGGTCGTGTGTTGCAACAACTGGCCTCACGGCTGAACCTGCCACCTTTGGCACCGATAGCGCCGGATCATGTGCTGACGCGCAGTTTTTATCTGCTGCAAGATTTCCCAGGCCGGTTTGCGGGTGGAGAAATTTGGGTGGAAGCTCCGCAAAATTCTGGTGTGGCGGTGGAAGGCATGCCCTTTCGCAACCTCAATGATGGGGTAACCCCGGTCGTGATCGGCGGCAATGATTGGGCGGCGGCTTGGGCCGTGGATGACGCCGGAGCGCCGCTCCTGCCTGTAGGTCGCGGCATGGCCGGGGAGCGGCAGCGCGAGATTGCCCTGCGGTTTGGGGTCAACCTGATCATGCATGTTTTGACGGGCAATTATAAATCCGATCAGGTGCATGTCCCTGAACTTCTCAAGAGGTTGGGCGAATGAAGCTTGATGCATTGCTTTTTGATCCGCTTTTACCGCTTTGGCTGATGGTGGCTTTGGCGGCCTGTGTGCTGGCGGCTTTGGCATTGGCAGCGGTGAGGCGACTGGCGGGCTGGCCCTATCGCGGTCTTGCAGTGGCTTTCGTTTTTTTAGCACTGCTCAATCCCTCACTGAAAACCGAAGAGCGGCAAGCCGAGGCGGATATTGTCATCGTGGTTGTCGACCGCTCGTCCAGCCAACTTCTGTCGGATCGCGCCGCGCAAACGGAGGCCGCCTTGGCTCATGTTACGGCGCAGCTGGCGGCACGGCCCGCAACCGAGATGCGGCTGGTGGAGGTGGCGGATGCGAATGGGCCAGGTGGTTCGGAAGTTATGACCGCTTTGGCGCAGGCATTGTCTGAAACAGCGCAGGATCGAATTGCCGGAGCGATTGTGATCTCAGACGGGCAGATCCATGATACGGAGTTTGCCCCCAAGGTGCCGGCGCCTCTGCATCTTTTACTTACAGGACGACCGCGCGATTGGGACCGCCGGCTGGTGGTCAAAAATGCGCCGGGGTTTGCGATTTTAGGCGAGCCAATCACCCTGACGCTTTTGATCGAGGATCAAGGGGCCGCGCCACAAGCGGCTTCGGCAGATCTCATCTTATCGGTGGATGGTGGACCAGAGCAGCTCTATCAACTTCCAGTGAACCGCGAGGTTGAAGTCGATGTGTCGCTGGGTCATGGCGGTATAAATATTTTGCAGTTTTCCACGCCTGGTATGAGCGGAGAATTGACCGATCGGAACAATGGCGCGGTTGTTCAGATCAATGCTCTGCGCGATCGGCTTCGGGTCTTGCTGGTGTCGGGGGTGCCGCATCCGGGCGAGCGCACATGGCGCAATTTATTAAAGTCCGACAGCAATGTCGATTTGGTGCATTTCACAATCTTGCGTCCACCGGAAAAACGAGATGGCGTGCCGGTGACGGAATTGTCTTTGATTGCCTTTCCAACCCGCGAATTGTTTCTCGAGAAAATTGGCGAATTCGATCTGATTGTCTTTGATCGCTACAAGCGGCGTGGACTGTTACCAGCAGAATATTTCGAGGCCATCGCCAATTACGTCCGCCAGGGCGGAGCTATTTTAGTGGCGGCTGGGCCTGATTATGCGGGGGTCAATAGCCTTTATCGCTCGCCCCTTGGCGCCATTGTGCCGGGCCGGCCGACCTCTCGGGTTTTTGAGGAACCGATTATGCCACAGGTGACTGAGTTTGGTCTTAAACATCCCGTGAGTGAAAGTCTGGAGAGTTTTGCGCCAGAGAGCGGATGGGGCCGGTGGTTGCGGCAGATTGAGGTTGAGGCGACCTCCGGGCAGGTGCTGATGACGGGGCGCGGGGAGTCCCCTTTGCTGGTTCTGGACCGTGTTGGCAAAGGGCGGGTTGCGCTTTTGGCCTCGGATCATGCTTGGCTCTGGGACCGTGGCTATGAAGGGGGCGGGCCGCAGGCGGAATTGCTGCGCCGCGTGGCGCATTGGTCGATGAAAGAGCCTGACCTGGAAGAGGAGGCGCTTCTGGCAGAGCCAACTGAGAGCGGGCTAAAGGTGACGCGTCGCAGCTTGACCGAGGGCCCGCTGGCATCGCTTGAGGTTACAACGCCAAGTGGTAAGCGGCTCGCGATCCCTTTCCAGCCTGTCGCGCCCGGTCGTTATCAGGCGGAAATCGTCAGTGAGGAGCTGGGGCTTTATCGTTTGGGCTCAGAAGATTTGGAGATCGTTGCCGCGCTGGGCCCGGCCGCACCTCGGGAGTTTGTCCAGACCATTGCCACCGATAGGGTGATGGCACCGATTTTGGCCAAAACCAATGGGGGAGCTTTGGCCTTATCTGAGGGGCTGCCAAAATTCCGCAATGTCCGCAATGGCCGGCCGGCTCATGGGCGCGGGTGGATCGGGCTGGTTTCGCGCGAAGCCTATGCTGTGCAGGGTGTCGAGATTGGGCAGTTGTTACCCGCCTGGGTCTATCTCATTTTTGCCGCTCTTAGCCTTTTGACCGGCTGGTTGCGCGAAGGGCGCTGGGATAAATGATGTGTCTGCCTCCATCATCCCCGTTTTTAAAACTGCGCTGGCCTGTGATGAAAACTCACGGTTCCAGAGCATCCAAAGGGTAATCAAAAAGGCCGCAAGTAAAATCGGAGCGCCAGCCAGCCACGCCAGAGATGCAAGCGCGAAATACATAGCGCGCAGCCCGCGGTTGAAGCTGAGCGCTGCGCGAATATTTATCTCTCCTGCCATAATCGCGCGGGGTATAGCTTGGGGGTGATCTGGATCATTCGGCACGGCGGCCATCAAGACGGCGCAATATCCAAACAGGCGGCTGGACCATACAAATTTCAAAAACGCATGCACCAAAAATAGAGCTGCAAACGCCAATTTGAATTGTAATTTGAGCGCAGTCGCCTCCTGCGATTGGGTAAGGGCATGGGTAAACTCAAGCAGGCGATCTGGCGTGCCCATGATTGCCAATAGCCCGCCAATGGAGATTAAAGCTGTGGATCCGAAAAAAGCAGTGCTTTGGCGCAGAGAAGCCAGCGTTTGTGAATCAAAAATGCGGGGATCGCGGTCTACAAAATTGAGCATCCAAGCGCGTCGATAATAGGACATTAGAGCTGTGACAGACGCGCGTGATTTGGGCGGGTTCTCTATCAAATGGCCGATGAGGAAGGCGGCGAGAAGGCCAAATCCGACGACAAAAATATCTAATGTGGTGAGTTGCGAGAGGATTACGTCGAATATCATAGCCCCAGTGTAACAGAGGATTTGCTCTTGCGATCCCCCAAAATTGGTTATAATTATTTACCAATTGGAGGGTTAAACATGGAAATGCCACAACCAAATTCGGAGATTCTGTCGAAAAAGGCGAAAATTGCAGCGGCCTTGCGTGCTGTTCTGCCCTATGATGCCGTGATCGATGACCCTTCTGAAACGCGGGCCTATGAGTGTGATGCGCTCACCGCATATCGCTGCCCGCCGATGATTGCAGTCTTGCCTTCGACCACGCAGGAAGTCTCAGATATCTTGAAGATTTGCCACCGCGAGGGTGTGCCGGTTGTGCCGCGGGGGTCGGGCACATCCTTGGCCGGCGGTGCGCTGCCAACCGCAGATTGCGTGATCCTGGGCGTTGCAAAGATGAATAACGTTCTGGAAACGGACTATGAGAACCGCCTGATCCGGGTGCAAAGTGGTCGGACAAACCTCAGCGTGTCTGGCGCTGTGGAGGAAGAAGATTTCTTCTATGCGCCGGATCCCTCCAGCCAGTTGGCCTGCGCGATTGCGGGTAATATCGCGATGAATTCTGGCGGGGCGCATTGCTTGAAATATGGGGTGACCACCAACAATCTGATGGGCGTGACCCTGGTGATGATGGATGGTGAGATCGTTGAGATCGGTGGTGGCTATCTTGATGCCCCTGGGCTCGATATTTTGGGTGTGATCTGTGGATCGGAGGGCCAGCTTGGCGTGGTCACAGAGGCCACTTTGCGGATTTTGCCCAAACCCGAGGGCGCGCGTCCGGTGATGATCGCTTTTGACAGCAATGAAGTGGCCGGCGCCTGTGTGGCTGATATTATCAAAGCGGGCGTTTTGCCCGTGGCGATTGAATTTATGGATCGTCCAATTATTGAAATTTGTGAGAGTTTCGCCAAGGCGGGATATCCGGACTGCGAGGCGCTGTTGATTGTCGAGGTCGAAGGGTCAGAGGCAGAAATCCAAGATCAGCTGGGTCGCATCAGTGTGATTGCGCAAAAACACAATCCGGTTGAATTGCGTCAAAGCCAATCTGCCGCTGAAAGTGCTGCGATTTGGTTGGGCCGCAAATCCGCTTTTGGCGCTGTGGGGCAAGTGGCGGACTATATGTGTTTGGATGGAACCATTCCTGTGTCTGCCTTGCCAGAAGTGCTGCGCCGGATCAAAGAGCTATCGGAACACTATGGTTTGCGCGTTGGCAATGTGTTCCATGCGGGCGATGGCAATATGCACCCGCTGATCATGTTTAATGCCAACAAAGAGGGCGATCTTGAGCTCTGTGAAGCGATGGGCGCGGATGTCTTGCGGCTCTGTGTTGAGGTGGGTGGCTGCCTGACCGGTGAGCATGGCGTCGGCATTGAGAAACGCGACTTGATGGAGGACCAATACACTGCGGAAGATCTGGATATCCAAATGGCGGTCAAAGATGTGTTTGATCCCGGTTGGCTTTTAAACCCTTCCAAGGTCTTCCCCCTGTCGGTGTCTCAATCGCGGCGGGCGTCATGAGTGATAGGCTTTATCCTGAAAGTGAGGCGGCCCTTGTTGCCGCGCTGCGTGAGACCGCGGAGCCCTTGCAGATTATGGGTGGCGGGACGCGCCCGATTGGCAACATCGCGCCGGCACAAATTCTGAGCACCAGTCGCTTGCAGGGGATCACCCTCTACGAACCTGGCGCTATGACGTTAGTGGCCAAATCGGGCACAACTATTGAAGAGATTGAGACCGTTCTGACGGCCGAAAAACAGCGGCTCGCTTTCGAACCGATGGATCATCGCGCGATTTTGCGCACATCCGGTCACCCAACCCTTGGCGGGGTGATCGCCGCCAATGTCTCGGGTCCGCGCCGTATTCAAGTGGGCGCGGCGCGTGATTTTGCGCTGGGCGTGACCTTTGTGGATGGGACGGGGCAGGTGCTGAGCAATGGTGGACGGGTGATGAAGAATGTCACCGGCTATGATCTTGTGAAGTTGATGTCCGGCTCTTGGGGCACGCTTGGGGTTCTCACGGAGGTGGCGTTGAAGGTTCTGCCGATCGCTGAGACCCAAGCAACTTTGAACGTGCATGTTGCCACCTGGGCGGATGCGGTCGCTTGCATGTCGGCGGCGCTGGGCACGCCGTTTGATGTCAGCGGCGCTGCGACAGTGCAGGCGGAAGATGGCGGCTTCGACAGTTTGATCCGGGTTGAGGGATTTGAAACCTCTGTTCAATACCGCGTGACTGAATTGACCAAGCGCCTTGCGCAATTCGGTGCGGTTGATGTGGTTCATGATCCTTGGGCAGAGGTGAAAGACCTGAGTGCTTGGGCGGGTTTGGACACGGTGTGGCGCATTTCCCTACGTCCCACCGACAGTTTGAAACTCATTGCCTTGATGCAAGAGCTGAACCAAGAACGCGGGTTTCACTGTCAATTGGATTGGGGTGGCGGCTTGATCTGGCTTGGGCTGGAGGCGGTGCAAATTGCAGATGCACAGGCAGGACTGGCTTTGCATCATGCTGTGCAGGCACTTGTGGCTCAACTCGGTGGTCATGCGACTCTGCTGACATCGGATCTGCTGCGGGATCAAGAGCTGCGCCATTTCCAACCACTTGGACCCGCAATTGAGCGCGTTTCTCAAACTCTGCGCGAAAAATTTGATCCGCGTGGCATCTTAAACCCAGGGCGGATGAGCTGATGCAGACACATTTCACAGAAACGCAGCTCGCTGATCCCAAGATCAAACGCACCAATGATATTCTGCGCAGCTGTATCCACTGCGGCTTTTGCACTGCGACATGTCCCACCTATCAGGTTCTGGGTGATGAGTTGGACAGCCCTCGCGGCAGAATCTATCTGATTAAGGATATGCTGGAAAATCAGCGGATCCCGGATGAGAAAACGGTTAAACATATTGATCGCTGCCTGTCCTGTCTGGCCTGTATGACGACATGCCCCTCCGGTGTGAATTACATGCATTTGGTAGATCACGCGCGGGCCTATATCGAGCAAACCTATAAGCGCAGCTGGTCGGATCGTGTTTTGCGCTGGGTTCTGGCGCGTATTTTGCCCTATCCTAACCGCTTTCGGCTGGCTCTGTTGGGTGCAAAAATCGCGCGGCCCCTTCGGCACTTGATGCCCGATCCTCGGCTGAAAGCGATGCTTGATATGGCGCCCAGGCAAATACCTGCGCCCAGTCCCAATGATGATGCACAGATTTTTCCAGCGCAGGGTCGGTTGAAGCTGCGTGTGGCGCTGATGACTGGCTGTGCGCAGCGGGCTTTGAACACGGATATCAATGACGCAACCATTCGGCTCTTAACGCGACACGGCGCGGAAGTGGTGGTGCTCAAGCAAGGCTGTTGCGGCGCTCTGACACATCATATGGGCAAGCTGGACGAAAGTCATCGCACAGCGGCGGTGAATATCGAAGCTTTTGCCGCCGAGGATGCCGCGCGCGGTTTGGATGCGGTGGTGATCAATACGTCAGGCTGCGGGACCACAGTGAAAGATTACGGCCATATGTTTGACGGCAGCCCTCTGGCGGAGAAAGCGACGCGTGTGGCACAATTGGCGCGAGATGTGAGCGAAGTGTTGATGGAGCTCGATTTGCCAAAACTGCCAGATCAAGGCCTGAGAGTGGCCTATCATGCGGCTTGCTCTTTGCAACATGGTCAGCAGATCAAGACCTATCCGAAAGACCTTCTGCGTCGCGTGGGGTATAAGGTCTTGGAGCCGGAAAACAGCCATCTGTGCTGTGGCTCTGCGGGCACCTATAATTTGATGCAGCCTGAGATCTCTGGTCAACTCAAGGCACGGAAAATTGAAAGTCTGCAAGCCAAGACGCCGGATGTTATTTCGGCGGGGAATCTGGGCTGTATGATGCAAATCGGCAGCGGCACGGATATTCCGATTATGCATACGGTTGAGTTGCTCGATTGGGCCACCGGTGGCCCTGAACCTCGCGCTTTGTCGGGCCAACCGGCAGCTGGTCAGGTGCCAATCCTTCGGTAATCTGAAACTGTGCGCAAATTAGGGATTCCTTTGGTGCGTCTTGTTCGGCATAGAGTATTTTTACTTGATATTGGGGCATGAGGTATCGCCAATGGTCCAAGCTCAGAGGGGCATTGGTTTTCCAATCATGGCCGAAGATGCGATGGGGGTAGGATGCAATATTTGTTAAAGCAGGCTTGTCTTGTCCTTTGTATCCTGCAAGGGGCGATGGCTCCAAACGCCGCCTCTGCGATGGATATAGATAGGCAATGGCTGGCGGTGGGACGGTTGAATGTGACGGGCGGCGGGTTTTGCACCGCAACGCTCATCGGAGAAATGCATGTCTTAACCGCAGCACATTGTGTCTATGACGCGCAGTCTGGCGTTCGTATGGACGCCGATGATTTGGAATTCCGGGCCGGTTGGCAAAATGGGCAGGCCGAGTCCTATCGCAAGGTTGCGGCCGTTAAGGTGCATCCAGATTTTTCCTTTGCCGAGCAAGAGGGGCTTAAGCGGGTGGCGAGTGACTTGGCCATTCTGCGGTTGCGCACCCCCATTTCCCATCCCGGCATTATCCCCTTTACAGTCGCACAGATGCCAACGCGTGGCGCGCGTGTCGCAGTGGTATCTTATGCGCATGACCGCAGCCAGGGACCGAAAGTGCACCGAGACTGCACCATCTTGGGGCGCAAAGAGAAGGCGCAAGTATTCGGTTGCGAGGTCGACTATGGCTCTTCTGGTGCACCGGTGTTTCGCATGGACCTTGGTATGCCGATGATCATCTCGGTCATTTCTGCCAAATCCACACATGCCGGACAGCCAATCTCCCTCGGTGCGGCTGCCGGTGAAAAATTGGTGACTATGCCATCCCGCGGCGCAAATTTTCTGCGGCCATGAGGTTGGGCCGGCTCAGTCAAGGTTATTTCTGGAAGTAATAATACAGCATCCCATCTTGTTCTTTTGCGGTTTCGGGCGGCATGCCTGCTCTATTTAAATAGATCGAAACGACGGCCCAGCCGTCATTGTACATTTCTCCAACAGATTTTTCGGCCATGCGGATATTATCGCCATATTGGCTTTGCTGGAAACAATTGAGATCGGTGGCCTCAAAACCTCCCTTGCAAAAGGCGAAATCAACAGCAGCGGCGATGCTGCCCGCAAGGCTGAAGCTGCAAAAGGCAGCACCAGCGCAGAGATAGGTTTTAAGTTTCATATTGTACCTCTCGTTCGTAATGAGCCGGGCCTCAAGGAACGGCGGCCCAGGCGGCTGAGACGCTGGGGGTTTCGCCCTGGGTGGCCCATTGATTTTGGATGAAAATTAGAGGTTTACCCTACGTCACTTGATTGGAGCTGGCTGTGCCCCCCGCCCGCCGGGGATCCCAAGGGCAGGCGGGTAGGTGCCGCGCTAAAATGTAACAGTTTGTCAGCAGAGCAGGTTGAGCAACGGTGTTTTGTAACATTTCCTCGGCGCGGCTCCCGGATCACCTGGCACTAATTTTGTGAAACATCCCAAGAATCGGCCAGCCTCCATTTCTCCTAATTCAAACATGCGAGGCTCTTGAACTGTGCTGCTCCGCTTCCCACCTATAGTTAAGATCGCCCGAATGGGGATCTGGAACTTATCAGGCTGCGCCCAAATGGGGTGGCCACATTGGACTCGCTTTTGAAAGGATACTCCTATGCGTTCGTTTGACTTTGCACCGCTTTACCGTGCCAGCATCGGCTTTGATCAAATTGCTGACCTGCTCGACCGTGTGTCGGCCCATGAGGGCGGACAATCAAGCTACCCACCCTATAACATCGAAAAAACTGGAGAAGATGGATATCGCATTTCCATTGCGGCTGCCGGATTTTCGGAAGCGGATCTGGAAATAGAGGTAAAGGAAAAAACCTTAAACGTTTCGGCGAAAAAACCGAAAGCTGAAGACAAAAAGACCTATTTGCACCGCGGTATCGCCACGCGTGCCTTTGAGCGTCAGTTTCATCTTGCCGACCATGTGCGTGCGGTCGGCGCGAGCTATGAGGATGGGATGCTGCATATTGAATTGATCCGTGAGGTGCCAGAGGCCCTCAAACCCCGGCGCATCGAAATTCAATCAAAATCACCATTACAGGTGGAAGCCAGCTTGGCCTAATTTTCTCGAAGGGCTCATGCAATCAAAGGCAGGGAGACCCCTGCCTTTGTTGTTAGGGCGCGACACTTAGACTGACATACAGATATATTTCAGCTCAAGATATTCATCCATTCCGTGGTGGCTGCCTTCCCGGCCAAGACCGGATTGTTTAACACCGCCAAAAGGAGCGACCTCAGTTGAGATGATGCCTGTGTTCACGCCGATAATGCCATATTCTAGCGCTTCGGCGACTTTATACACTCGGCTCAGGTCTTTGGCATAGAAATAGGCGGCCAGTCCAAAAATCGTATCATTGGCCATGGCAATCACATCATCTTCATTTTCGAACTTGAACAGAGGTGCCATAGGCCCGAATGTCTCTTCCTTGCTCACGGTCATGTCTTGCGTCACACCGGTGAGAATGGTTGGCTCAAAGAAGGTGCCGCCCAGATCATGCGGTTTGCCCCCCGTGGCGACAACTGCGCCCTTCGATAGCGCATCAGTGATATGGTCTTGAACCTTCGCGAGAGCTGGCTCGGAGATGAGCGGGCCAAGATCCGCCCCGGCGAACCCATCCCCCACTTTCATGGCTTCAACCGCGACTTTGAAGCGTTTGGTGAATTCCTCATAAACGCCCGCTTGCACATAAATCCGGTTGGCGCAGACACAGGTCTGGCCATTGTTGCGGAATTTACAAGCCATGGCCCCAATCACAGCCTCATCGAGGTCTGCATCATCAAAGACAATAAAAGGCGCATTGCCGCCCAGCTCCATAGAGCATTTTTTCACCTGCGTAGCGGCTTGACCCAAAAGAATGCGACCAACGCGCGTCGAGCCGGTGAAGGTGAGTTTGCGTATTTTCGAATTTTCACAAAATTCTTTGCCCGAAGCGGACGCGTCGTTGGAGGGTACAATTTGTAATATCCCCGCAGGCAAGCCCGCGCGCTGAGCCAAAACACCCAGCGCCAAAGCGGATAAGGGGGTCAATTCCGATGGCCGGGCAACGAAAGCGCAGCCGGCGGCCAGCGCGGGTGCCGCCTTGCGGGTGATCATCGCATTTGGGAAATTCCAAGGCGTGATCGAAGCGGCCACGCCGATGGGCTGTTTGATGACGGTGATCCGTTTATCGGCCTGATGACCGGGAATGGTTTCACCATAGTTGCGCTTAGCCTCCTCGGCGAAGAATTCAACGAAGGAGGCGCCATAGGCAATTTCACCCATGGCTTCGGCAAGGGGTTTGCCCATTTCTGCTGTGAGGATCATCGCCAAGTCAGACTGATGTTCCATCATCAAATTATACCAGTTGCGCAGGATATTGCAGCGTTCCTTTGCGGTGAGCGCGGCCCATTTCTTTTGGGCGGTCTCAGCGCCGTCAATGGCCTGTGCCAAATCAGCACGCGACAGGTCTGCGACCTTTGCGATCACATCGCCGCGCGCGGGGTTTGAAACGGCAAAGGTTGCACCATTTTCCGCGTCAACCCATTGGTTGTTGATGAAGGCTTGCGTTTGCAGCAAGCTAGGATCTGAAAGCATGGATTTTAGATCTGTGGATGAATCAAGCATTTTGGCCTCCCTAGGTTGGAGATGTGAGACCATCAGATCGCTTATTTGTCCAGAGGAGAAGCGAATTGAGCCTTGATGATGCCTATGCAAATGCCGCCTATATTCCCGATGCGGAGAGGTTTTTAACCTATTGGGATGAAACCGCGCGCAACTATCGAGAGGCCGAGCATATGCTGGGCCGGGCACAGTTGAACCAGCCCTATGGGGCGCATCCAGACCAAGCTTTTGATTTATTTTTTCCCGCAGGACGCCCGCTGGGGCTGATGATTTTTGTGCATGGTGGCTATTGGCTGCGGTTTTCGCGGCGAGATTTTTCTCATTTGGCCCAGGGCGCTTGCGCGCGCGATTGGGCGGTGGCTTTGCCCAGCTATCCTTTGGCCCCCGGTGCATCGATCCGGGAGATCACGCAATCGGTGGCCTTGGCCATAGGTCAGATCGCGCGCCGGATCCCGGGACCAATTGTTTTGGCGGGCCACTCTGCCGGGGGGCATTTGGTGGCGCGTATGGGGCAGATGGGCAGTGGCTTATCTTCCGAAGTTCGCACGCGACTCCAGACCATTGTGCCGATATCGCCGGTTTCCGATTTGCGGCCGTTAATGCAGACCCAGATGAGCGGGCCACTGGGGTTGACTGAGGAAATTGCCAAGGCTGAAAGTCCGGCCTTGCACCCGGCTCCCGACAAATTGCGCGCGCATGTTTGGGTTGGCGCGAATGAGCGGCCGGCGTTTCTCGAACAAGCGCAGCTTTTGGCCACAAATTGGCAATCGAGCCTGACCATTGAGCCGGGAAAACATCATTTCGACATCATATCCGGGCTGGAACATCCCGAAAGTGAGTTGCTTGAAGCAATGCTCGGGCCGGCCTCTTAGGGTCTGTGGCGCAAAGCCACAAAGGAGCCAAGATAGGTCAAGCGATCTGTTCCAGCCGTGTCCAACTCAGCTTGCGCATGTTCAAAGATGATGACGCAAGTGGTGTTGAGGCCCAAACGATCCTCAATGGATGCGCTATCGCCATGCGAGAACCAATGTTCCAACCTGGGTTCTGGGTTTTCATTGCAAATCACCTCAACACGATCTGGAATAAACGCCGGGCCGGCTGCGCCGCGCAAATGCGCGAATACTTGTTGCTGGTTGGCAAAGCGCCCGGCATAAATATCTGCCGTTTGGCCTAGGGAACTGGCCGGGATCAAATGCAGCGCCCCCCGTCAACTTCCAGCGCCACTCCCGTGATCATACTGGCTTCATCGGAGCATAAGAAACTGGCGGCATGTCCCATATCCTGCGGCGTTGAAAAGCGCCCTAGCGGAATGGTGGAAAGAAATTTTGCCCGCATCTCTGGCGTGTCTTCTCCCATAAAACTGGCGAGCAATGGTGTTTCACCGGCCACAGGATTGAGCGCATTAACGCGAATGTTAAAGGGGGCCAATTCAACGGCCATAGCTTTGGTGGCGGTAATCATCCAGCCTTTTGAGGCATTGTACCAATTTAAATTCGGTCTGGGCGATACGCCGGCGGTTGAAGCAATATTCAAGATGGCGCCAGACCTTTGGCGTTTGAGCAGCGGCACAAGGTGGCGCGCGGTCAAGTAAACGGATTTGGCATTCACAGCGAAGACCTGATCAAACTCTGCTTCGCTAACTTGATCCATCGCCTGCGGCAAATGGGTGATGCCAGCATTATTGACCAAAATATCAATCCGCCCCCAAAGAGCCTGGGCTGTAGCGATCATATCGCCAACAGAGCTGTCGCGCGAGACATCCACATGCTGCGCTGTCGCGTCAAGCGGCTCTGCGATGGACTGTGCGGCATCCAGATTGATATCAGCAACCATCACTGTTGCGCCTTCGGCGGCAAATTTTTGAGCTATGCCGGCTCCAAATCCAGAACCTGCCCCTGTGACAATTGCGGTTTTGCCTTGAAGTCGCATGTTTTCCTCTCCCTTTATCAATTCAAGATGCGCAACCGCGCGCAGGTTGGCAATATAAATCCACCCGCAGCCGTGCCTGCCCACAGATTGCGGCGTAACTTCACAGTGGTGATACTTTACACCCCTCCTATTGCGCGTATTACTCTGCGCATAAAAGCTCACAACAGGTTTTAACGCGCTGATGATTTTTTTGTTCGCCTTGCCTTTCCCCGTGCTTGTGGCGCTGTATCTTGGCTGGCGCGCGGGCCGGCGGGATCCGCAAGGGTTCAGGGAGTTTTGGACGCATGCGGCGGCGGCGCTTGCCTGGGGTTTTGCGGTGGTTTTCCTATGGCATTGCCTTTGGATCACCTCACTTATTCCAGCCTCTTGGCAAGAAACAGCCCTTTCCGGCGCGATTTGGACCGTTGGGACTGGGGCGGTTTGGGTGCCGATTTTGATGATTTTCTATGTTATAACGGCGTTGAAAATTCAGCGCATGGAGTAAAAACGCGCGGAAAATCAAAGCCAGGGGCTTCTGATTGGCCCCTTTAAGTCCTATATAGGCCCAAGGTGAGACATCCCCCAAAGGAGCTGTTTGGATGCTGGTCAAAATTAGATGGATTTTGAAAGTGCTTTTGGCCCTGCTGGTCCTTGCGGTGTTTCATTATAATTTACCCCAACGCGATATTGTGCGCATCACCGGCACAGAGATTTTGCGTAAAGACTTATCGGGCTGGACTGGCATGTTCTATGCGGCTGCGCAAAGTGGTGAGACGCAAACTCAGAACCGTGATTTGAGGCTGATCAATACGGTCCGGGCCAATGGCAAAGTCAGCGTGTATCGCAATGAGGACACGGGTTTTAACTGGCCGCCCTATTTCAAGTTTGACAGCTCGAACCTCCAGGCCGAAGCAGAAGATGCCGTCTCGAGTAAAGAAGCTCCAGAATGGTATATTTTGCGGCACTATGGCTGGCGCAACACATTTTGGTCGATTTACCCCAATGCCGTTAGCCTCAAGCCGGTCGCCGGGCCGGATATACGGTTGATCCCCTGGTTCAATATTATCTTCTTGGTCTTATTGGCCGCTTTGATTTGGGCAATCTATGTGCGGCTCCGTGGGTTTTGGGCACGGCGCGTGAACCCAGTCATTGACCGGATTGATGCGGCGGCTGAGGAGACCTCTGACCGCGTCAAAGGCTGGTTTCGCCGCAAATAATGCAGCATTATTCGCCGTAGGGGATCCAGATGGTTTTGATCTCTGTGCCCGCATCAAGCCAGCTGTTGTGATTGTCTTGTGCTGCCCCTTGCCAAACGCGTTTGATATTGCTGCTGGCCTGCGCTTGCACCGTTTTGGTGAGCTGTGCCCCTGATAGGCACCACACAGTTTCCAGCCCCATATGCGCGCCCAGGTGAGAGGCCAAGTCTGCCTGCGGTCCGGTGAGGATATTCACCACCCCAGCCGGCACATCTGACGCTTCAAGGATGTGCAAGAAATCTGTGGCCGCCAAGGGAAAAGCCGTGCTGGCGCAGAGGGTAATAGAGTTGCCAGTGCTGAGTGCGGCTGCCATGGGCGTGACCAAGCCTAAAAGCGGATTTTGATCTGAACACAGAGCCGCAATTGCGCCCACGGGTTCACGCATGGCCAGAGCCACTGCGCGCATCGGTACAGATTTGGCCCGGCCCTCGAATTTATCAGCCCAAGCGGCATAGGTGAATAGGATGTCGACCGCAGCAGCCACTTCCTCAGCTCCCGTGCCGAGGCCTGTCATGGCGTCCAAGCGCTCTGCAAACCTAGTGCTTTGGTCTGCAAGATTTTCAGCGATGTAATAAAGAATCTGTGCCCTTAGGTGAGCGGTTGTTTTGCCCCAGCTGCATGCCATTTGCGCCTGTACCGCGTTTCGAATATCCTTGCGATTGGCGATGGGTGCGTGGCCGAGCAGCTCGCCTTTGGGGCCGAAAACTGCTTGGCTGTAGCCCCCATCTGGCCGGGTCTGTTTGCCGCCAATAAAGAGTTTCGCGGTTCGATCAATATCATCTGTAGCGGCGCCCTGCCCGGTGAAAGGCGTAACGCGGGCCGGTTCGGGTAGGGTTTGGGCTGGCTTGCTATAGGCTCGCAACCCTTCCCAGCCCCCTTCACGGCCAAAGCCACTTTCGCGCGTGCCGCCAAACCCGGCCGCGGCGTCAAACAGGTTGGTCGCATTGACCCAGACCACACCGGCCACGAGTTTAGGGGCGATCTCGAGCGCAAGATTGATGTTTTCGGTCCAGAGCGTCGCTGCCAAACCATATTTGGTGTTATTGGCAATCTCCACAGCCTCCGCTGGGGTGCGGAAGGTGGTTGAGACGAGAACAGGGCCAAAAATTTCTTCCTGCATCAGCGTATCCGCAGGGTGCAACCCGGTGATCAATGTGGGGGGGTAAAAACAGCCCGCTGGTACGGGCGTTTGGGCGTGATAGGTCTGCCCGGCCGTATTGCTATCCACCAGCGCTTTGATCTGTTGCAGTTGGATGGGATCCACAATCGCGCCGACATCAATAGATTTGTCCAGCGGGTTGCCGATCCGTAACTTATCCATTCGCGCTTTCAAACGGTCGTGAAAATCATCTGCAATGGCTTCATGAATGAGCAGGCGCGATCCGGCACAGCAAACTTGACCCTGGTTGAACCAGATTGCATCCACGAGCCCTTCGATGGCGCTGTCGATATCGGCATCATCAAAGACAATATAGGGGGACTTGCCGCCCAATTCGAGGGTGAGGGATTTCCCACTGCCGGCCGTTGCCTCTTGAATGTGCCGCCCGACCGAGGTCGAGCCAGTGAAGGCGATCTTATCCACATCCGCATCCACCAGCGCGGCCCCTGTGCTGCCGTCTCCTGTGACGATATTCACCACACCAGGGGGCACGCCGGCCTGGCTGCACAGATCGGCAAAGAGCATGGCGGTCATCGGCGTATATTCCGCGGGCTTGAGCACAACTGTATTGCCCATCGCCAAGGCGGGGGCGATTTTCCAAGCGAGCATGAGCAGCGGAAAATTCCACGGGATAATTTGCCCGCAAACGCCTAAAGCCACACGATCCGATAGGGCCGAAGGCATCAACTGTGCATGGCCTGCGTGATGGTAAAAATGGCGAATGGCGAGGGGGATATCAATATCTCGGCTCTCGCGGATGGGTTTGCCATTGTCCAAACTTTCCATCACGGCGAGCAATCTTGCGTGTTTTTGCATTGCGCGTGCAAGGGCATAGAGCACGCGGGCACGCGCTGCCCCGCCTGCTGCGTACCAGCCAGGTTGCGCGACCCTGGCGCTCTGCACCGCCTGTGCCACCTCATCGGTTGTGCATAGGGTCATGCCCGCAAGCCTCTCGCCTGTGGCCGGATTGCAGATGGCCAGATCATCTCGCGCAGGGGCGAAGACGCCATTGACATAGGGGCCAACAAGGCCGCCGTGATCGGTAATCCACTGAAGCGCTATGCTGTGATCCTCAGGGGCTGTGCCATACTCCATCGTATCAAAAATGGTTTCTATACTCATCTGATTATCCAATCGGGTGACGGTGATTGGCAGAGTATCCGCCAGTGAGGTGATGTTCGAGCTGCCGTTCAATATCACCGAGCAAAGAGGAGGCGCCAAAGCGAAACAGATCAGGGCGCAACCAGCGGTCGCCCAGTTCTTCTTTCATCAAAGCGAGATAGGTGATGGCGTCTTTTGCCTTTGATATTCCGCCCGCTGGCTTATAGCCGACCCGAAAGCCCGTGCGATTATAATAAGCACGGATGGCGCGTAGCATGACCAAAGTCACCGGCAGGGTCGCATTGACGCTTTCTTTACCGGTTGAGGTTTTGATAAAATCAGCTCCGGCCATCATGCAAATTAAACTGGCACGTCCCACATTGCGCAGGCTGCCAAGTTCACCCGTGGCGAGAATGGCCTTCACATGCGCATCGCCACACGCAGACCTAAAGGCTGCCATTTCGTCATAGAGTACTTGCCAATTCTGCGTCAAAACATGGCGGCGAGAGATGACGATATCAATCTCAGAGGCTCCGGCTTTTACACTTTCGCGAATTTCCTCAATTCGAAGATGCAGCGGCGATAGGCCCGCGGGAAAGCCGGTACTGACTGCTGCTACGGGAATGCCGCTGCCCTGCAATGCGGTCACAGCGGTTTCAATCATGTCATGATAAACGCAAACCGCACCTGTGGTCAGATGTGGCAGGCCAATTTGTTGCAAAATGTCGTGCCGCACGGGCTGGAGGGCTTTGGCGCAAAGGCGTTTGACCCGGCCCGCAGTATCATCGCCGGAGAGCGTGGTAAGATCAATGCAGCTGATGGCTCGCGCGAGCCAGGCGGCTTGATGATCTTTTTTGACAGAGCGCCTTGCGGGCAGGCTGGCGCAGCGCCGCTCAATGGCAGAGGTATTGGCTTGAATGGAAAGTGCCCAATCCAAATCAAGTGGCAATCCTGGATTGCGTGGCTCGAGTGTCTGCGGCAACTGCGTAACTGTGGTCATCTTTTGGCTCATAAGCCTTGTGTGCATGGGATTGCTTGGCAATTCAAGCATTCTAGTGCGTGACAATCGCGCCTTGCCACGATAATTGCTGCGAAACGATATAAAGGTGAGCCTATGTCTTTCGACCGATCTGTAAAAATTGCCCCCTCAATTCTCTCTGCCGATTTTGCCAATTTTGGAGAAGAAATCCGCTGTGTCGAGGCTGAAGGTGCTGATTGGATTCATGTCGATGTCATGGACGGGCATTTTGTGCCCAATATCACATTTGGCCCCGCGACCTGTGCTGCGATCAGGCCGCATATCAAAACTGTGATGGATGTGCATTTGATGATTGCTCCGGTTGATCCCTACATTGAGGCCTTTGCCGAGGCCGGTGCTGATGTGATTACCGCCCATGTTGAAGCTGGCGCGCATATTCACCGCAGCTTGCAAGCGATCCGAGCCAATGGCGCGAAGGCGGGGGTGGCGCTCAACCCTGGCACGCCGGCCAGCGCAGTTGAGCATTTGCTCGACATTACGGATCTGGTCTGCGTGATGACTGTGAATCCCGGTTTCGGCGGGCAGTCGTTTATCCCCCTGGAAAGCAAGGTCGCACAGTTGCGGGCGATGATTGGCGATCGGCCGATCCATATTGAGATCGACGGCGGTGTGACTCCGCTGACCGCGCCAGGTTTGGTGCGTGCCGGGGCGGATGTCTTGGTGGCAGGATCGGCTGTTTTCAAAGGTGGATCTGTCTCAAATCCGGCCCCATATGGCGAGAATATTCGTGCGATCCGCGCTGCGGTTTAGAGCCGGTGTCAGCGCGCTTTAACTCTGGAAAAACACAAACTCATCAGGGTCTGTGGAGTTATAATGCGCGATGCGAAACTCTGCGGCAGCGCTGATCAGGGTGGTTTGAGAGGGGCCAGCTGTGAGCGCTTGGCCGGAGCCATCATCCACTCGCCCCTTGATGGACTGTAACGCCATTGTATCAATCGTGGCCGCAAGCTCGGTCGCAAGCGGCGCGCCTTGGCTGACAAAAACGAAACTGTCGGTACTGGCTGCGGCTGGCGTTTGGCCCGCCACTTGCTGCGCGGTCGTAACCGCCGCGGCTGTTTGGGTTTGCACGCTCCAATTTTGTTGACCTGTCAGGCTGGCGAAGAGGGCTTGGTGTGACACCGAAAAACTTGTGTCGGCCCCGAGCGTAGCGCTAAGATCTGTTGGCTGCAGGGCGATGACATTTACGTTGGTGAAATCTGTGGCGGATAGGCTGGTGCCATTGGCACTGTCCACAACGAGCTGTTCATTGCTGAAACTTAATATGGCACCGGTGGCTGTGCTGGTCACTGTTAATTGTTGGACATGGGTGAAACCGGCCCAATGGGAGAGGTCCAAGCGATCTTGGCCCAGCTCAAAACCGGTAATGTGATCGGTGCCGCCATCTCCAACGAGCATGAATGTGTCCGCTCCAGTTCCGCCTGTGAGCTGATCCACTCCCGCGCCATCGCGCAGCAGATCATCCCCGGCACCGCCATTGAGTGCTTGCCCCGAATCCTGTGCAAATAAAATATCGGCCTGGGCACTGGACGTTGTGCTCAGGCTTAGGCTGAAGTGACCTATGCCCGCCTCTGAGCCAGAGACCGTGAACAATTGAACATCACCGGCAATAATATCGACATAGATATCTGTAATGCTGTTGATTGGCATATTGAGTTGGTCGGCCATCGTATCAAGATGCACAAGCTGCCCATCGCCCAAAATCCGAAACAATGACAGGCCGTTGTCTTGCCCGGCAGCGATGACATAGGCATTTCCTTGATGGGTGAAGGTCTCTAGTATCTGAGCGCCCTGGAACCGTGTATTGAGGCTGTCTGTCACCTGATCCACCGGCGATAAGACACCCGCAGAGTCGAGCGACAAGACAGTTAATGACCCTGTGCCCGCACTGGCCAGGACAACGAAGCTTTGCCCTTGCAATGAGACCGTGGCCATATCTTGCGGCGTGGCAATGGGCAAAAATTGCTGTGCGCCCAAAGTGGAGGCGGGCGAGAGCGTGCCGTTGGATGAGACTGCATAGGCGGTGATACTATGATTGCTGGCGGAGGCGGCCAAAACAAAGCTATCGCGTCCCACGGTTGCAACGCTCAGTGCGGAGATTTGGTCGGTGAATGCGGGCTGTTGGGTGGCCAATTGGTTTTGCTCCATCAGCCTCCCGTTGTTGGCGACTTGAAACGTGGCCAGCCCATTGCCGGTCGTATCTGCGAGCACCACAAGACCTGTGTTGCCAGTCTGTAGGTGCACCGCCTCAAAGCGATCTGCATATCGGCCGGTATTGCCTGAATGCAGGGTTAAAGAACTGTCGGATCTGCTGTTTTGAACCGCGGCCAAATCCTGATCTGAAATGGTGATGACCCGCCCGCCAAGGGTCACATTTTGGGACGGGGCATTGACACCAATTGGCGCGCTGTGCGCGAGGGTGGCTGTCTGATTGGCGGCGGTTGAGAGAGTAACAACGCCTTGCCCGCCATCGCTGGCTAGGGTAATTTGCCCATTATTCTCGTAAAATCGCGCATCCCCAAGCGGGTTGTTCAGGATGGATCCTGAAATTGCCCCATTAAACCGAAAGCTTCCCACGACAGGTCTCCAAAATGCGCGTAGGAACGTTCTCACAGGTAAAAATTAATGAGATCTTATCGTCCGGATTCAAGTGTGAACAATTTATGTGAAATCCAAATGGCTGCATTTCAGGCATCCACCTCTTGACCCGAACTGCGTTTACAGCGTTTGTGCAAGGCAGACAGGGGGAGCAGCTAATGTCATGGGAATTTTGGGTAGATCGCGGAGGCACGTTCACGGATATTGTGGCGCAAGATCCGGCTGGCGAGCTTCACAGTCACAAGCTTTTGTCCGAAAACCCGGAGCAATATAATGATGCAGCCGTCGCTGGAATACGCCACATTCTTGGCGATGCAGCTCTAGAGGAGGCTGATATTGCCGCGGTGAAGATGGGCACAACTGTGGCCACCAATGCCTTGTTGGAACGCAAAGGCGCAAGAGTGCTTTTGATGATCACCGAGGGTTTTGGAGATCTTCTTGAAATCGGGTATCAGACCCGGCCCGATTTATTTGCCATGCAAATTTCGCGACAAGAGTTGCTCTATGAAACTGTTGTGGAAGTCTCCGAGCGTCTTGATGCGGCAGGCAGCGTTTTGACACCCTTGGATCTGTCCCGCGCGCGTGAAGATATGAAGGCGGCCCGTGCGGCGGGGGTGCAGTCCATTGCGATTGCCTTGTTACATGCCTATCTGAATCCGGTGCATGAGCAGCAATTGGCACAGCTGGCCGCCGAGCTTGGCTTTTCGCAAATCTCAACCTCCCATGAGGTGTCTGGCCTGGCCAAGCTGGTTGGGCGCGGGGATACCACTGTGGTGGATGCCTATCTGTCTCCAATCTTGCGGCGCTATGTCGATCAGGTGGCGGGGGCTCTAAATGTCGGCGGAAATTGCAAGGCTTTGATGTTTATGCAGTCGAACGGTGGGCTTACAGATGCGCGAAAATTCCAAGGCAAAGATGCAATCCTATCGGGTCCCGCTGGAGGGATCGTTGGCATGGTGCAAACTGGCCAACACGCAGGGTTTGATCAGCTGATTGGCTTTGACATGGGGGGCACCTCCACCGATGTCAGTCATTTCGCGGGCAAATTTGAGCGCAGTTTTGAAACCGATGTGGCCGGCGTGCGGATGCGGGCACCGATGATGGATATCCACACGGTGGCGGCTGGTGGCGGTTCGATTTGCTGTTACCGTGATGGCCGGTTCCAAGTGGGGCCGGAAAGCGCTGGCGCCGATCCTGGCCCAGCCAGCTACCGCCGCGGCGGGCCTTTGACCGTTACAGATTGCAATGTGATATTGGGTGCGCTCTGTGCGGATTATTTCCCGGCTGTTTTTGGTGCATCTGGCACATTGCCTTTGGATGCTGGCGCGGCTGTCGCGCGACTCGAAGCTCTGGCAAGAGATCATGGCTTGGAAGGTAATGTGGAGGATATGGCGCAGGGGTTTTTGGATATCGCTGTGCAGAATATGGCCAATGCGATCAAGAAAATCAGCGTAGAGCGCGGCCATGATATCACGTCCTATACGCTTCAGAGTTTTGGTGGAGCCGGAGGGCAACATGCCTGTCTGGTGGCCGAAGCGCTGGGTATGGCGCGGGTGATGGTCCATCCTTTTGCTGGCGTCCTATCGGCCTATGGCATGGGGCTGGCCGATCTGCGCTGCCTGCGTGAGGGGCAGTTGGATTGCGATCTCTCGGATGAGGATCAAGTGGCGGCGCGATTGGCATCATTGCAAGAGGCTGCATGTGCCGAGTTAATGAGCCAGGGCATCACAGATCCGCGGCTCGAAATCACTGGGCATTTGCGCTATGAGGGATCGCATCAATCTTTGGGTGTCAGCTATGGCACGCAACAGCAGATGGCTGAGGATTTTGAAGCTGCACATAAGGCGCGCTTTGGCTTTGCCTCTCCTGATCGCAAGCTGCAATATGAGATGCTCAGCGTTGAGGCTATTGGCGAGATGACCCATGCGGCAACTCCACCTCAAGGCTTTGGCGCGGGGGTGCCGATTGGTGAAAGCAGGCTGTATCGCAAAACCTGGCATAAGGCCGAAGTCTATGACCGCGGGCGTTTGCGGGAAGATCAGGTGATTTCGGGGCCAGCCATCATTATTGAGCCCACCGGGACCAATGTGGTGGAGCCGGGCTGGCAAGCACGGCAAGATGCCTTTGGGAATTTGATCTTGGAGCATATTGCCCGCACGCATCGCGATCTGGCCAGCACCAAGGCAGATCCGATCCTCTTGGAGGTCATGTCAAACCGCTTTATGTCTATTGCTGACCAAATGGGCGCCACATTGGCCAACACAAGCTGGTCGGTGAATATCAAAGAGCGCTTTGATTTTTCCTGTGCCATTTTTGATGGTCAAGGGGATTTGGTGGCCAATGCGCCGCATGTGCCGGTGCATTTGGGCTCAATGTCGGACAGTATAAAAACCGTCATGCAGCAAAACCCGTCGATTGCACCGGGCGATGCTTTCATGCTGAACTCACCCTATAATGGCGGCACGCATTTGCCAGATGTCACTGTTGTAACGCCGGTTTTTGTTGCGGGCAAACCGGCCTATTGGCTTGGCTCGCGTGGCCATCACGCGGATATTGGTGGCCGCACGCCAGGATCTGCGCCACCAGACAGCCGGCACATCGAGGAAGAAGGCGTTCTGATTGATAATGTGCAATTGGTCCGCGCCGGAACCCTTTGTGAGCGTGAGGCCATCGACGTTTTGTCATCGGGCCGATACCCCTGCCGCAATATTTCGCAAAATATGGCCGATCTTAAGGCGCAAATTGCTGCCAATGAAACGGGCCGGCGCGAATTGTTGCGTATGGTGGACAGCTATGGGGCGGAGGCGGTCACGGCCTATATGGGGCATGTGCAAGCCAATGCGGAACAAAGTGTGCGCGCTGTGATCGCGGGTCTCAAGAACGGAAGCTTTGTCTATCCAATGGACACTGGCCAGCAGATTAAAGTCGCCTTGACAGTCGATCAGGACTCTGGCCGAGCCTGCGTCGATTTCACAGGCACGACTGCGCAGCATCCGGGCAATTACAATGCGCCTTTTGCGGTCTCGCGGGCAGTGGTGCTGTATGTTTTCCGTATGATGGTTGGCAAAAACATTCCGCTGAATGAAGGCTGTCTTAAACCGATTGATATCATCGTACCCGAGAATTCCATGCTCAATCCTGCCTATCCGGCAGCGGTGATTGCAGGTAACACAGAGGTCAGCCAAGCGGCCTGCAATGCTTTGATCGGAGCGCTGGGCATTATGGCCGGCAGCCAAGGCACGATGAATAATTTTGTCTGGGGCAATGCGGAGTTTCAAAACTATGAAACCATTGCTGGTGGCACGGGGGCTGGACCTGGATTTGACGGCTGTGACGCGGTGCAAACCCATATGACCAACACGAAAATGACGGATCCAGAGATTTTGGAAAGCCGTTTTCCTGTGCGCCTGCGCAGCTTCGCCATTCGGCGGGGATCAGGGGGCGCTGGCCGCTATCGCGGTGGAGACGGTGCGCTGCGGCGTCTGGAATTTTTGACGGATGTGACAGTGACAACCCTATGCTCTCACCGCACCATCCCACCCTTCGGAGCTGCCGGAGGCGCCCCCGGCGTGACCGGTGAAAATTGGGCGGAACTGCCGGACGGTCAGAAGGTCGATTTGCAAGGAAACGATGAGATTGACCTGCCCGCAGGATCCATTTTCGGATTGGCAACCCCAGGCGGCGGCGGCTGGGGCGCGGGTTAAGCACAGCCGCATGGCGTTCTGTCCGGTCCCCAAAGGGACGTTTTCATGCAACTGTCCAAATGGCGTCGGGTAATTATTTTATAATATTGTAGGGCAAAGGGAGATTTGCATACGTCCACTCCTAACAAAACGTGCCATGTCTCGCAGCTTTGTCTGTGCCCGTGTCTCCACAATCGGCCAAGCCCCCGAAAAATAGACCCGTGAGATCGAAGCGGCTGGGTTCAGGATGAAGCCACACTGGATTACCACTGAGACGATATCCGGTTCCTTGGAGATCGCGCAGCACTCGGGGTTTTCCAGGCTTCTTGATAAAATGAAAAAGGGTATGCACCTTTATGCAGACGTTTCTATTGATGAAGCGTAATTGGGACAGTATGTTGGTAAATATATTAGAAAAGACAATTGGATTTATAAATGATTGTAGGACACTGCCGTTTCTCTTGGGTTGGTTTTTCTGATACCGGACGCCTGGCGACCGACATTGAAAGAGCAAAGTTAGAGTTGTGGAATCCCATGAGGATGGCGATCAGGTTTTGGCTTTTTGAGCAAGTTTTGTTGCCATCATTGGACAATCAAATTGATCAGGATTTTGTGGTTTCGCTTTTAATATCAGATGATTTACCACAGAAATATCGCGATCGAATTGAGGCTATCGTGCAAGAAAGAAAGACACTTCGTATTCACGCGACAACAAAAATAGATATTGATGAAGCTTTGCGCGAGCAAATTTCTGCCTCACAGCTTGATGGGCACAAAGAGGTCCACTTTCGCATTGACGACGATGATGCTGTAAGCTCAAAATTCATCGAAAGACTGCGCCATATTTTTACACGATATGATTTAGCTGAAGGAACCGTGATTTGTTTTCCCAGAGGCTTTCGATCCTTTATTCACAATGGAGTCGCAAAGCAATCTGGTTTTCACAATCCTTATCATGCACAGGGTCTAGCGTTTGTAGTGGGCCAAAAATCCCAGATTCTTCCTTTTAAAATGCAGCATGGCAATGCTGGTAAACGGCTGCCATCCTATGTTGACCCAAGTTTTTTATCATTTAATTATCTCTTACATGCCGCCAATACCCGAAAGGGTTATAATGCAACAACAGAAGAACAAATTGAAATCCTGCGTAGCGCATCTTCATCACACGCAAACCGAATATTGAAGCAAGACGATAGTTTGATGGCAGGCCTACCAATTGATCCTGTGACTGAGAGAAAATTCAATGACGCGGGCTTTGGCTATACATCTGAAGAGTTCAGAGCCAGATTAGAGCGCACGCTTGAGCTGCATATACTCGCTGAGGAATACGGATTTTTATAGAGAAACGATTTTTGTGCACTTTAAAGTGCAACACTTCGGTTCCATTGGCACAAGGGTAGAGTCTGTCGGAACAAATGGATTTTTTGGGGTCTGCTTGGGCTCAGTGTTAAATCGTACAGTCAGCGCGACAAACAGAAACTATGATTTTGGCAGAAAACATGCTTCCTATCTCATGTCATATCAGAACTGCGCAAATGTTTGGGGTGTAGGCTCGTCAAGAGAGACAAACCTTCTATCCTGCACCGACCTGGAGTAGAACACTACCAGAGCAGCCAAGCCAAAACACTTTGACCGCTGCCCTCATTTCTTTGTTGAAATGGCATTGTGCAGAGATTTCAGCCCAGGCGAGACGGCGCGCGAAGCCGTCCCGCTGGCTGAGCCTGGTTAGATGGCTTTGAGCCCCACTCGCAGATCATCCAAAATCTTTGACACATCCGCGTCTGTCAGTGTCAGGGGCGGGGACATTAACAGATTGTTGCCACCCATGCGCACCATCGTGCCAGATTGATAGCAGGCTTTATGGGCGCGTTTGAGGCTGGGCATGTCCATCGGCGTTTTTGCAGCCCGATCAGTGACCAACTCAACCGCAGCCATCAACCCATGTCCTCCGCGGACATCGCCAATAATATCGAACTCTTCTTGTAGCGTTTTTAATCCGTTATAAAGCTGGGTGCCGCGGGCTGCGGCGTGGCTCTTGAGATCCAAACGCACCGTCTCGTTCAAACAGGCATTGACTGCTGCCATGCCCACGGGATGGGCTGAGTAGGTATAGCCGTGAAAAATTCCGCCCTCGCCAGATTGATCGCTTTCAAAGGTCTCGGCCACTTTGGCATTCAGCAAAGTGGCTCCAACAGGGAAGTAGGCAGAGGTGATGCCCTTGGCCGTGGTCATCATATCCGGTTGCACGCCCCAATGACGCGCGCCAGACCAATCACCCGTCCGACCGAAGCCAGTGATGACCTCATCTGAAATCATCAAGATGCCATATTTGTCGCAAATGTCGCGTGCGAGTTTCATGAAGCTCTCATGATAGACGATCACCCCGCCTGCGCCTTGGATCGGCTCAAGGATGAAAGCGGCGATGGTGGAAGGATCTTGAAACAAGATCTCATCTTCCATGGTTTGAGCCACCAACTGCGCCAATTTTGCCGGATCGCTTTCGTTAAACGGGTTGCGATAGCTATAGGGCGAGGGCAGGTGATAACAGCCCGGCAGCAAAGGCTCATAGGCCGTGCGGAACCGCGCGTTTCCATTGACCGAGGCGCCGCCAAAATGCGTGCCGTGATAGCCTTTCTTGAGGCTGAGAAATTTGATCCGCTGTGGCTGGCCGCGTAAGCGATGATACTGGCGCGACAACCGCAGAGCGGTTTCCACCGAATCAGAGCCGCCAGAGGTGAAAAATGCCCGTGCCATGCCATCGGGTTTGAAGAAATTCACCACCGTTTCCGCCGCTTCAATCGCAGGCGCATTGCTGGTGCCGGCGAAGGCGGAATAATAGGGGAGCTTGGACAGTTGATCTGAGATGGCCTGTTTCACCACATCGTTGGAATAGCCCAGATTGGCGCACCAAAGACCCCCGACAGCGTCAATGGCTTCATGGCCGTCAATATCAGTGATGCGAACGCCTTCGGCGCGATCAATGATGGTGGGGGCATTGGCTTGTAAATCGCCGGGGTGGCCCATCGGGTGCCATATTTGCTTTGCGTTTAGGTCTTTGAGCTCTTGAATGTCTTTCATGTCACATCTCCTGAGACTGTGAAGGGTATTTCATACCAGTATTCTTCTAAATTCGCGCTCTTGCCTATTCGATCCACGACCGCAAATAGGCCAGGGGCGAACAGGGGGGTTAAAACACCGTGCCAGACATTGCGGTGAAAATTAATCCCCTGCCCGGCCTCTGTATGAAAGGCCAAGGGGCGGCCGGGCGTGCCGTTTTCATCTGGCGCTACAATCACTAAAAAAGGGTTTTGGGTCATGGGAATAAAGGCTTGTGAGCCTTCTGGATGCCGCTCTACCAGCTCCAATACATATGGCAGGCTGCGTGGTGTGGCGTCAAATAGGCTGATGCCCGCCCGTCCATCCAGTCCGAAATCCATCAAGGCTAAATCATGATGTCGACCACAAAGCCCTTGATTGATCAGCTTATCGGGTGCCGGTTTCAGCGTGAGAATATCACCATAGGGCGCGAATGCCTCTTTGGTGAGGCGTTGGATGGGGATGTCATTCATGTGTCAGACCTTTTCAATTTCAAACCTAGCCTATCTGCTTGGTCGAGAAGGTCCAGCTTGTGATTTGGTGATAGGGTGCTCCGGGACGCAATATGATATCGGGGAAATGACTCTGCGCCAATGAACCCGGCCAGCTTTGTGCCTCGAGCGCGGGCGCGGCATAGGGGCCATAGGGCGCGCCGTGATGGGTTGGATAATCGCGCCCGTCAATCGTGCCGCCGTCATAGAGCTGCAGCCCGCATTCGGTTGTGGCCATCTGCATGCGAACGCCGTCCACTCCGGTCAAGGTCGCGATTGGGCGCAGCGGGGCTTTTGTTGAGCCAAAGCAGAGGTTGAGATCATAAAATTCGCTTTCATCGCCGGCCAATCTGCGCCCGGCACGAAAATCATAGGGGCTGTTGTCCACCGGCAAAATGCGTCCTGTGGGCATTAACTGTGCATCCGGTTCACTGTAGTGATCGGCAGCAATCTGGAGCGTTTGCCCGCCATAGCCCGGCTTGGAGTCCAAAGACCAATAGGAATGATTGGCAGGGTTGAAGGGGGTGGGTGCATCGGTTGAAGCCGTGGCGGTCAGGCGCAGACTTGCCTGCTCAATGTCATAACGAACTGTGATCTCGCGGTTCCCGGGAAAGCCGCCCAATCCATCGGGCAAATGTAACGCCAGAACAACATAGTCCGGTCCATATTCGGCGATCTCCCAAATCTGCCGATGCATGCCCGTGCTGCCGGAGTGCTGGGTCAAATTTCCGCAATGGTGCTTTTCGAAAGTATAGGTCTTGCCGTCAATCTCGGCGGTACAGCCTTTGATCCGATTGATGACCGGTCCCATGAAGGAGCCAAAGCTGCTCAATTGTCCCTCATAGCTCGCCACATCCGGGCTGCCGAGGGTAAGAGGCCAGGCCACGCCGCTCAGCCGAACATCATTGATCACCGCGCCGAGGGTCAGGATCGAGACGGTGAGCTGTTCCGAGCGCAGGGTGATTTTTTGCACATGGCGCCCATCGGCCGTATACCCAAAGCTTGCGAGTGGCATTATTTGGCCTCCCAATGCACACCTGCGGCAGGCAGGGTCAACTCTTGGTAGGTGACGGCGCGCGGTCCGTAGTTAAACCAAAACCTATGGCTATCTGTTTCCCGCAGGCGCAGATCTGGCGGTAAATTCAGCAAATCAAGTCCGGCTTGCTCGGCCAGCATTTCCAAAATGCGCCGCCAGCCGGCATCATCGGGCCATCCTGCGATATAGATCATCTGCCCCTGGCGCACAGCGGCGGGCGCGCCTCCTTCAAGGTGCAAGATCACCGCGTCAGTCGTCTCAATAGCCTCGCGCCATTTGATAAAAGCTCCACCGCCGGCCAGGGCCATCGGTGCAAAAGGTGGCAGGCTTTCCACAAAAGTGACTTTTGTCGACAAACCGGCAATATCGGGGCCAAGACCTTCAGGGATGGTCAGCTCTTCGGTTTTGGATCCTGCCCGCGGTCCCGCCACAACCAAACCGCCGTGCAGGCTCTCCGGGACGGTCAAAAGCCCAGGGGCGAAGGTGATTTTATAGGCGCTTGGATCCACAGATTTCGGCACGACATCCACCGAAAGACCCGCCCGTCGCAAAGCTTGGTAGCAATTAAACACCAACTGGAAATAATCAAAATCTGCACCCTGCGGCTGGCTTTCCCACGCGTAGGCGCTGTCATAGTCAAAAATCAGCGCAACTTGGGCGCGTGCCGTGCCAACATCGGGCATCTGTGCCAGCTCTGCGGCGACCTGGGCGGCCTCCGCCAGGGCCGGGGCAGGGCTGCGGTCGGGGCGCAATAGGCCTGCGTGCATTTGCTCTTGGGCGAATGGCGCTTGGCGCCAGCGAAAATAGCACACGGTTTGCGCGCCATGGGCAAATGCCTCCCATGCCCAAAGGCGCGGCATGCCAGGGAGGGGGGCTGGGTTCCATGGCGCCCAGTTGACCGGGCCGGGCTGTTGCTCCATCACCCACCAGCGCCCAGCGGAGGTGGCGCGGTAAAGATCATGGTGGAAGGCTTGAAAGTCCGGGTCGCCTTGGCGCAAATAATGCGCTTGCGCGGCTTCATCGGCGCCCACACGGTCTAGCAAAAACCCCATGGGATAGCTGTCCCAAGAGGATATATCCAAATCAGCGCCAAGATCATAATGATCAAAGGCGGTGATGCGCCCCATGAAATTATGGATGATGGGACGATCAGAGTATTTGCGAATTTCGTCGCATTGGACCCGATTGAACAGGACCACTTGATCGGATGAGAACCTGCGAAAGGCTAAGACATGGCTGGGGTTCGGTTCGGTGACCGTTTGATTGGGCAGATCCAATTGGTCGAAACTGTCGTATTCCATTGACCAAAAGACATTCCCCCAAGCCGCATTGAGCGCTTGTGGAGATTGATAGCGCTGGGCGCACCAATCTTGGAAGGCGCGTTTGGCGTGAACAGAATAGCTGATGGCTGTATCGTGGCAATCATACTCATTGTCGGTTTGCCATGCGGCAATCGTGGGGTTCGTGCCATAGCGCTCCGCCATTAGGCGGGCAATACGCCGGGCCTCGTCTCGATAGGGCGCGTGGCTAAAACAATAGTGGCGCCGCGAGCCAAATTTGCGGATCTCGCCTGCGCTGGTGTGGCCCAGCATGTCTGGATATTTGTCGAGCATCCAGCGTGGCGGCGTGGCGGTGGGTGTGCCCAAAATGACCTTGAGGCCCGCTTGGCCCAAGGTCGCAATTGCCCGGTCGAGCCAACCCCAGTCAAATTGACCAGGCTGCGGTTCAAGGCGCGACCAAGCAAACTCACCAATACGCACCCAAGTAAGGCCCGTTTCAACCATCTGTTGGGCATCGCGGGCCCAAATCTCTTCGGGCCAATGCTCTGGATAATAACATACTCCGAGACTGCGTTTCATTGGCACCTCACAAAATGACTTGATGTTCAAGCTGTCCGATGGCGGAGACCTCAGCGGCAAAGGTTTGGCCATCACTTGCAGTCAGGGCTTCTGGCGCGATGCCTTCGGTTGCGCTGGTGCAAAAAATTCGGCTACTGGCTCCGGCAAAGGCGGGGCATGTGGCCTGCACCGCGCCAATTTCCAGCGTGTCCAATAAGGTGCCTTGCGGGCTATAGCAGGCGAGACGTGCAGCGCCCCATTGCGCGTTCCAAATATTGCCCTGCGCATCCACCACAGCACCGTCGGGGTTTTCTGCGGTTGCCGTTAGATCCACTGCCACGCGCGGCGCGGCGCATGGCCAGCCCTCTGCATCCAGATCAACTGCCAGAATTTGCCGGAGCGGGGTGTCGGTAAAATAGGCGGTATGCCCATCTGGTGCAAAACATATGGCGTTGGGAATGGTGATCTCAGAAAATAATTGCACCAAATCACCGCGATAATATCGGTAAATCGCTCCGGCCTTAGCCTCTGCTTTCTTGCCCATCGTGCCAATCCAAAACCCTCCCTGCGGATCGCAGCGCCCGTCGTTGGAGCGTGTGATGGGGTTGTCCGCTTCGAGGTCGCAGATTTTAGTTTGACTGTGATCGCGCAGGTGAAAGCGCAACAGTTGACTTTCAGAAGCAATGAGCAGCTCATCTTGGCTGATCCATCCAGCCGCAGAGACATATTCATCAAATTGCCATAGGGCGGTCTTACTGAGCAATTGATGGGCGTTGATGTCAAACCAGAACAGCTCGCCGCGCAAAGGGTGCCAAAGCGGACCCTCGCCCAGGCTGCAGGGGCGGGTGTCGAAAACGCTTACCATGCGGCGTCGAATGCGGCGACAATGGCGCGCGCCTTTTCTTTAACGGTCTGTGGGGTGTCACCGGGTTTGTATATGGCCGAGCCAAGGCCAAAGCCATCAGCGCTGGCGGCAATCCAATCGGCGAAATTATCTGGCTGAGCGCCGCCCACCGCATAGACCTGCGTTTTGGCGGGCAAAATCGCCCGCATCGCCTTTAGACCGCGCGGCTGCGCCATATCGCCCGGAAATAGTTTCAAGCCGGTTGCGCCGGCTTTGAGAGCTGTCAAAGCCTCACTTGGGGTGAATATCCCAGGCCAGCTTTGCAGACCGGCAGCGACGGTGGCACCTATGACCTCAACATCGCAATTGGGCGACACCACCAAACGGCCCCCGGCCTGTTCCACCTGTGCCACCTCTTGCGGTGTCAGAACCGTTCCGGCACCAACCAAGGCATGAGAGCCATAGGCCTTTGCCAGAGCTTCAATGCTGCTGAGGGGGGAGGGAGAATTCAGCGGCACTTCGATTTTTTCGATACCCGCTTGCAAAATTGCATCGGCAATTGCCAAGACCTCCTCTGGCGTTACACCGCGCAGAATGGCGATAATGGGACGGGTCATTGCGGTTCCTTCCAAGTGGCATAGGCTGCTTTGAGCCCGGCGAGGGTCATTTGGCTGGCATCCGTGCGCGTGACTGGCACGTGCTGCGCTGAAAGCGCGGCTGCGTAGCCATCGCAGAGGTCTTGCGCGCCAATCATGGCAATAGATTGTCCAATCCAATAGGGTTTCGCAGCGGCCAATTCTGCGCCGACCAAAAGGCCAGATAGGCGCGCGCGGGCAGAGGCGGGCTGCAGATCATGCAGAAGATCCTGGGCTCGGATCCCAAATAGCCGCGCCGCCAAGGCCTCTGGCCGCGACATAGCCTCGTCCACTGCGGTCAGGAAGGCGTCAGCCTCCCAATCCTCGCCGCCCACAGAGTGGCGCAGAACCGAGGCGGTGGACAGAAGAGCGAAAATTTCTCCGGTCATAAAGGTTTGAAAGCTCACGATCTCGCCAGCACTCATTTGCACCCATTTGGTATGGGTGCCTGGTAGGCAAATGACCCCATCCCATTTGGGATTAAGGCGCTGAAAGCCGGCGATTTGTGTTTCTTCGCCGCGCATGACATCGGCTGGATCGGATTGGCTGACGCCAGAGATGATGTGCACGTTTAGCCTTGGATCTCGGGTGGGCGCCGCGGTGAAACGAGATTGCGGTTGGCAGGGGGTGTCTGAATAGGTTGCTTCGATCCAGCCCTGTTTGGCACCGACCATGCCGCAGGCGATGACCGGGGTTGATTTGGCCGGTTCAAGCCAAGTCTCGACCAGCCTGAGCAGTGCCGGTTCGAACTCCGCCGAAGTTAATTGCCCCATGCCTTCTGCGCTTGAGGCGGTGGCCACATCCTGCCCATCATGGCTCATTGCCCAAGCTCGCAACGTGCTTGTGCCCCAATCTACGGCGATCCAATCGGCTGTTATCGTCATCCTGTTGTGACCACGCCGCCATCTATGACCAAGGCTTGGCCGGTCATCATTTTTGAGGATTGAGAGGCCAAAAACAGGCATCCCCCAAGGATATCTTCCGGCTCTAACGTATCTTTGAGGCATTGCCGTGCCACATGGGCTGCCAATCCTTCTTCTGTGACCCAAAGATCCTTTTGCTTTTGCGTCAAAACCCAGCCTGGTGCCAAGGCATTCACCCGAATTTTGTCGGGCCCAAACTCCCGTGCTAGGCTGCGGGTCATGCCGTTGATGGCCGAATTGCAGGCGGTGTAAATCGGATAGCCCGCATTTCCCATCATATAGCTGATAGAGCTGAAATTTATGATCGATCCAAAGCCGGCGGCTTGCATCTGTGGCAGGGCAGTTTGGCAAGCAAAGAAGTAGGCTTTGAGATTGATTTGTATCATCTGGTCCCAGAAATCTTCCGTGACTTCTGGCGTGCTGTGCCGCGCATCATTGGCCGCATTGTTGATCAGGCAGGTGATGGGGCCATGCGCCTCTTTGGCCTGGGCCATGCTGGCTTGGAGCGCGCCCGTGTCGGTGATGTCTCCTTGAATGAATAGCGGAGGGTTGTCATATTTTTCAGCCAGATCAGCGGCGAAACCCGTCGCGTCAGATCTTCCGATAAAGGCCACTTTGGCCCCCTGGGCTACAAAGCCTTCGGTGATGGCCGCGCCGATGCCAGAGCCGCCGCCGGTGATGTAGACGGAGGCCTCTTTGAGATCGTTAAACTGGGCGCTGGGCATGATGGGTCTCCTTGCGACGGATTTGGTGCCTTGTGAGAATAAAGTCAGAGTTTTTGCCCTTCAACAACCCATATTGAGCCGGGCATAGCATAGGGTAAATGCAGCCCATGGGTCATTAACCAAGCTCCAGAAGCTTGCAGATCTTGCGATTTGAGCAGCGGTGCGCCGCGTGAGAGTTTTGACACCTCATCGCGGTTGCGCAGATGCAGCACATAGCGCGCCTTCGGATCAAGCCCGGTCAAGCGCAGGGGACGCGGTAGGATTTGTTGTGCGCTGTGCAGTTGATTAAAAAATACCACAAAGCGAGACGCATCAGATGCCAGCTGCATCTCTGCCAGAACCGAAGGGTCTGAAGTGTCTAATCGTAAGATATCTGCTGTGGCCAGCCAGCCCCGGTTATCTTTGTACCACTGGGTTACCTCGCTGAGGACCTGCGCCTCTTGCGCCTCCAGCTCGCGCGGATCCATCTCAAAGCCCATATGCCGTTGCGCCGCGACCCAAGCGCGGTAACGCATATCAAATACTCGGCCCGAGGTATGACACAGGCGAGGGCCAACGTGGCTGCCGGTCACAAGTGAGGGTAAAAACAGTGCGGCGCCATGTTGAATCTGGCTGCGCTCAAGCGCGTCATTGCTGTCTGACAGCCAGACCCGCTGGCAGTGCTGCAATATGCCAAAATCAATGCGCCCGCCGCCAGAGGCACAGCTTTCAATCTCGACATGGGGGAATGCGGCGCGCAAGCGGGCCAGAAGCGCATAGATTCCCCTAGTTTGCGTGACATTGACTAGGGGCAAGATCCGGTTGTGATCCCATTTCAAATAGCCAATATCATAGCTCTCAAGCAGGGCGGAGATGCAGTCATAAAGATGGGATTGCACCTCATCGCGTGCCATGTCGAGCACCATTTGTTGACGCCCAAGCAGTTGATCGTGCGGTCCGAGCACCCAATCGGGATGGGCACGATAGAGATTGCTGTCGGGATTTACCATTTCCGGTTCAACCCAAAGACCGAATTGCAGGCCTAAAGATTTGACGTGATCAATCAGCGGATCCAAACCATCTGGATATTTGCGCGCGTCAATCTGCCAATCACCAAGCGAAGAGCTGTCATCATCGCGTTGACCAAACCAGCCGTCGTCTAACACAAACCTTTCTGCACCAAGATCTTTGGCGCGGGTTGCGATATCCTTTAGGCTGGCCAGATCATGGTCAAAATATATCGCTTCCCAGCAATTATAATGCACGGGACGCGGCAGGGAGGCTTTGGGGAAGGTTAAGATATGATCGCGCAGGTGCCTTTGGAAAGCCATGCCGCAGCCGTTGAGCCCATTGTCGGAAAATACGGTGTAAAGCTTCGCAGTTTCAAAACTATGTGCCAGGCCGTCGTGGCTGTCACAGGCATGGCCAAATTGGATTTGTCGGCGTCCATCAGGCAGTTCTTCGGCGATCATTTGATGCCCGCCTGACCAGCCATAGTGAAACCCATAGGCCCTGCCCGTGGTGTTGCGCGCTCCAATTTCTGGAAGGATGAGGCCGGGGAAATGTTCATGTCCGCTGCGGCCCGTGCGGCTCTCTCGCTTGTGAATGCCGGGGCGCCATGGGATGGAGTGGGTCTGAAATTCTCCGATCCAACGCCCAGAAAAGCTCATCATGGCGTCGCTCAACTGCGTTGCGGGAAACACGGGTGCGGCCAGCCAATTCAGCATGAGCGGCTGCGTCGCCTCCAGGCGGCTCCAGCAGGTGAGTATGTTCGAGCTGGCTGTCAGTTCAAAATGGGCCTCATAGGTCAGGCCCAAATCTTCGTCGGCATAGGTGAGGCATAGGTTTTGCCCCTGCGCCAGGTCTTTTACAAAACGAAATTCCGGGCGCAGCACGCGCCCCAGCGCATCGCGGCAAATGAGACCCGGTTGACCGGGAAACGACTGGCTGGCTTCGGGACAGATGGACAGGTCTGGGTTGGCATCGAGCATACCGCCCGTGACATCCAAGGCATGGGCGGCGGCGAGCGCTGTGCAATCGTCACTCGCGGGCAGGGGCGGGCCCCAATAGATAACCTGCGGCAGCCGTTTTTGCTTTGCGGCAAGAACCAAGGTTTGAAGGGGCCCATCTAAGCGCCAAAACTGTGACATCGCGTGCTCCTTGGCGGCTCGGCTTTGGGTTACTTGACCGCGCCAAGTGTCAGGCCGGCTATGAAATGTTTCTGCATGAGGAAGAACATCAAGACAGGCGGCAGTGCGGCAATAATCGAGCCGGCACTCATTAGATGATACATCGCGCGAAACTGTGCGTTAAAGCTGGTGATCCCAGCGGTCACGGGCTGGGCATTTTCGCCCTGGGTCAGCACAATCGCCCAGAAATAATCATTCCAGATGAAGGTAAAGATCAAGACCGACAGCGCGGCAATAGCGGGTTTCATGAGCGGCAGGACCACAAACCAAAATATCCGCCATTCCGCGATCCCTTCGACCCGAGCCGCTTCGATCAGCTCATAGGGCAGGGCTCTGATGAAATTGCGCATGAAGAGCGTGCAAAATCCAGTTTGGAACGCGATGTGAAACAAGACGAGCCCGGTCTTGGTGTTATACAATTCCATACTAAGTGTCAGGTCGCGCACGGGCACCATGAGGATTTGAAAGGGCACGAAATTGCCGGCAATGAACATGAAAAAGATCAGCAAATTGCCGCGGAATTTGTAAACGCCCAGCGCAAAGCCGGTCATGCAGCTGAGCGCCACCGCTCCGATCACCGTCGGGATGGTGATCAAAAAGGAATTCATGATGTAGCGCGGCATGGCAGAGGTGAAGACCATCATATAATTGTTGATCATTTCAAAGGATGTCGGCCAGCCCCAATAATTGCCAATGGAGAAATCAGAGTCCGGCCGGATTGAGAACAGTGCCACCGCGAGCAGCGGTGCTAGCCACAAAAGCATCGCGACGGGCAGGAGGGCTTGATATCCGATTTGCCAGGCGCGGTGAGATTTTTCGATCGGTTTAGGAAACATCAGCGAGGGCTCCAAAATGGGCTGTTATGGCTCATCGGCTTGCGGCTTTCTCATCTTGGTACATGCGCCAGAGGAAATACCCAATAAAGAACATCATGATCAAAAACAAAATGACAGCAATTGCGGCACCGTAACCCATTTTGAAGCCATATTCGGATAGGGATTTCTCGAACATGTAAAAGCTCAAAACGCGGGACGAGCCGAAGGGCCCGCCGTTGGTCATGATGGAGATCAGATCAAATGACCGCAGCGAGCCAATCACTGTGACCACAAAGGCAATGAAGGTCGCCGGGCGCAATTGTGGCAAAATGACATGCCAAAGCATCCGCAGCCCTTTAGCTCCATCCAGCCGTGCCGCTTCGATTTGCTCAGGATCTACGGAGTTCAGCCCAGTGAGATAGAGAATCATGCAATAGGCGGTTTGCGGCCATATCCCGGCGGCGATGATGCCATAGGTCGAGAGTGTGGGGTCGCCCAACACGTTGATTGGTTCAAAACCCATGAACCCAATGATGCCATTAAACAGCCCATATTGCGGGTCATAAAACCAAGTAAACACCAGGCCAACAACAATTTGTGAGATGACAAAGGGAAAGAAAAACAGAGATTTATACAGCCGAATTCCGCGTACAGTTTGGTTAAGAAATAGTGCAATGAACAAACCAGCCGGTATGGCTGCGAGATAAAAGATTAGCCACTTCAGGTTGTTCCAAAGCGACGTGTTAAAGGCTCGGTCGCGGGTGAGGAGCTTTTCGAAATTGGCCAAGCCAACATAGTCAGCATGGGTGGCCAGCGTGCCCAGACCATCCCATTTATAAAGTGAAATACGAAAGCTCTGGAAGATCGGGAAAATCACATAGATTGCAAACATGATCAGCCCCGGCACGAGAAACAGCCATGGCGTCACCGCAATCTCATTGCGCTTATACCAGCCCTGTTTGGCCAGAGGGGGGATCGATTGAGGTGTTGTGGCCATATGGGCGCCTCCGCGAGCTGTGAAGGTCAAAATCAGCACAGAGAAACGTCGTTTCGCGCTTGTCACTGCTGATGGCGAGGTGGGATGCACAGGGTTCCATGCATCCCATGATTAACAATGCGCTGGACCCGCGGGCCCAGCGATAGGTCTTAGTAGACGTCCTGGCGTACGGATTCCAAACGCTCAAGGATATCATCCAAGTTGTCTGGGAAGACCATGAATTCCTGCATGCCTTCCATGGCGGCTTTGGCCATTTCTGCGGGGAAGTCGCGGTCAAAGAACTGCGCCACGCCGCCGGGGCTATTGCTCGAGAGCATGGTGAAGCCCTCGTTCAGGAATTTGTCGTCGTCGATGGCGGCTGCTGAGTTGATTGGCAACTGGCCAAGATTGGACCCGTTGTTGATGATTGTTTGCTCAGCAGGAGACACGAGGTAGCGCAGGAATGCACGTGCGTTGTCTTTGTTTTGTGCATTAGCTGCGATATGGAATGTATCCGTTGGCGCATCTTCTGCCATTGCCACGCCGGGGGTGATGGCGGGGAACTGGTGGAAGTCAAGCTGGTCATCTGTCAGACCGGCATCGCGCAGCGGAGCTACGGCGAAGTTGCCCTTCAAGATCGCACCGGCCTCACCGTTAACCACGAAAGGCAGAGACTGCTGCCAGTCTTTGTTTTGGTGGTCATCAATGAAGGCACCCATGCGTACCAATTTGCCCCAGTTGTCGAATGTCTCACGGACGCGTGGATCGGTCCATTCAATCTCGCCGCGTGCCATTTGCATGTGGAAGTCAAAGCCATGGGTCCGCATGTTGAGATAATCAAACCAACCAGAGGCTGTCCAAAGCCACTTCGTACCGATGGCGTAGCATTTGCGACCCGACGCAATCATCGCTTCGCAGTTTGACAGCATCTCATTGAAGTCTGCTGGCTCATTCAAACCCAGCTCTTCATAGATGTCTTTGCGGTAATAAATACCCCACTGATAATAGGTATAGGGCACGCCCCATTGCTTGCCATCAATGGTCATCGCGCCTTTGGTGGAAGCCAGGCTGCCAGCAATGGCAGCTTCATTCCACATGTCAGACACATCTTCCAAGAGGCCTGCGTCGACATAGGGTTTCATGCGGTTTGCTGCATACCATGTCAAAACATCAGGTGCATCCGCAGATAGAAAGTTGCGAATCTGAGTTTTATAGGCTTCGCGGTCAATCACCGTGGTGGTGATGTTCAATTCAGGATGCAGCGATTGAAAGCGAGAAATCATCGCCTCCATGGTCGCGCGGGGCGCCGGGTTCGATGTATCGAGATTGATCTTTAGATTGCCGGTCAATTCTGCAGATGCAGGCCCAGCCAATGCAACAAGTGTTGCAAGCGACACAGCTGTCGCCTTTAAAATGGAACGCATGGTATCCTCCCTGATATTACCACATTTTTGTTTCAAATAGTGAAACTCGGTTTTATATATTGATATTCTAATCGTAACCCGCCTATGCTTGTCAACATAATCATCGGTGTTCGTGACAGAAACTTTGTTTCAGCACCGCGTTGATTTGGAAATGAAGCGCAAGAGGCAGATATTGGGACTGACATTTTAAAATGTATGACGCACCACACGCAGATGGAACCGTCGGCAAGGCGATGCAGGTCTTGGATCAAGTGGCGTCCTTTCAGCGCCCCGTTCGCTTTTCCGAGCTCTTGGCCAATAGCCCCTTCCCAAAGCCGACGCTTTATAGGTTTGTGCAAACCCTGACCAATCAGGGGATGCTGGCCTTTGATGCGGAACGGCAAACCTATTCTATGGGGCTGCGGCTGGTGCGTTTGGCCCATGCGGCGTGGCGGCACAGCTCCCTTGCCTCCGTCGCCCGCCCTTTCATTGAGGCCTTAGCCGAGGAGATTGGCGAGGCGATTCACTTGGCGCAAATCGATCATGGTCATGTGCTCTTTGTTGATAAATACAAAGCGACTGATAAGTTCGATACTTTGGCGCAGGCGGGGAAAATTGCGCCGGGCTATTGCACAGGCGTGGGGAAAGTGATTCTGGCGTTCATGCCAGAGGCCGCGCAAAATCGCGCATTGGATGAGCAATCCTTTGTTGCCTGCACCCCCAATACGCACCGAAACCGTAAAACTCTGGCGGCGGAATTGTCGACCATCCGCGAGGCAGGAGTGGCCTATGACCGCGAAGAGCATGAACTTGGAATCATTTCCATCGCCTGCCCGATTTTGACCGGGCAGCAGCAAGTTGTTGGCGCCTTGTCCATTGCCACCTCCACCAATCGATATTGTATTGATGATTTGAACAAACATTGGCCCGATTTGCACAACACTGCAAATTCCATTGGGGCCCAAGCAGAATTATGGCAGGTTCCGATATGGGGCTGACCAATTGGGAGACGAGATAATGTCTGGTGTAACTCTATCTAATATAACCAAGAAATACGGTGAAACTCAGGTCATACATGGGATTGATCTGGAGATCAAAGACGGAGAATTTTGTGTCTTTGTTGGCCCCTCTGGTTGCGGCAAATCCACTCTGCTGCGGATGGTGGCTGGGCTTGAGGACACCACAGGCGGTGCAATCTCTATCGGTGCACGAGATGTCACACGAGAAGACCCGGCGCGGCGCGGCGTGGCGATGGTATTTCAAACCTATGCGCTCTATCCGCATATGACCGTGCAAGAAAATATGGGGTTCGGTCTGCGGATGAATGGCCATCCAAAGGCTGAAATTGCTCAAAAGGTCGCAGAAGCCAGCCGAATTTTGAAACTTGGTGATTACCTCAAGCGCAAGCCTGCGGCTCTTTCGGGCGGGCAGCGTCAGAGGGTGTCCATCGGTCGGGCCATTGTGCGCGGGCCAGAGGTATTTTTGTTCGATGAACCTTTGTCGAACCTCGACGCGGAATTACGAGTTGAGATGCGCGTGGAAATTGCCCGATTACATAAGGAAATCGGCGCGACCATGATCTATGTCACCCACGATCAGGTCGAGGCTATGACCCTGGCGGATAAGATCGTCGTTCTGCGGGGGGGGGTGATTGAACAGGTTGGAGCGCCAATGGATCTTTACCGGGATCCAGACAATAAATTTGTTGCAGGTTTCATCGGCAGTCCGGCAATGAATTTTTTGTCGGCTGTGGTGAAAAATGGTCTGGTGGATGTGCCGGGTTTGGCATGCACGGTGGACATGCCCGTCACCCTGCCTGCTGATGGCGTCGCGGTTGAAATTGGGCTGCGTCCTGAGCATCTGACGCTTGATCCTGAGGGCAACACCCACCGCATTGAGATGACCGAAAGCTTGGGTGGCGTCTCCTACGCCTATCTGAAGGGCGCAACTGGCGAGAAAATTGTTGTCGAGGAACGCGGTGAAACCCGCTCAAGCGAGGGCGATACAGTGGGGCTGATCCTTGATCCTGCTGCTGCCCGCCTATTCGATGCGCAGAGTGAAATCCGCATTCGATAGGGCGCGCGGCCGGGTGGGGCTAAATCCCAAGGACCATCCGAAAGATACCCCAAGTGGCGAGGGCCAGCAAAAGCACAAGGCAGAACGGCTTGTAAAAATGTTCCCATCGGGGGACGAAAGACAGCTGTCCCAAGATAACCCCCAGCGCCGCGGGTCCAGCCATGGCCAATCCGCGGGCGATAGCGGTTCGGTCCATCAATCCAAAAGCCAGGAGGCTCAGCGCCGTCGTGACACTGCCCAGAAACAAAAACACCACCAAAGAGGCGCGCATTTCGCGCGGTGGTGCGTTTTGCGCTAAGACGTAGAGCGCAACGACCATGCCGCCAACACTGGCCAGCCCCGTGGCCAGGCCCGCCATCCAACCTGATCCGTACAGCCCCCAATTGCTCGCCAAAAAGCGCAATTGCACCCGAGCAAGCTGTAAGGCGGCGAGACTGGCGATGACGCCCAGCGCGATGAGCTTTGAGGTTTCCACATCCACCTGTGTTGTTAGGGCCAGACCAAATGGCACGCCAATGGTTGAGCCAATGGCCAGACCCAGCGCGACCTTGCGATTGGCTTCCCGCCAGCCGCCGCGCATCATGAAAAGTGAGGCGGTCATTTCAAGCCACCAACAGACGGGGATCAGTTGCACAGGCGGCAGGATCAAAGCACCGGATGCCATGACCATGGCGGAAAGTGCAAAGCCGGAAAAGCCGCGCACCACCCCGGCAAGAAAGCAAATCAGACCGAGCAAGGCAAGGTGATCTGGCGGCAAAGCCAAGGCTGCGGAGCCAGATTGGATCACGGGTGCATTTCGCTGGCGATCAGCGCCACACCTTCGGCAATCTTCCGAACGGGAAGCGAGCTATAGGCCAAGCGATAGTAATTTTTTGGCGCATTTTTCTGGGTGAAAAATGGCCGGCCCGGTTCAATCAACACGCCCTTGTTGCGCAAACGCTCTGCAACTTTTTCGGTATCAACCTGGGTTGGGGCGCGCATCCAAAATGAGCTGCCGCCAAAGGCGCCTTGCCCGGCAACGGTAAGGCCATGTTGGGCGAAGGCCTCCTCCATCGCCAGGCGCCGGGCATGAAATTCGGTGCCCATCCGGCGGATCAGCGCGTCGTAATGACCGAGTGATAGAAAATAGGCTGCCGTACGTTGAATATGACCGGGAGGATGGCGCAGCACGGTCGAGCGCAGCGCGCGGGCCTCGCGGATAAATGGCTTGGATCCCACCAAATAGCCAAGTCGCAACCCTGGAAATAGTGATTTAGAGAAGCTGCCAACATAGATGACGCGCCCCTCACGGTCTAAGGATTTCAGCGCTGGAGAGGGGGCCTTAAGAAATGACATCTCAAACTCATAGTCATCCTCAACAATTAAAAAATCATGCTCTGCCGCGCGATTCAGGAGCGTTCGGCGGCGCTCCAGAGGCATTGTGGTGGCGGTTGGACATTGGTGGGATGGGGTGGTGAAGACCACATCGACATCAGACGGCAATTGATCTGGTGGCAATCCGCCTGCATCCACCTCGACACTGGCGACTTGGCAGCGCGACTGGGTCAAAACATCGCGCAAGGACGGGTAGCAGGGGTTTTCCAATACAGCTGTTCGCCTTTGATTGAGCAGAACAGTTGCGGTCAACCAAAGCGCGTTTTGCGCGCCCATGGTGACCAAAACCTCATCAGGTTCCGCCCGAATGCCCCTTCGGGGCAGCGTGTGACGCAGGATGAATTCAATCAACTTTGGATCATCTCGATCGAAATAGTCACTGGTCAGCGTATCATAGTCTTTCGAGCCCAAAGCTTGAAGCGCACAGAGCCGCCAATTTGACCGGTCAAACAGGGTTTCATCGGCTTGGCCATAGATGAAGGGATATTTGTAGCTGCCCCAATCGGAGGGTTTCATCAGTGTCGCCCCGCCAGAGAATTTTTGCCCAATCGCGCGGACCCAATCGACTTTGTCTTCGCGGGGCATGATGGGGAATTTTGGCGGCTGAGGTGCATTTGAGCTGACATAATAACCGGACCGCCCGCGGCTCGTGAGATAGTCATCTGCCAGCAGCTCTGTATAGGCGAGGGTCACTGTGATCCGGCTCACTCCTAAATGCGCTGCCAATTTTCGACTTGAAGGCATTTTTTCACCGGCCCGAAACCGTCCGCTGAGAATGGCTTCAGCGACCAGCTGTTGGATCTGGTTCTGCAGCGTGCCTTCCGAATCGGGCGGCAAAAAGAAAGTCTCTTCAGAAATCGCCATTTTGGACCTAAGGCTCTACGAGTTTTGGATCTATAGATGCCGCGTTTTTCGTAAGGGCGCAAGGTCAAGACCCAGGTCGCACGCTTGGATAGACTTGGCTGGGTCTGAAAAGGCAGGGGCGCGCCCTGCCTTTTTACTTAGCCTCTCAGAGGATTAGCCAAATACGCGGCTCAGAGCCTGATCTATGGCATCGGTGATGAGATCAATATCCTCAGCCGTACAAATCAATGCCGGTGACAGGCAAAGAGTGTTGTTAAACCCTGGTAAGGAGCGGTTTGTCGCGCCGATGATGACGCCCTGCGCCATGCAGTCTTTGACCACTGCCTGCACCTTTGCTTCCGGTGCCGGCTCGCGGGTTTCGCGGTTCGTCACCAGCTCCGCACCGCAGAACAGGCCTTTGCCACGAACTTGGCCAATGATGGCGTGTTTCTCTGCCAGGGCCTCGAGATTGGCAATCAACTGCGCGCCGCGGGCTTGGCAATTTTCAAGAAGATTCTCTTCCTCAATGATGCGCATATTTTCCAGCGCTGCTGCCGGACCTGCAGTGCAGCCGCCGAAGGTGGAGATATCGCGGAAATAGCCCATGTGATCGCTGGCATCTTTAAACTGCTCGAACACCTCTTCAGTGGTGACGGTCAATGAGATGGCCGCATAGCCAGAGGCGACACCCTTGGCCATTGTGACAATATCTGGCTGGATGTCATAATGTTGGTATCCAAACCAGGTGCCGGTGCGCCCAAGACCGCAAACGACCTCATCTATCATCAGCAAAACATTATATTTTTTGCAGATTTCCTGTACCCGTGGCCAGTAGCCTTCGGGGGGGACAATCACGCCGCCGCCTGCTGTGATGGGCTCAAGAATCAAGCCGCCAACAGTGTCTGGACCTTCGCGCAGGATAACATCTTCAATGGCATTTGCCGCGCGCAAGCCATAGCTTTCGCCCTGGCCAAGGTTATCTTGTGCCGCTTCGCGATATTCAAGGCAATGAGGCACAGAGATGAAACCCTCGGGGAAGGGGCCATATTGCGCGCTGCGCTCATGCTGTCCACCGGCCGCCAAAGTCGCAATGGTGGTGCCGTGATAATCGCGCTCGCGGTACAAAATTTTATTTTTCTTGCCGCCATATTTCTTATGCGCGATTTGCCGGATCATCTTGAAGCCTTTTTCATTAGCTTCCGACCCGGAGTTTGAGAAATAGGCCCGGCTCATGCCAGGCATTTTTTCGATCAAGCGTTTGGCAAAATTGGCCGCAGGAATAGAGCCAGCGGAGCCGGCAAAATAATTCATTTTGACCAATTGATCGCGCACGGCATTGGCGATGCTTTCGCGGCCGTAGCCAACGTTTACGGTCCAAACCCCACCGGAGACCGCATCCAAATGCTCCTTGCCGGCTTGGTTCCAAACCCGCATGCCTTTGCCCTCAACAATGATATTGGGATCCGCTGTCTCGAACATTTTATGTTGCATCAGGTGATGCCAAATATGAGCTTTGTCGTTGGCGACAACTTCACTCAAGTCATTTTTCAGATTGCCGTCCATAGGCCATGCTCCTTTATTGATCTTTTGGGGTGTTCGGATTCTATATTCGTAGTTGACCGCCATCAGCGCAGAAAAGCCATGCCAAAAATAGGGCCAGATACATAGCCTTTGTATATCCAAAAAGCATTTCCACTTGCCGGACGCGGCGACTGTTTGCAGTGTGACGCGGATGATGCCGCATGCTGGCGCTTAGATCAGCAGAGGTTCGTTGTAAAACTGGGAGGGACCAAGTCAAAAGCTGTGCACGCCTGGGTAAATATTTCCCTAAATGCTTGAGTGATGTCGAAAAATTATTCAAAAAAGTTTAGGAATATGCTTTGCGTGACTCTTATTTTGTGCTTCGGTATACTCCTCAAATCTGCCTCTTTTGACCGTGCAAGCCGGTCTCATGCGGCAAGATAGATTAAGAAAACAAGCCGGGCATCAAGCACCGGCCCAACTGGGAGAAAAGATATGAAATTGAAAACTGCGTTGAAGGGTGCTGTTGCTGGGGTGACTTTGGTGTCTGGCTCCGCTGCATTTGCGGGCGGACATGGCGAGTTGAATGTCGCGTATTTCCTTGAGTGGCCAATGCCATTCCAAGCGGCAAAAGTTTCAGGCGCCTATGATGCCGCATTGGGCATGAAGGTGAACTGGGTTTCTTTCGACACTGGCACAGCAATGTCTGCGGCCATGGCCTCTGGTGATATTGATATTTCGGTGTCTCAAGGTGTGCCTCCTTTCGTAGTTGCAACATCTGCTGGCCAGGACTTGCAGATTGTTGATGTGGCCGTGTCTTATGCGGACAATGACAACTGCGTGGTCGCATCCGGTTTGGAAATCGACAAAAGCTCCGCCGGTGAATTGGCTGGCAAGAAAGTCGCCGTTCCATTGGGTACTGCGGCACATTACGGCTTCTTGAAGCAAATGGAGCATTTTGGTGTATCCTTGGACAGCCTGACTGTTGTGGACATGGCACCTGCTGAAGGCCAAGCGGCCTTGGCTCAAGGCGCTGTAGACATGGCTTGCGGCTGGGGCGGTGCGCTGCGCCGTATGAAAGAATCTGGCAACGTCTTGCTGACAGGTGCAGAAAAAACTGATCTGGGTATTTTGGTCTTTGACGTGACCACAGCGCCCTCTGGTTTTGTTGCTGAAAATGCCGATATTGTTGCGAAATTCTTGGCTGTGACAGCCGATGCCAATACGGCATGGAATACCTCGCAGCCTGAATTCATGGCCAATTTGATCGCACAAGATGCGGGTATGAGTGTTGAGGATGCAAAAAGCTCCATGAGCACCTTTGTTTTCCCAGACATCAACACACAATTGTCCAACTCTTGGCTCGGTGGCAATGCACAGACCTTCATGAAAGGTGTCGCGGATGTCTTCGTGAACGCCGGTTCAATTGATAGCGCCAAAGACAGCTATGCTGACAATGTAAACACAGGCCCACTGGCAGCTGCCAAAGGCATGTAATTTTTCAATGAGGTAGGCGGTTTCAGATCGCCTACCTCTCTTTTTACTGTGTGATTAGTCCGCGGGAATCCTCCGTTAACATGAGAGAAGGCCAAGCATTTGGCCAGATGGGAGCTTCAGGTGTCAGGCCTGCTTATTGACAATATTTCTATGCGCTTCGATTTGCCCAATGGGGGATCCGTACAAGCGCTCAAAAACGTAACCTTGGACATAAAATCTGGTGAATTGCTAAGTGTTCTCGGCCCGTCAGGCTGTGGCAAAACCACATTGCTGAATATCGTGGCCGGGTTTTTGGCGCCCACGGAAGGGCAGGTCGTTGTCAATGACCATGCGGTCAAAGGACCAGGGCCAGAACGGGGTATGGTATTTCAGCAAGGCGCCTTGTTTGAATGGATGACGGTGCGGGAGAATGTTTCTTTCGGGCCCGATATGAAAAATATGCCCCGCCGAGACAGCGTGAAAATTGTAGATCGTCTGTTGGAAGTGGTGGGTTTGCAAGATTTCAAAGATAAGGCGGTCTATGAGCTGTCTGGTGGTATGCAGCAGCGCGTGGCTTTGGCCCGTTGTTTGGCAAATGAACCAGATGTGATCTTGATGGATGAGCCTTTGGGGGCTTTGGATGCTTTAACCCGTGAAAAGATGCAATCTTTGGTTTTGGATCTGTGGAAAGAGACCGGCAAGACGATCATTTTGATTACGCATTCGGTGGAAGAAGCTTTGCTCTTGGGTGAGCGCCTTTTGGTTATGGCGCCGCGTCCGGGGCGCATCCACAAAGAATACCGCCTGCCCTTTGCAGAGATGGGTGTTGGCGCGGATTTGCGCGCGGTTAAGAAACATCCCGATTACGCCAAAACCCGTGAGGAAATTTTGGCAATGATTTGGGAAATGGAAGAAGAAATAATGGGCCGCACGGAGGAAAGCGCATGACTGGTTTGATCCTTCTTGCCGTATATATCGCGATTTTCGTGGTTAGTCTGGTGATTGTGGCTTGGGCCACAAAACAATTTTTCACCCGCGCTGATTTTACCTCGCTCAAGACGGTGACGTTTGGCGATGAAAGCGCCGTAAAGGCGAACCGGGCGGCTTCTGTGATTTCGGTTCTGGCGGTTTTTGCCCTATGGGTGGCTTTTACCAATTCATCCTTGCCACTGTTTAAGGCCAAAGGTCCGTTCGAGGGCTTGGTGGAATTCACCTATACCTCCACCCTGCCGGATGGCCGCAGTGATGACGCCACTGTTTCCATTTTGGTTTATCCGGAAGATGTTCAGCTGACCGAAGATGAAAATGGCGCGCCGGGAAAAATTCCGGGCAAACCTGACGTTGATCTTGGCGAGGGATTCGCAAAGAATGACACATTGGTCATCCCGCGTTATGGATCAAAGCTGGTGTCCGTATTTAAAAATGATGAGTTCAACAAATCCGATGGCGCTGTTGTGACCCATCTCAATGGGCAGGCCCTCAATCCTGGGGAGCAGGTTCTCCTATCCGAGGGGCGCTTGGCACTTACTGAAAAAGGCACGCCCTTCTTTGAGCCCTCAACCGGGTTCCGTATGGCGCGGCTCTACCTGCCAGCTCCCGAAGTGACGACGAACCGCTTTTTACAGCTCAATCGGGAAGGCTATCGCAATTTTACTCTGTTGGAGCACACTTGGGCCTCTTTGCAGCGTGTGTTGCTTGGCTTTATGTTTGGCGCGCTTTTGGGTATTCCTCTTGGCTATGCCATGGGTCTGACAAATTGGGCGCGGGGCTGGTTTGATCCGATTGTCGAATTTATGCGCCCTGTGCCGCCTTTGGCCTTAATACCGTTGATGATTATCTGGTTTGGCATTGGTGAGATGTCCAAGGTGATCTTGCTCTTTCTTGCAGCGCTCTGGATCATGGCAATTGCAGCGCGCTCCGGCGTATCTGGTGTGGCCATTGCCAAAGTGCATGCGGCCTATTCTTTGGGTGCCAATAAATCGCAGATTTTGCGCAAGGTTATCATTCCAAACTCACTGCCTGAGATCTTCACAGGCGCGCGCGTGGCTATGGGCGTGTGTTGGGGCACGGTTGTGGCAGCCGAATTGGTGGCCGCGGAAAAAGGTCTTGGGATGATGATCATGGTCGCGGCTAAGTTTCAGCTGACTGACATCGTGATTGTGGGGATTATTCTGATCGGGGTGATCGGTTTTGCCATCGACATCGGTATCCGCAAGCTTGAAGACTGGCTCGTGCCCTGGAAAGGCAAAGTTTAACGAGACATAAAACGGGCCCTAGGGGCCCGTTTTTTTATCCGGCTCTAGCATTTGACCCGGCTGTGATCTGGATCAAAAACTGGCTCATCCAAAACCCTGGCCGCATAGCGCTGGCCGATGATCTCAACACAAAGACCCTCTGTGATATCGGGCTGGACAAAGGCATAGGCGATATTCTTGCCCGTGCGGTGGCCCCAGTCGGCAGAGGTGACCGAACCCACCAGCTGCCCGCCTGCATAAAGGCTGTCGCTGGGCTGTGGACTTGCATGTGTGGCGTCGATCTCAAGCATGCGCAGCTGGCGGCGCTTCTTGCCACCTCGGCCCAGCAGCGCTGCTTTTCCGAGGAAGTCTTTGTCCCGGCTCACAAAGCGGTCGAGCCCGGTCTCATATGGGTCAAATTCAGTGATCAAATCTGATTTCCAGTGTAGGTAGCCTTTTTCCATGCGCATACTGTCCACTGCACGCGCGCCAAAATGCCCGATATCATGGGCGGCACCTGCCTGCATGAGCGCGGAATAAGCGGCAAAGAGCGCAGAATTTGGAACATGAATTTCATAGGCCAATTCACCCGAAAAGCTGACCGACATGACGATTGCCGGCGCATGGCCAATGCGGGCTTCGCGGACCGAAAGCCAAGGAAAGCCCGCGGCTGACCAATCGCCTCGGGCGCATGCGCTGAGCACCGCGCGAGATTTTGGCCCTGCCAAGACTAAGATCGTGTGGTCATTGGTCAAACTGCGCAGCGCGACGGAGCCATCTTTCGGAAGATGTTGGTCCAACCAATCCATATCATGGAATTCCGCGGCCGCGGCTGATCCATACCAAATGCGGCCATCCGGGAGATTGGCAATTGTGGCTTCGGCTTTCACATTGCCATAATCATTGAGAAGATATCCAAGCCCCACTTTTCCTAATCGGCGCGGCACCCGTGAGCAGATCATGTAATCTAGCCAGTCATGCGCGCCAGAGCCGGTGATCTCGATCCGGTTGAACCCATTCACTTCCGCAAGCCCCACATGAGTATGCACCCGCGCCACTTCGGCGGCGACCACCTCATTCACCTGTGTGAAGGCATAGCCATAGTCCTCTACGAAATCTGGGGAGGGTTTGAAATAGTCAGAGCGTTCCCAGCCATTAACCACAGTGAAATGCGCACCAGCCTGATCCAAGATCGGGGTCAGGGGGGTTGTTTTGGCTGGGCGCCCGGCGGGGCGGTGCTCATGAGGCAGATGGAAGCGAAATTCGTTTTGATAGTCTTGGATGGCGTAGAGCGACGTCAGCTCTTGCGTGGCATGGCCGGTGAAACGCCGCGGATCTAAGGCCCATGTGTCATAGCAGGCCTCCCCGTGAACGATTTGCTGGGCTAAGAGCCAGCCATGCCCACCGCCCTCGCCAAGCCCGGCCCTGAGACCAATGATGCAAAAGGCATTGCGTTTGCCGGGAATTGGCCCGACCAGAGGGGTGCCATCAATCGTATAGGTGATTGGACCATTCACCACTTGTTTGATGCCAACTTCCGCCAGGGCGGGCATGCGGGCAATTGCCCCTTCTAACACATCCATAACCCGGTCTAAATCATCGGGACATAGATCATTGCTGAATTTGGGATCAATCCCATCCATACCCCAGGTCTTGCAATCTTGTTCATAAAACCCGACCAAAAGGCCATTCTTTTCCTGCCGTGAATAATAGTCGGAAATGGGGCAGCGCAGCAGTGGGATCCGATGCCCGGCCTCCATAACGCCCGGCATATCTTCGGTGATGAAATATTGATGTTCCATGCTGGCCACAGGATGCTCAACACCCATCATCGCACCGACCTCATTGACCCGGTAGCCGCAGGCATTGACCACAATCTGAGCGCGTATATCGCCCTTGTCGGTCTGCACCGTCCAGCTGTCATCGGCATGTTGCGTCAAACCCGTTAACGAGGTGAAACGATAGACCTCAGCGCCAGCGGCGCGGGCTCGGCGCGCCAAGGCTTGGCACAGCTGTGCTGGGTCGATATGCCCGTCGGTTGGATCCCAGAGGCCACCCATTAAATTTTCGGTCGAGATCAGCGGGTGCCGCCGGGCGCATTCCTGCGCATCCAACACTTCGAATTCAACCCCCATGCCCTTGGCCAGACTGGTGAAATGGGCGTATCCATCCATATGAGCTTGGGTATTTGCCAGCCGGATGCCGCCATCTCCAAAATTATATCCGACAGGGTATTCGGGATCTGCGGCCAGCTCTTGGTAGAGTTTGATCGAGTGGCTTTTGAGACCAATCATCACCTGCGACATGCCGAAATTGGTAACCTGTGCCGCCGAATGCCATGTGGTGCCGGAGGTTAACTCATCGCGCTCCACCAAAACCACATCGCTCCAACCTTCTTGGGTCAAATGGTAAAGGGTTGAGCACCCGGCGATGCCTCCGCCGATAACGACAACGCGTGCCTGAGATTTCATTGGTGGCCTCCTTTGGAGATTATCCCCCGCCATATCGCGAAGCTGCTTTAAAATTCTAACTTCACCGACATTTGGCGTAAAGAAATAACACCTCATCGCACGGCATTTTTCTTGACGGAAGCTTGATCGCGCGAGACGGTAAATCGAGAAGGCGCATCGGGACGGTGCATGCGGCAATAAGCGAAAGGAGTGATATGGCGCGCGCGACAGGTGGCAGAGCGGGGCGACATCTGCGACGCAGTCAGGCCCTGCCGATCAATCCCGCGCCCCCCGGCGGGGGTGGGGGCCAATATAAGCCTTTGAGCATTTCTGATATGGAGCAGATCTATGAGATGGCCCTGCGTTTGCTGGAAGACCTTGGGGTTGGTGAGGTGCCGGGCCGCTTGCGCGATCTCTTTGTGCAGCAGGGGGCGCGATTTGAAGCTGGGCGGATCCATATCCCACGTCGTTTGATTGCCCAGGCTATTGCCTCCGCCCCAAAAACCATCACGCTGCACGGGCGGGATGCCGCGCGCAGCATCCAAGTGGGCGGGGATCGGGTGCATTTCGGCACTGGCGGCGCGGCGGTGCAGACTTTGGATTTGGACAGCGGTGACTATCGCGCATCGACGCTTCAAGACCTCTATGACTTTGCCCGGCTACAGGACCAACTGACCAATGTCAGCTGGTTCACGCGTTGCTGCGTTGCCACCGATTTGGTGGGGGAGGAGGCTCTCGACGTCAATACAGCCTATGCTTTGCTCATGGGCACCAGCAAACCTGTGGCCACCTCGTTCACCTTGGCGGAACATGTGGCTCCGATCGTCAAGATGATGGATATGGCGGAGGGTCGCGAAGGCGCGTTTTCCGAACGGCCGTGGTTGGCGGCCCATATAAGCCCGATGATCTCGCCCCTGCGATTTGGGGCGGATGCGGTCGAGGTCTGTTTTGAATGCGTGGCCCATAATATCACGGTCAGCTGCATCACCGCGGCACAATCGGGCGCGACGGCGCCGGCCACTCCTGCGGGATTTTTGGCGCAATCTTTAGCGGAAACATTGGCGGCTCTGGCCATGGTACATGTGATGAAGCCGGGCCATCCGATGATTTTTTCCAACTGGCCCTTCGTGATTGACCTACGCAGCGGCGCGTTTTCAGGTGGCGGCGGTGAGATTGCCCTGATGAATGCCGCATCAGCGCAGCTTTCAAATTGGCTGGGCCTTGTCAGCGGAGTGGCCAGCTCCATGACGGATTCTAAGGCGATTGACGCGCAATACGGGGCGGAGAAAGGGGTGACGGCCCTTGCGGCCGCGCTTTCGGGTGCCAATATGATCTATGAAAGCGCCGGCATGACCGCAGCGTTGCTTGGAGTTTCTTTCGAGGGCTTTGTTCTCGACAACGATATGCTCGGCCATATTTATCGCATGTTGCGCGGGATTGAGGTGACAGAGGAGAACCTTGGCTTCCAAGTGATTGTGGATGCGGTCCAAGGAGACGGGCATTTCCTGGGTCATCCACAAACCATGGCTGCAATGGAGCGGGATTATTTCTACCCTGAGACCGCCGATCGAGAGGCGCCGATCACTTGGCAAGAACGGGGCGGCATGGATGCGCAGAGCCGGGCCAAAGCCAAGGCGCGGAGTTTGTTGCAGTGGCATCCGACCTATGTGTCGGCGGAAGCCGATGCCCGCATTCGCGCGGTCTTTGACATCCAACTGCCACCGCAGCGATAGGTTTATTCGATCGCGGCACCGCTGAGCATGGCGTTGATCCAGCCTTTAGTCTCAGGTGTTTTCGCAAGCCGAAGAAAGGCGGCGCGCTCACGGTCGAACATATCTTGTTCAGTGACCTCTAGCGGGGCATCTGAGGTGGTGTTTACCACTATGGTTGCGATTTCCATCGCTGTGGTTTTGTTGTGGGGTTTGAACCAGCCCTTGGCCACACCATCGGCCATGAATGCGTCCATTTTTGCATAGACGGCCTGACCGGGCAGGGTCATTTTGGGGGGCTCTGGCGGTGTGTAACCTGGCGCCATCTCGCGGATCATAGCGCTGGCGCGGGTGATGAGCTTGTCGCGGTTCATCACGGTTTCGTCATGGCCGGGCTGAAAATACCGCAGTTTTGTAGCCTGCTCCGGGCTTTCGCCAGTTTTGCCATAGCCGACTTGCATCCAGCTTTCCCAAGCGGCGATTTCTGCATCGCCTGTTGCCTCAAACCAGCGTTGGTGGGTGGTTTTGACCCCACCACCGCCGGGCACAACTCCAACGCCGCTTTCCACCAATCCCAGTACGGAATTGGCATGGGTGAGCAGACGGTCGCAATGCAAAAGTACCTCGAAGCCCCCGCCGAGCGAGAGACCAGAGGGCGCACCAACAACGGGCACGGGGCAATACTTCAGTGCCGCCACCGCTTGTTGGAAGTCATTGAGAAAGGCATCCATTTCCCCCCAGGCTTCGCGGGCAATGAAATCGGCAAAGCGATTCAAATCAACCCCTGCACTGAAGTGCTGCGCATCGTTATGGATCAAAATACCCATGCCATGATCCTCGGCTGCTTGGCGCACGATGGTCATGCTCTCGCCTGTGAGCGCATTGGCTTTGGAATGAAACTCCACCAAGCGCAGATCACCGGGCAGGCGCCAAAGGCTGGCTGCGCGATTGCTGGCTATGGGCGTCAAAGTGCGGCGCGTCAGGCTAAAGCGTTCTGTGCCTTCGGGCAGCTGTACGGGTTTGAGCTGGGATGTGGTTTGATCAAAATTGCGCACCACCAAAGTGGCATCTTGCACCTGATAGAACGGGCCGTGGTCCGCGGATGTTTGCAGCGCTTGGGGTATCGCGCAACCGGCGTCTTGGGCCAGTTTGATGACGACTTCAGCGCCCAAAGCATCAATCATTTCAAATGGACCGCGAATCCAATTAAATCCCATCTTCATCGCGTCATCAATGTCTTGCGGCGTGCTGGTAACATGCGGGATTAAATCAGCTGCATAGGCGAGCACGCGGCCCAGAAAATTGCGACAAAATTGGTGATGCGCCCCGGAGCCCTCGGTCATCATGGGCAGGGTTTCACGCCCATCTTGCTGCGCATTCGCGGCTTGTTGCGCCAAGGCCGGCAGCTCTGTGATACGCGGGCGCAGCGCGCCGCTGGTCAAGTCAACGGCCTGGTCCTCGCGATAAAATCCGCCTTTGCCAGATTTCAAGCCAGTGAACCCTTCTGAGATCATTGTATTGATCAAAGCGTTTGCCGGGTTGTTTGAGCGTCCAACTGCGTGAAACACGTCATTTTCAGGGAGAATATCGCCCAAAGTGTCCACCACATCAGACATGAGGTCCACGCCGATCATATCATACAGACCAAACACCCCGGTTTTTGGAATGCCCATCGGCCGGCCCATCAAAGCATCGGCATCTTCGATGCAAAGACCCTGTTTGAAGGCCTCATCCATTCCCACCTGGAGCGCAAAGACTCCAACGCGATTGCCTAAAAACCCAGGGGTGTCATTGCAAGGAACCACGCCCTTGCCGAGAATTTCGTCATTGTAGCGCGATAGGCGCTCTATCACATCGGTGCGGGTATCTGCGCCGCGGACAAGCTCCAAAAGGCGCATGTAGCGCACAGGGTTGAAATAATGGGTGATGGCAAATCTTTGCCGGAAGGCCAAAGGCATTTCGGTCACCAAAAGTTTGATTGGAATTGTGGAGGTATTGGAGGTGACGATACAGTCCTCACGGATCACCGCATCCAAACGTTTGTACAGATCGCGCTTGATATCGAGACGTTCGACCACGGCTTCAACAATCCAATCGCATTCCGCGAGCTTGTCAAAATCAGCCTCGATGGTGCCCGTCTCAATCAGATCAACATTGCCGCGCTGGTGCAACGGCGCGGGTTCAGATTTTTGCAGCCGCTCCAAAGCGTAATCGGTCGCTTTGGTTGTGAGATCCAACAGGAGAACCTTATGGCCTGCATTTGCGATTTGTCCGGCGATGCCAGAGCCCATGGTGCCAGCGCCGATAACTGCGATGCGTTTGAATGTCATGCTCTATGTGCCTGTTAGAAAAATGCCCGTAGGGCTTTGTTGACGTCAAAAGGGTGTTCGGTGATCGACATATGGCCCGATTGGGCAATTTCGACCAGCTCACCCCCTAGCGCAGCCTGGAGGGCCAATCCAGTTTTACGGGGCGTCATACGGTCTTGGCCGCAGACCACGGTCAAGGTGGGACAGGTGACAGACTGCGCGGCGGCGGCGCCGTTGCTATAGGCGTTACAAGCCACCAAATCTTTATGCAGCGTTCCAGGTGCATTGCCGGCCATAAGGCGGCTGCCATAAAGCATATGTGAGGTGCCGGGCATTGTGTGGTCATGAATATGCCCGGCCGAGCCATGGCCCCAATCCATCATCGCGGAGATGGCGGCACTTTCTTTTGTTGCGGCCAGATTGATCAGCGCATCATTGACGGGGATCGCCAGCGCTGTGCTGATAAAGGCCGCTTTGCTGACGAGATCAGGATAACGGCTGGCCAATTCCAATTCGATCAAACCGCCCATGGAATGGCCAACCAAAATTGCGTTTTGGATGCCTAGGGCCTGCATGAATTTTGCATACCAATCGGCCATGGCCTCCACAGTTGTAAGCGCCTCGCCCTTGGACAGCCCATGCCCTGGCATATCTGGCGTGATGCATTGAAAGCCACGATTGGCAAAGAAACGATGCTGCAACATGAAACCGAGATGCGATTGGCCAGAGCCGTGCACGAAGAGCACGACGGGGCCTGATGGATCAAACTCGCGCCCGCCGGTTGAGGCAAAAATTTCGATATTATCCAGCGTCAGTCTCATGCGCCTGTTCCTTTTGCCTTGGCAGAGGTTAATTTTCCAGCGGTGCGCAGTGCCTGTTTGAAATCATCAATAATGTCGTTTTGATTTTCGAGCCCAACTGAAATCCGAATTAAATCGTCGGTCAGCCCTGCGGAGGCCATTGCCTCTGAGGTGAGATGCGAATGGGTGGTGGAGCCGGGGTGGATCACCAGAGTTTTGGCGTCCCCCACATTGGCCAAATGGCTTGCCAGCTGCACGGATTCGATAAAGGCGCGCCCGGCATCGCGGCCGCCTTTGATACCGCAGGCGATGATTGAGCCTTGGCCTTTTGGCATGAGCCGCATTGCGGTGTCATGATCTGGATGATCTGGCAAGCTGGGGTGTTTGACCCAGGCGATTTGCTCGTGACCCACCAGGAACTCCAGCATTGCTGCGGTGTTGGACATGTGTTTTTCCATCCGCAGACCAAGGGTTTCGAGACCTTGCAAGATGTAGAACGCATTTTGCGGTGACATGCAGGGTCCGACATTCATCATGCCTTCCGTGCGGATGCGCACCGATAGGGCTGCCGGTCCGAATTCTTCCCAAAGCACCGCGCCCTGATAGCCGAAATGCGGGGTTGTGAGCATGGGGAATTTGTCATTTTGGCCCCAATCGAAATTGCCTCCGTCAATCACCGCACCACCCAAAGCAATGCCATGGCCGCCCATCCATTTGGTGAGCGAATGGATGACCACATTTGCGCCCAATTCAATTGGTTTGACCATCCAAGGGGTGTTAAACGTGGCGTCGATGACCAAAGGAATGCCCGCAGCCTGGGTAATTTTGGCCACAGCCGGCACGTCCATGATATCCATGCCGGGATTGCCAATTACTTCGCCAAAGACCATTTTGGTATTTGGGCGAATGGCTTCAGCAATGGCTGCAGGGTCATTGGGTGCCACGAAGCTGGTCTCGATTCCGTAGCGTTTCAACGTGTGTTCAAACAGGTTGATATTTGCGCCATACATTTGCGAAGAGCTGACAATGTGATCACCTGCCGAGCATAGGGCCAGAACAGTCACAAAGAGCGCTGACATGCCGGAGGCCGTGGCAACAGCCGCGACCCCACCATCCAAAGCGGCCAAACGTTGCTCGAGTACGGCGACAGTGGGATTGGTCAGGCGCGAATAGATATGCCCGCCAACTTCCATATTAAATAGAGCAGCTGCGTGTTCGGTGCTGTCAAAAACATAGCTGGTGGTTTGGTGAATAGGGACGGCCCGGCTGCCAAAGCGCGCATCGGGGCTTTGGCCGGCGTGAAGCGATAGGGTGTCGAATTTATAGTCAGCCATGAGAGTGCTCCTGGGCAAGAATTTTCCAGAACGTTGCTAACTCGCAATGGAGCATAGCTCAAGCGCCTGCGCCATGTAATCTCGGGTGTTGCGATCATATATATCTGAAATCACAAGAATATTGCGAGATGTGACGTAGGGTGAGATTGAATGCGCATCGGGGGGCGTGAGCGCCTGGTGCGATTTATTCTTGCGCAATGGGCCTGTGATGGGTTTTAATAATTGTGTTATGACGTTGATATTTCTCATATTATTTTTTTTGTGGCTTTTTGTGGTGCTGATTTTCTTACTTTACAAGCTCCACCTTGGTCGCGTTGAGCGTCGGAGAATGCGCCGCCTGATTGAGCGGTTGCGGCTGTCGAACTCCAAGCTCTCTCGCTATGTTGATCTTGATGATCTGACCGCGGCGCAATCGCGTCGGTATTTGGTGGAGCGGATAGACCGTCCTGAACGCACCGAAACCCACGCGCTGCTTTATGTGGATTTGGATGATTTCAAGACCGTGAATGACACCTATGGCCATGATGTCGGCGACGCGCTGCTGATTGAGGTGACCGATGCCATGGTGGCGGCATGTCGGCCCGGAGATTTTGTCGCGCGGCTCGGTGGGGATGAGTTTTGTGTCTTTCTTAAAGGTTGTGACTTGGACCGGGGTGGGCAGGTGGCGCACCGCTTTCTGCAAGCGGTGGTGGAGGCGAATGTAGAGGTTGCGGGGCGCCGGGTGATCCGCACCGCCAGCATCGGCGTGTGCGAATTGCGCCTAGATCAAAAAATGGAAAGCGCATTGAATGTCGCTGACGCGGCGCTCTATGAAGCGAAGTCTAAGGGCAAAAACCAGATTTTAGCAGGGGATCACGAGGTTGTGCGCCGCATGCGGCAAAAACAATCACGCCCCTCCGCAGAAGAGGTTGGAGCAGCTTTGGAGAATGGGGAAATCACCTATTTTGTTCAGCCAATTTTTGATTTGGAACAGGATCGAATTGAGGGGGTTGAGGCTTTAATCCGATGGGTCAAACCGGATGGCGAGATTTTATTGCCAGGGCAATTTTTGGATCTGATGGCAGACAGTTATAAACGCGGCGTGCGGCCACCACTTGAAGCGGCCAATGAGGCTGCGATTGGTTTTTCTAAATTGGACCCGCCGATCTACTGCGGATGGAATATTTCGAGTAAATTCCTGAACAACACCGTGATACCGGGCTTAGACGCAGACTGGCTCAAAGCTCTGTTCAATGGGTTGCCGCCAGAGATGACAGTTTTTGAAATTGTCGAGAGCACAGTGATTGATAATCCCGAGGCCACCAAAACTCTGATCAAAACTCTGAGATCAAGGGGCGTGCGGATTGCGTTGGATGATTTTGGCATTGGTATGTCCAACCTAGAACGGTTGCTGGAATACCCAATTGATATATTGAAAATTGACCGAAGCTTCGTGCAAAGCCAGACACGAGAAAGCCGCGAAGGCATTATGCACGGCCTGGTCGAGATGTCCAAAACCATGGGTTTTCAAATCATCGCAGAGGGAATCGAGACGCAGAGTCAATTGGACCTCGTGCGCGCAGCGGGAATCACCCATGCGCAGGGGTATTTTCTTGGAAAACCGCAGACAGCTAACTATTGGCTCGAAGAAATATTGCGCCAGCGGTCTCAAAAAACGACATCTGGCTGAAATTTTCGAATTGGATATATTGGAGGGTCGAAACTGGCCCTAAATATGTCATTGTCTATGCCCTAATAGGAGGGCAGAGATACACTCACAGAGATGCCGCGAGAGAATGCCGTGGCATATGCAATCCCTTTAAGGAGCTGACCCATGAAAATGACCACAGAAGAAGCCTTTGTAAAAACGCTTCAGATGCACGGTATCCGCCACGCTTTTGGGATCATTGGTTCTGCCATGATGCCGATTTCTGATATTTTTCCAAAAGCTGGAATTATGTTTTGGGACTGTGCCCATGAAGGGTCTGCAGGCATGATGGCGGATGGCTACACCCGCGCCACGGGCGAAATGTCCATGATGATCGCGCAAAACGGTCCTGGTATCACCAATTTCGTCACCGCGGTCAAAACTGCCTATTGGAACCATACACCTTTGCTTTTGGTCACACCGCAAGCTGCCAACAAAACAATCGGTCAGGGTGGCTTCCAAGAAGTTGAGCAAATGAAATTGTTCGAAGATATGGTTGCCTACCAAGAAGAAGTGCGCGACCCGAGCCGAGTGGCTGAAGTCCTCAACCGAGTGATTATGCAGGCACATCGGGCCTCCGCGCCAGCACAGATCAACATTCCGCGTGATATGTGGACCCAGGTTGTTGATATTGAACTGCCAAAAATCGTTGCATTTGAGCGCCCACAAGGCGGTGACAGCGCGGTTGCGGAAGCGGCTGAATTGATCTCCAACGCGAAATTCCCTGTCATCTTGAATGGCGCTGGCGTTGTCTTGGCCGATGCGTTTGACGATGTCGCAGCCTTGGCTGAGCGTTTGGATGCACCAGTTTGCGTCGGCTATCAGCACAATGATGCCTTCCCCGGCTCGCATCCTTTGTTTGCGGGTCCTTTGGGCTATAATGGCTCAAAAGCGGGCATGGAGCTGATCTCACGGGCTGACGTGGTGGTTGCGCTGGGCACACGGCTTAACCCCTTCTCAACATTGCCGGGCTATGGAATCGATTATTGGCCAACAAATGCAAAAATCATTCAGGTGGATATCAACCCAGATCGGATTGGTTTGACCAAACCTGTGAGCGTTGGCATCGTTGGGGATGCGAAAAAAGTGGCGCAGGGTTTGCTGGCCCGCCTGTCTGAGACGGCTGGTGATGCAGGGCGCGAGGAGCGCAAGAACTTGATCGCCACAACCAAATCAGCTTGGGCGCAAGAGCTGACCTCAATGGATCACGAAGATGACGATCCAGGCACCACCTGGAACCAGCGTGCGCGTGCGGATAAGCCAGATTGGATGTCTCCGCGTATGGCGTGGCGCGCTATTCAATCGGCTCTGCCAAAAGAGGCGATTATATCCTCAGATATTGGCAACAACTGCGCCATCGGCAATGCCTACCCGTCCTTTGATGAGGGCCGTAAGTATCTCGCACCCGGTCTCTTCGGTCCCTGTGGCTACGGTCTGCCCTCGATTGTCGGCGCGAAAATTGGCCAGCCACAAGTTCCTGTCGTCGGTTTTGCAGGTGACGGTGCCTTCGGGATTGCGGTCAATGAGCTGACAGCGATTGGCCGGGAAGAATGGCCCGCTGTGACACAGATCGTGTTCCGCAACTACCAATGGGGCGCTGAAAAGCGTAACTCTACCCTATGGTTCGACGACAATTTTGTCGGCACTGAGTTGGACACCAAAGTCTCCTACGCCGGGATCGCCCAGGCGTGTGGCCTGATTGGTGTGCAGGTGAAAACTATGGACGAGTTGACCGATGTGTTAAATCAAGCCATCAAAGATCAAATGGAAAACAATAAAACCACTTTGATCGAGGTCTTGTTGAACCAAGAATTGGGTGAGCCTTTCCGTCGGGATGCAATGAAAAAACCTGTTCAAGTTGCAGGCGTGTCTTCGACAGATATGGCGGCTGAATAAGGAGCTTCGGTGTGGCGGCATTTCGCGATATTCTTGCCGCCACCTCCGGCGCAACGCCAACGATAGTATTGAGCGAGGGTGCGGACCCTCGCGTTGCAGAAGCCGCGGTCGCGGCTTCTGCTGCGAATTTGGCCAAGATTATTTGCATCGGCGACCCGGCCTTGGTGCAACCGGCGCTGGCTGCGGCGGGCGGAACTGGCGATATCCTCATCGAAAACCCCGCCACAAGTGCGCGATTGCCCGGCTATGTTGCGGACTATGTCCGCAAGCGCGCGGCCAAGGGCATGACGCCCGAAAAGGCCCAGGTGGAATTGTCCCAAGCCAATTTTTTCGCGGCAGCGATGGTCGCGGCCGGGGATGCCGATGGCACGATTGGCGGGGCGGTCTATGCCACGCCGGATATCATTCGCGCAGCACTCAAGGTGATTGGCACCGCAGAGGGTACAAAGCTGTTATCATCTTTTTTCTTCATGCTTTTCGAAGATCGCCCAGATCTACCCAGCCCTGTGAATGTCTTCACTGACTGTGGTTTGGTGATTGACCCAAGCGCTGAAGAATTGGCCGATATTGCGATGTCTTCTGCAGAATCGATGCGCAGTCTCACCGGGCTGGAGCCAAAAATCGCCATGCTGTCGTTCTCAACGCATGGCAGTGCCAAACATCCCAATGTCACCAAAGTCAGCGAGGCCACAGCTTTGGTTCAGGCGGCGCGACCGGATCTTGTGGTCGATGGCGAATTGCAATTTGATGCCGCCATGGTGCCGTCAATCGGCGCTGCGAAAGCACCGGGTTCACCCGTCGCTGGGCAGGCCAATGTCTTCGTCTTTCCGAATTTGGATGCAGGCAATATTGGGTATAAAATTGCGCAGCGTTTTGGTGGTGCCAAGGCCATTGGCCCGATTTTACAAGGCCTGGCGAGACCCGCAAATGATTTGTCACGCGGCTGTACTGCGGATGATATCACCGACATGATTTGTGTAACGGCAGCTCAGGCAGCCGTCCAAAAAAATACCTGACTGGCAGGCAATAGGGGGTCCTACCCATGGGGTTTGAAGAACCAAAACTGAACTTGTCACCCAAAGTGAGTGATGAGATACGCAAGACCACTTGCTATATGTGCGCTTGTCGTTGTGGGATCAATGTCCACATGAAGGAGGGCAAGGTTGCCTATATCGAAGGCAACCGCGATCACCCTGTGAATAAGGGGGTTCTTTGTGCCAAGGGCTCGGCGGGTATTATGCAGGTCAATGCCCCCTCGCGCCTGCGTGCGCCACTCAAGCGGGTCGGGCCGCGGGGCTCCGGGGCTTTTGAAGAAATTTCATGGGACGAGGCGCTACAGCTGGCGCAGCATTGGTTGGAGCCGGTCCATAAAGAAAACCCCGAAAAACTGGCGTTTTTTACCGGGCGCGATCAATCACAAAGTTTCACCTCCTTTTGGGCCCAGGGGTTCGGCACGCCTAACTATGCAGCCCACGGTGGCTTTTGCTCGGTGAATATGGCCGCCGGCGGCATATACACCATGGGCGGCGCTTTTTGGGAATTTGGACAACCCGATTGGGAGCGGACAAAATTGTTCATGCTCTTTGGCGTGGCCGAAGATCACGACAGCAATCCGATCAAAATGGGTTTGGGCCGTTTGAAAGAACGCGGCGCGAAGGTGATTGGTGTGAACCCAATCCGCACGGGCTATAATGCAATCTCCGACGAATGGGTGGGCATCACGCCCGGCACGGATGGGCTGTTTATCCTGTCTTTGGTGCATTTGCTGCTCAAAGCTGGCAAAGTTGATTTGAATTACCTCTCGCAGCTGACCAACGCGCCTGCGCTGGTGGACAGCACCGAAGGGCCAAATAAGGGCATGTTGCTGCGCGGCGCAGATGGCAAGCTTTTGGTTATTGACCGTAAATCTGGAAAACCTGTGGCCTTTGACACCAAAGGCATCACACCAGATTTGGCCGCCACCTATGAAGGGCATCGTACGGTGTTCCAACATTTGGCCGAGCGGTATTTGTCTGATGACTATGCGCCAGAGAATGTTGCGGATCGCTGTGGAATCTCCGCAGACCGGATCCGGGCCATCGCCGCAGATTTGGCCCGCGTTGCCTTTGATGAGGCCTTCGAGCTTGACCAGCCCTGGACAGATTTCCGCGGCAATAAGCATGACAAAATGATTGGTCGCCCGGTGTCGTTTCACGCCATGCGGGGCGTATCGGCTCATTCAAACGGTTTTCAAACCTGCCGCAGCCTGCACCTATTGCAAATCATCTTGGGCACGGTTGAGGTTCCTGGCGGCTTTCGTTTTAAGCCTCCCTATCCAAAACCCGTCTCTGCGCATCCCAAACCGCACTGCAAGGTCACGCCTGGCGCGGCGCTGGACGGGCCGCATTTGGGGTATGTACAGGGGCCGGACGATCTTTGCCTCAAAGAGGACGGCAGCGCCGCACGCATTGATAAGGCCTATACTTGGGAAAACCCCATGTCTGCGCATGGTCTGATGCATATGGTGATCTCCAACGCCCATGCTGGCGATCCCTATAAAATTGACGTCCTGTTCATGTATATGGCGAATATGAGCTGGAACAGCTCAATGAACAGCGGTGGGGTTATGGAGATGCTCACCGATAAAGACGAAAACGGCGAATATGTGATCCCGAAGATCATCTATTCGGACGCCTATTCCTCGGAAATGGTGGCCTATGCGGATCTGATATTGCCCGACACGACCTATTTGGAGCGCCATGACTGCATCTCATTGCTGGATCGTCCAATCTGTGAAGCCGGTGGTGCGGCCGATAGCATCCGTTGGCCAGTGGTGGAGCCGGACCGCGATGTGCGCGGCTTTCAATCAGTTCTGGTCGACTTGGGCGCGCGTATGGGGCTCAAGGGCTTTGTCAATGACGACGGCTCTGCAAAATACAAAGACTATGCAGATTACATCGTCAATCACGAGCGTCGCCCCGGCGTAGGGCCGTTGATTGGGTTCCGCGGCGAGACGGGCCAAGAGGAAGGCCGCGGCGCCTCTAATCCTGATCAAATGCAGGCCTATATCGATAATGGCGGCTTCTATGAGATCCACGTTCCTGAAGGGGCAGATTACTATAAGCCATGGAATGCCGCCTACCAAGATTGGGCCGTCAAAATTGGTATTTATGACGCGCCACAACCCTATCTTTTCGACATTTATTCCGAGCCCATGCGCCGTTTTCAATTGGCAGCAGAAGGTCACGGAGAGCGTCAACCTCCAGAGCATCTGCGCGCGCAGATCCAGCAGACCTTGGATCCCTTGCCCATGTGGTATGCGCCCTTCGAAGATGGCGCGGTAGATGTGGAGGAATTCCCCATCCATGCGCTGACTCAACGCCCGATGGCGATGTATCATTCATGGGGGACACAAAATGCCTGGCTGCGGCAAATCCATGGGCAAAACCCGCTCTTTGTGCCGACCAAGATTTGGCAGGCCAATGGTTTTGCTGAGGGCGACTGGGCGCGGGTAACGTCCGCCCATGGTTCGATTGTTGTGCCGGTTGCGCATATGGCTGCGCTGAACGAAAATACCGTTTGGACCTGGAACGCGATCGGCAAGCGTAAGGGGGCTTGGGCCTTGGATGAAAAGGCACCAGAGGCGACCAAGGGTTTCCTGCTCAACCATTTGATCCATGAGCTGCAACCGCCTAAGGGCGATGGGCTGCGTTGGTCGAACTCCGATCCGGTGACTGGCCAAGCGGCCTGGTTCGATCTGCGGGTGAAAATCGAGAAGGCCGAACAACAAGCCGAAAGCAGCCCGCGCTTTGAGCCAATCACCTCGCCGGTTGAAAAAGGCCCCAATGCGATGCAGTGGAAAGTTGGTGAATGAACCGCAAGCATTGCATAACTGGCCATGGTGGTGTGCAGCTCTGCGTGCATGATCTCGGGCCAGAAGCGGCACCGGCGATCATTTTGGTGCACGGCTGGTCGCAATGCCACCTGTCTTTTGCGCGGCAGTCCGAGCTGGCGGAGCGGTTCCGGTTGATCTTGCCCGATCTGCGTGGCCATGGGCAATCGGATAAACCTCTCGATCCGGTCTGTTATGACAACAGCCGGCCCTGGGCAGAGGATATGCAGGCGATCATTAAGACCCTGGGTCTTGAGGCGCCCTTGCTGGTCGGCTGGTCTATGGGTGGCTGGGTCGTGATGGATTATTTGGAGCATTTCGGCGATGCTGCTTTGGCGGGTATCGGCCTGATTGGCTCCTCCATCACCACTGGGGCGCATTTGCCGCCTGCGGCTGCAAAGGTGCGCAATGATCCCCCTGCAAAGGCTATGGGCATGTATTCCGAGGATCTGGCAGAAAATCTTGCCGCCGTTCAAGCCTTTGTTGCGGTGTGTTTCTATCAACAGCCCGATGCTGCTACATTGGCGCAGGCGGTGGGCTATAATATGCTCGTACCGCCGAAGGTGCGGGCCGCGGCGCGGTTGCGCCAAGAGGATCGCCGGGCCGTGGCCGAGGCGACGGTTAAACCCGCTTGGGTGGCCTGGGGCGCGCATGAGCGCTTGGCCCCGGCGGAAATGGGGCAACAAGCCCTGTCGCATTTTCCGAAGGCGGAAGAGCAAATCTATCACAAGTCCGGCCATTCGCCTTTTTGGGAGGAGGCTGCGGCCTTCAATGCCGATCTTGCCGCATTCGCAAACCGCTGTTTCACACCCGGCCTCGCGCCGGTCGGGGAGGGGTGACTTTTGGATCTGCCGGTTGGAAATGCAAATGAACTCAGCAGCTGCCTGCTCAATCAGCCAATACAGGCGAAGCAAGTGGCGGCGTATCGCGGGGTCACACCTGCCTTGCCGCTCCTTGCCGATGCTGCCCTTTTTTACCCTTTGCTAGATGTGGCGCAAAATTCTATCTCCAGAAAGGTAGGCTCATAATGATCTTCGCTATGATACCCGCTCGGTCTATGACACCGGGCCGCGCAGGAACCGCCCCTCGACCGGGCGGGTGCGTCACGCCAATCCCGCGCGGTTCATCCGCTGCCCATATTTCAGGAGGTCTGCTATGACAACCTTACCCGAACCCTCGACAAAAAAGCTGGGCTTGGTCATTGACCTTGACACATGCGTCGGTTGCCACGCCTGTGTGGTCAGCTGCAAAGGCTGGAACACCGAGAATTATGGCGCGCCTCTGTCAGATCAAGATCCCTATGGGGCGGATCCATCGGGCACCTTCCTGAACCGTGTGCATTCCTATGAGGTACAGCCAGAGACAGGTCCGGCGCAGTTGATCCACTTTCCGAAATCTTGCCTGCACTGCGAAGATGCGCCCTGCGTGACCGTTTGCCCCACCGGCGCGAGCTATAAGCGCAGTGAGGACGGGATCGTTCTGGTGAATGAGGATGCCTGCATTGGCTGTGGTTTGTGTGCTTGGGCGTGTCCCTATGGGGCGCGGGAGATGGACCAAGCGGCAGGTGTGATGAAGAAATGCACGCTTTGTGTGGACCGCATCTACAATGAAAATCTACCTGAAGAGGACCGCGTTCCGTCCTGTGTACGCACCTGCCCCTCTGGCGCGCGGCATTTTGGTGATTTGGGCGACGAAACCTCCCAGGTGTCACAATTGGTTGCGGCGCGTGGAGGCATGGATCTGATGCCTGAGCTGGGCACCAAGCCGGTGAACAAATACCTGCCGCCACGTCCGAAAGATGTGCCGGCTGATCTCGATATTCTGGCCCCTTATTTGGAGCCGGTCTCTGGTACGCAAAAAGGCTTCCTTGGGTGGCTCGACAAAGCTTTGGAGAAACTCTGATGCATCCTGCTGGTTCTGTAATACTCTTCACTGTCGCTTCTGGTTTGGGCTTTGGCCTGCTCACTTGGCTGGGGCTTGGCCTGCCTGATGTGCGCGGCTGGGTGGCGTTTTTTTATTATGCTTTGGCCTTTGCGCTGGCGGTGGGCGGGCTTTTGGCCTCGACCTTTCATTTGGGCAATCCGCAGCGGTTTCTGAAGGCCTTTTCGCAATGGCGTAGCAGCTGGTTGAGCCGTGAGGGGTGCTTGGCTGTTGCCTGTTTGCTGGTCATGGGGGTGTTTGCTCTGGGGGCTGTGTTTTATGATGCTGCTTGGCAGGCTTTGGGCTATATCGGCGCGGCTTTGTCCGTTCTGACCGTTTTTGCCACCTCGATGATTTATGCGCAGCTGAAGACCGTTCCGCGTTGGAACCATTGGAGCACGCCCGTGCTGTTTTTGGCTTTGTCGCTTGGTGGCGGTGGATTGCTTGCCGGGCAGGTTGGCCCCGCGATTGGGCTTTTGTGTTTGGCTGGGGTCATCCAGTTATTCGCCTGGCTGTCGGGTGATGGACGTTTTCAGGAGCGAGGTACGGATATCGGCACAGCAACCGGCTTGGGCGTGCGTGGCATCGTGCGTGCCTTCGAGCCGCCCCACACGGGCAATAACTATCTGTTGAAAGAGATGGTGCATCAGGTGGGTCGCAAGCATGCGGTGAAGTTGCGGATGATCGCCTTTGCGCTGATGATTGCTGCACCTTTGGTTTTGGTGATGATCTCGAGCAGTGTACTCATGATTTGTTTGGCTGTGACCTGCCATGCACTGGGCACCTTTGCGCAGCGCTGGTTGTTCTTTGCCGAGGCGGAGCATGTGGTGGGGCTTTACTACGGCAAGCGCTGAGCCCTGTGCGCCTTCACATGCGCAGAATAAAGGCGGGAGGTGATTTTTTCACCCCCCGCCTCATGTTTGTTCATGGCGCGGTTTTTACTGCGCCACTGCCTGACTAGAACGGATTGTTTTCGGACTTGCCGCGGCTGTCAAAAAACTCCTTTGTAATCTTAAAGACGATCGGGCTAAGCAATGCCAAGGCCACCAAGTTTGGAAGGGCCATAAGCGCGTTGAGCGTATCGGCCAAAAGCCAAACGAAGCTGAGCTTCAAGGTCGCGCCGACGAGCGCAGCCACAGACCAGACTGCACGGAATGGCATGATGATTTTCACGCCGAATAGATACTGTAGCGACCGCTCGCAGTAGTAGCTCCAGCCCAGAATTGTTGTGAAGGCGAAAATCGTCAAGGAGACGGCGATGATATAACCGCCAACACCTGGCAGCGCTAGATCGAAGGCATGGGACGTCAAAGCGGCACCGGTCTCTCCGCTGGTCCAAGCGCCTGAGGCGATGATGGCCAGGGCGGTGAAGGAACAGACGATGATGGTATCAATGAACGTTCCCAGCATAGCGACAAGGCCTTGGCTCACTGGGCCTTTGGTCGATGCGGCCGCATGAGCAATGGGGGCAGAGCCGAGACCTGCTTCGTTCGAGAATACGCCGCGTGCAACACCAAAGCGAATAGCCGCCCAGACAGCTGCGCCGGCAAAGCCGCCAGTTGCTGCGGTGGGGGTAAAAGCATGGGTGAAGATCAAGCCAATCGCCGCAGGAATTTCTGCAACATTGATCAACAAGACCAAGGTGGCAGCGGCAATATAGGCCACGGCCATGAAGGGCACCAATTTTCCGGCTACGGTTGAGATGCGCTCAATACCGCCCAAGAGGACGGCGCCGACCAACAGCACCAGCGCCAAGCCAGTGACCCATTCTGGGATGGCGAAATTGACGTTTAATGCATTGGCGATGGAATTGGCCTGTACCATATTTCCGATGCCGAATCCGGCAATGCCGGCAAATAGGGCAAAACAGATCGCCAGCCACTTCCATTTCGCACCGAGCCCATTTTGAATGTAATACATAGGCCCGACAACCTGCTTGCCGCGCTCATCGGTTTCGCGGAAGCGTACGGCCAGAACGGCCTCTGCGTATTTGGTGGCCATGCCCACGAGGGCGGTCATCCACATCCAGAACACCGCGCCCGGCCCGCCGAGGAAGATCGCGGTTGCAACACCAGCAATATTCCCGGTGCCAATGGTTGCGGCCAGGGATGTCATGAGGGCGTTGAAGGGGCTGATTCCCTTATCGTCGCCCGGGATACGGCCCTTCCAAAGCAGGTCAAAGCCGAATGGAATTTTAATGATGGTCAGAAGTTTAAGGCCAAATGTGAGGTAAAGCCCGACCCCCAAAATGAGAATCAGCATTGGCACGCCCCAGACGATGCTGTTGAGGTCACCAACGATTTGTGTGAGTGCTTCCATAGTCCCCTCCTCAGAGTAAAAAATTATTTTGAGACAATTCAATTTAAATGCCTTGGAAATTTCCAAAACGTGATGGCACTATAAATGGTCGTGTTAATAAATCAATTAATTACATATGTTTGAGAATTGGTTAACGGCGACAGGGGACAGGTTTGACCCCGCAGGGGGCTGTGCCTTAGATCGGAAGCTCTGGAGAATTGTCGTCAGCCACTGCGGCGCGGTAATGTTTGCGGCAGAGCGATAGGTAGGTTTCATTGCCGCCAATCTGCACTTGATCCCCGGCAGTGACCGCTTTGCCCGTGCTGTCAAAACGCACCACCATCGTCGCCTTTTTGCCGCAATGGCAGATGGTGCGCACCTCACGCATTTCATCGGCCAGGGCCAAAAGCGCGGCGGATCCCGGAAATAGCTCTCCCATAAAATCCACTCTCAGACCGTAGCACATGATCGGCAGGCCAAGATCATCCACCACCCGGGCCAACGCCCAAACTTGATCCTTGGTCAAAAACTGCGCTTCATCAATAAAGGCGCAAGCGACGGGGCCCTGTGCCAGTCGGGCTTTTATCTTCTCAAACAGATCATCGTGAGGGGTAAAAGTGTCTGCCTCTTCGCCAATGCCGATGCGGGAGGCAATTTTTCCCTGTCCTGCCCTTGTGTCCATCTGCGCGGTGAGCAGATAGGTCTGCATGCCGCGCTCTTTATAGTTATGCGACGCTTGCAGCAGCAAGGTCGATTTTCCGGCATTCATCGTGGAGTAGTTGAAGTAGAGCTTAGCCATATGGTTATGTGCCCCGAGCGCGAAGGCGATGCAAGAGGCCGGGGCCAATCCATAGGGAGGTGCGCACGGCTTTTCTTGCACCTGTAATGGTGCTAATTGCGCGCCACACATTGACCGGAGGAGGGGAGAATGTCCCAAACTGACGTGCCGCTTTATGATCCCAACATGCTGCGTCCGATTGATTTCTCGGCATTGGCTGGACAGGGGGATGATGGGCATGCACCGCGCATCTTGCTGCTTTACGGGTGATTGAGGCCGCAAAGCTATTCGCGGGCGGTGGCCGAAGAGGGTGCACGAATTCTGCGCGCCTTGGGCTGTGAAACAAAGTTCTTTGATCCCACTGGTCTGCCTCTGCCCGATGGCGCGCCTGACAGCCATCCCAAGGTGCAAGAGCTGCGCGAATTGGCCCTGTGGAGCGAGGGAATGGTTTGGTCGAGTCCGGAACGGCACGGGGCGATGACCGGGGTTATTAAAACTCAAATTGACTGGATCCCACTGTCTGCCATCGGAGGAGTGCGCCCGACACAAGGGAAGACTCTGGCATTGATGCAGGTTTCCGGCGGGTCGCAGTCTTTTAATTCGGTCAATCAAATGCGGATCCTGGGGCGCTGGATGCGGATGATCACAATCCCAAATCAGAGCTCTTTGCCAAAGGCTTGGCTTGAATTTGAAAATGGACGGATGAAGCCGTCGCCTTTTTACAATCGGGTTGTGGATGTGATGGAGGAGCTGGCGCGTTTCACCGTAATGACGCGTGGGCGCAAGGAGATGCTCGTGGATCGCTATTCAGAACGCGTTGAGACGGCGGAAGAGCTGCATAAACGCGTCTCATTGAAAGACATATAATTTAGGTAGCCCCCTCCCCAAACGGTCACTCCGCAGGGGTGGGGTGCATGCGTATTTATCCTTGCAAGGCTTTGACACCCACATCGCCCTCAGCATGGGCTTTGATGGCGAAAGCGGCGGCATGGCTGCCGGCCAGGGTGGTAAAATAAGGAATTTTATCCATTAAGGCCGCGGCCCGCATGCTGCGGCTATCGTCTACGGCCTGCGCGCCTTCGGTGGTGTTCAAGATGAGGGCGATATCGCCATCTTTGATCTGATCAACAATATTTGGGCGGCCTTCATAGACCTTATTAACCACGGTGCTTTGAATTCCAGACTGGGCAAGGAAGGCTGCGGTTCCAGAGGTGGCCGTAAGGCTGAGGCCCATTTCCACCAAACAGCTGGCCGTTTCGATCAACATTGGACTCTTGTCATCATCTTTGATGGATAGGAAGACTTTGCCAGCGGTGGGCAATTGCGTGCCGGCGCCCAATTGTGCCTTGTAAAAGGCACGGTGGAATTTGCTGTCAAATCCCATGACCTCGCCCGTAGAGCGCATTTCGGGACCAAGCAGCGTATCCACGCCAGGGAAGCGCGCGAAGGGTAAAACCGCCTCTTTCACCGCGAAGCCTTTGATGCTGGCTGGATCAACCAGGTCAAAATCGCTCAAGGTTTCCCCGGCCATGATTCTGGCAGCAATGGCCGCAATTGGGCTGCGCACAGCTTTGGCCACGAAAGGTACGGTGCGGCTGGCGCGTGGGTTGACTTCGATCAGGTAGATATCGCCATCCTTGACGGCGAATTGCACATTCATCAATCCCACAACGTTCAACGCCAGTGCCAAGGCTTCGGTTTGCCGTTTCAATTGGTCAATGATGTCTTGTGACAAAGAATAGGGCGGCAAAGAACAGGCGCTGTCACCCGAATGCACACCGGCCTCTTCGATATGCTGCATGATCCCTGCAACATGCACATGCGTGCCGTCGCAAAGCGCGTCGACGTCAATCTCAACCGCACCGGAGAGGTAACTGTCGAGCAGCACCGGACTGTCGCCCGAGACCACCACGGCTTCGGAAATATAGCGCTCAAGGTTGGCTTGGTCGCGGACAATTTCCATGGCGCGGCCGCCCAAGACATAAGAGGGGCGAATGACCAAAGGGAACCCAATGTCGGCCGCCATCTCCAAGGCTTCAGCGTCAGAATGGGCGATGCCGTTCTTGGGCTGTTTGAGCTTGAGGGTATTTACCAGATCTTGGAACCGCTCGCGGTCCTCGGCCAGGTCGATTGCATCGGGTGTGGTGCCCAAGATCGGGATGCCGGCGTCTTCGAGCGCGTTGGCAAGCTTGAGAGGGGTTTGCCCACCAAACTGCACAATCACGCCATGCAGCGTGCCGTTCTCTTGCTCAACTCGCAGGATTTCCATCACATGCTCATAGGTCAGAGGCTCGAAATACAGTCGGTCTGAGGTATCATAATCTGTGCTTACCGTTTCAGGATTGCAGTTGACCATAATGGTCTCATAGCCCTGATCTGTGAGAGAGTAGCAGGCGTGGCAGCAGCAATAGTCAAATTCAATGCCTTGCCCAATCCGGTTTGGACCGCCGCCCAGAATAACCACTTTTTTGCGATCAGATGGCCGGGCTTCGCATTCGGTTGAGCCCATCGCTGGAGCTTCATAGGTGGAATACATATAGGGGGTTTGGGCTTCAAATTCGGCCGCGCAAGTGTCGATCCGCTTGAAGGAGGCAACAATGCCAAGCGATTGCCGCGCGTTGCGAATATCAGCCTCGGTGCGGCCCGTTAAAATAGCAAGACGGCCATCGGTGAACCCCATCATTTTGATGCGGCGCAGCTCTTGTTCATCATGGGGCAGGCCCTTGGCCTTGATGAGCGTTTCCATTTCGATGATCTCACGAATGCGCGCTAAGAACCACGGATCGAAGCGGGTGATGCTGTGCAATTCATCATCGGAGAACCCAAAGCGCATCGCGTGTCCAATGACCCGCATCCGGTCGGGAGACTGGATCGCAAGCTCGCGGGTCAGCGCCTTGTCGATCGCCATTTGAGCGTCAGGGCTTTGGCCCACTAAGATCCCGTCACGCAGGACCAAATCATCCGCTCCGGGCATGCCGTCGATCTCGACCTCATCAAAACCTGTGAGTCCGGTTTCCATAGAGGCCAGTGCCTTTTGCACCGACTCATGAAAACTACGGCCGATGGCCATGGCCTCGCCAACAGATTTCATCGCTGTGGAGAGCACCGCTTGAGATCCTGGGAACTTTTCGAATGCGAAGCGCGGAATTTTTGTCACGACATAGTCAATGGAGGGCTCGAAGCTGGCTGGGGTGACTTTGGTGATGTCATTGTCCAATTCATCCAGCGTATAGCCAACCGCCAATTTGGCTGCGATTTTCGCGATGGGAAATCCAGTTGCCTTGGAGGCGAGCGCCGATGAGCGCGAGACGCGCGGGTTCATTTCGATGACCACCATCCGGCCATCTTCCGGGTTCACAGCCCACTGCACATTCGAGCCACCGGTTTCAACGCCAATTTCCCGCAGAACGGCAATGCTGGCGTTGCGCATGATTTGATATTCTTTGTCGGTGAGCGTCAGGGCCGGGGCCACGGTGATGCTGTCGCCAGTATGCACGCCCATCGGGTCTACATTCTCAATAGAGCAGACGATGATTGCGTTATCCGCGGTGTCGCGCACCACTTCCATTTCATATTCTTTCCAGCCCAGGAGGCTCTCATCAATCAAGATTTGATTGACTGGGGAAGCGTCCAAGCCGGTTTTACAAAAATGCTCGTAATCCTCTCGGTTATAGGCCACGCCGCCGCCTGTACCGCCCAAGGTGAAGGCCGGGCGAATAATCGCGGGCAGGCCAATATCATCAAGCGCGGCCATACATTGCTCCATCGTCTCAGCAATGGTGGCGCGTGGATTTTCGAGGCCGAGCCTATCCATGGCTTCGCGAAAGAGCTTGCGATCTTCAGCCATTTCAATCGCCGGGCGCTTGGCGCCAATCATCTCTACGCCAAACTTGTCCAAGACGCCCATTTCCTCAAGCGCAAGCGAGGTGTTCAGGCCAGTCTGTCCGCCCATGGTGGGCAGCAGCGCGTCAGGGCGCTCTATCTCAATGATCTTTGCAACGGTTTCAGGTGTGATGGGCTCGATATAGGTCGCATCGGCCATGTCTGGATCAGTCATGATGGTGGCTGGATTTGAATTGACCAAAATCACGCGATAGCCTTCTTCGCGCAGCGCCTTACAGGCCTGGGCACCGGAATAGTCGAACTCACAGGCTTGACCGATCACAATAGGGCCCGCCCCAATAATCATAATGGATTTTATGTCAGTTCTCTTCGGCATGAATCTATCCTTCAGTGTCGGGCGCAAACTGTCCTGCCTTATAGGGAAGGCGGTCATGGGTGCAAGGGGCTTTGTGATATTCAAGGCCAGTTTGCGACGCCGAGATTTCAAGACCGGCAGTCTCGCCTCGTGCCGCGCCCTACGGCAGAGGCAGTTCTGTTGTATCTTTGAGCTCTTCCATCACGAAGCTGGCACTGATATCAGCCAGTTCGATACGCGAAATGAGCCGTTGATACAGATCGTCATATGCTTGCACATCGCGGACGCGCGCTTTGATCAAATAGTCTTGATGCCCAGAGGTGCGATAGGCCGATTGCACCTGCGGCAGGCTGCGAATGACCTGTGTGAACTGATCGGCCCAATCTTTGCTGTGGCTGCGCACGGAGATGGAGACAAAGACAGTCAAACCAAGCCCCACCTTTTGCGCATCCAAAAGCGCGACGCGTGCCTTCAAAATACCACTGTCTTGCAGACGCTTGACCCGCCGCCAAACCGCATTGCGGGACAGATGGGTTGCTTCGGACAATTCCTCGAACGATTGTGCCGAATTGCGTTGCATTTGTTGCAATATCGCCCGGTCATAATCATCAAATGTTACAATTTTATCTGGCATTGCGGAAAAATATCACAAAACTTTGGTATAAGAAAGAAAATTCGGCAAAAACTTTGGCCGCGGGTGATCTACACTGTCATTAGAATTTTGGAGCTTTGAGATGACCCCTGCACCGACTTACTTTACCGCGCATTTGAGAGAGATTGACGGAAGCTACGTCCAGCCAAATCATTTTCAAACGCCACAGTAAAATGACAGCAAGAAAGCTGATTGATGCACAATCTTCCCCTTATGGCTGAATTTTTGCCAAAGGCTGGGCAGAAATCAGCGGATTGGCTTGACTTTAGGCGTCTGTCGGGATGTATCAGCGCGACCGCTTGAAGGAGCCTGAGCCATGCACGCCTATCGCAGCCACACCTGTGCCGATTTGACCATCAACAATGTCGGCGAGACAATTCGCCTTTCGGGATGGGTGCACCGCGTGCGCGACCATGGGGGTCTGCTCTTCATTGATCTGCGCGACCACTATGGGATGACACAGGTGCTTTGTGACCCGGACAGCCCGGTGTTCAAAGACGTGGAAAAACTGCGCAGCGAATGGTGCATCCGTATTGATGGCACGGTTAAAGCGCGCGACGCTGATTTGGTGAATCCGAAAATCCCGACCGGCGAGATCGAAGTGTTTATCCGTGATCTTGAGGTTTTGGGCGCCGCGGAAGAGTTGCCCTTGATGGTCTTTGGCGAGCAAGAATATCCCGAAGAGACTCGATTGAAGTATCGTTACCTCGATTTGCGCCGCGAGAAGCTGCAAAAGAACATGAAAATGCGCTCTGACGTCGTGGCCTCAATGCGCCGCCGGATGTGGGATCAAGGGTTCCGCGAGTTCCAGACGCCGATCATCACCGCCTCTAGCCCTGAGGGCGCAAGAGACTTTTTGGTGCCATCGCGCCTGCATCCTGGTAAATTCTATGCGCTGCCACAAGCGCCGCAGCAGTTCAAACAGCTGATTATGGTCTCGGGCTATGACAAATACTTTCAGATTGCCCCTTGTTTTCGTGATGAAGATCCCCGCGCGGATCGCTCACCCACCGATTTCTATCAGCTTGATTTAGAGATGTCATTTGTTGACCAGCAAGATATTTTTGACACGATACAACCTGTCTTGACCGGTGTCTTTGAAGAGTTTGGTGGCGGTCGAAAAGTGGATCAAACATGGGAGCAAATCAGCTATCGTGATGCGGCCCTTTGGTATGGCAGCGATAAACCAGATCTGCGCAACCCCATTAAAATGCAAGTGGTTTCCGAGCATTTTGCCGGTTCGGGTTTTGCCATTTTCGCAAAGCTCTTGGAGCAAGAGGGTACGGAAATTCGTGCTATTCCGGCACCGAAGGGCGGCAGCAGAAAATTCTGTGACCGTATGAACGCTTTTGCGCAAAAAGAAGGGCTGCCCGGAATGGGCTATATCTTCTGGCGCGACCAAGGCGAAGGCATGGAGGCGGCTGGACCATTGGCCAAGAACATTGGTCCCGAGCGCACAGAGGCCATTCGCCAGCAGTTGGGCCTTGGCGTTGGTGACGCTGCATTCTTCTTGGGCGGCAAACCGAAAGCGTTTGAAGGGGTAGCTGGTAAAGCGCGCATGGTGATTGGTGATGAATTGGGCCTGACAGACAAAGATCGTTTCGCCTTTGCCTGGATTGTTGATTTCCCGATCTATGAGAAGGACGAAGAAACCGGCAAGATTGATTTTGAGCACAATCCCTTCTCAATGCCGCAAGGCGGGATGGAGGCGCTCCAGGGCGATCCTTTGCAAGTTTTGGGCTATCAATATGATCTGGCCTGCAACGGCTATGAGCTGCTCAGTGGTGCGATTCGGAATCACCGCCCTGAGATCATGTTCAAAGCCTTTGAGATTGCTGGCTATGGCAAGGAAGAGGTGGAAAAGCGGTTTGGTGGCATGGTCAATGCCTTCCAATACGGCGCGCCGCCCCACGGTGGTTGTGCGGCCGGTATTGACCGGATTGTGATGCTTTTGGCTGATGAGGCAAATATTCGCGAAGTGATCATGTTCCCGATGAACCAAAGGGCAGAAGATCTTATGATGGCCGCCCCGTCCGAGCCAATGAATGAGCAATTGCGGGAATTGTCGCTGCGGGTCATCGCTCCGGAGTAGCGCCTATAGCCTAGGGTCGGCGCGATGGGGCCGGGTGGCGTGCCTGCGCTGGCCCCTGTCAGACCGCTATTTTTCAGCCAAAAAATCTGTTAATGCGGCGCGGAGGTCAGATCGGTTCTGCGTGTTTGAATATTGCTCGGCGGCGCGCTCCAAAGTTGGATCTGAGGCTGTGCGGGCCACGCCAGCGATAAAGGCTGCGAGATAGTCTGATTGCGCCCCTGCCTTTTCGTGGTTGTTGAGTAATTCTAGCGCGTGAACCACATCCTCTTGTAGCGCGCGTTGATCTGCTTCAAATGCTAAATCTGGCAAGAGGCGTATGTCCATTGGGCGACGATGATGTGGCAGATTCATCAAGATTGCACTTTGGAATCCCGCGATGGAATTGAGTGGTTTTTCGATAAAACTATCCGCGCCCGCCTCTATCGCAGCTTTGGCCCGGTTCGGATCTGCAGAAAGTCCGATGATTGTCTGAGTGCGCGGATTGGCCTGCGCCAGCTCCGAGATCAGCACCGCGCCATCCCCATCTGGGAGGCCCATATCAACAATGGCCACGTCGGGAAGATAAATTCTGAGGTGCCGCCGCGCGCTTTCGATACAGTCTGCGCGTCTTAATCGGGCGCCGGAGGTTATGCAGATTAAGCGCACGGCCTCTCCCGCCGTGAGGCTGTCTTCCACCAGCAGGACCATCAAGCCATGCAATGGTCTCCGGCTGGTCGGTTTGAGTGAGTGTAACGTGTTCGACATCCCGGTCATGATCGCCCCCTTATTTCCAGATCATGGATCAGTTTTGCGCTCAAACACTCTAATGCTTGGTTAATGGAACTTGCCTTATTTGGGGGTGCGGCTTTACAAGACGAAAAACAGGAGATGAAAATGATTGGACGGCTGAATCACGTGGCAATTGCAGTGCCTGATTTGCAAGCGGCTGCAGCGCAATATGAAACAACTCTGGGGGCAAAAGTTGGCCCGCCACAAGATGAGCCTGATCACGGTGTGACAGTTGTTTTTATCGAGTTGCCAAATACAAAAATTGAGCTTCTGTTCCCTTTGGGGGAGGGCTCGCCAATCGAGAGTTTCTTGGCTAAAAACCCTTCTGGTGGCATTCATCATATCTGCTATGAGGTGGATGATATCCTCGCAGCGCGGGCGCAATTGCAAAGTCAGGGCGCGCGGGTATTGGGCAGCGGCGAGCCAAAAATTGGTGCACATGGCAAGCCCGTGCTCTTTTTGCATCCCAAGGACTTCACGGGGTGCCTCATTGAGCTAGAACAAGTCTAAGTTTAAATAAATTATCAGGGAACTCTCATGCCAATCACCTCTGCGCTCGTCCTTTTTGCCGTCATTTGGTTTTTGACCTTGTTCATTGTCTTGCCGCTGCGCTTGCAAACTCAAGGGGATGTCGGCGAAATTGAACCTGGCACCCATGCGGGCAGCCCTGAAAATCCACAAATGAAAAAACGTTTTATGGTAACAACCGTTGTCGCCCTCGGGATTTGGGCGGTTGTTGCAGGCACGATTATCAGCGGTGTGATTTCTGTTCGTGACATTGATTGGTTTAATCGGATGGCAACGCCCGAAGTCTCTCGAACTGATGGGTAAAGGTTGCGGCACCCAGAATCGGAATGAATAATCCCACCAGTGGAATGGTCAGAGGAATCGCCATCAAGATCCCAGCGATCCAAATAGAGCCGCGATGGCGCTGGAAGAGCGCTTGCGCTTGTGCGCGTGGCAGGCGTCTCATGGCGGCCATGTGAAAATATTCCCGGCCCATGAGATAGCCGTTGGTGGCCCAGAATACGAAGGGTGCCAAAAGTGGCAAAATCATTGAGATAATCAAAGCGCCGATGTTGGCGAGGATCAAAATCCCTAAAAATTTGATGCTGACCAGAATTTGATCTGTCAGCTTGGGCGCTGTTTGATGCGGAAGATGCGGATAGTGGCGCTCCTCAACCGCGCGTGCGACCTCATCTAGAAATAATGCGATAATCGCTGAGGCCACGGGAACCATCAGCCAAATTGACAGGGCTATGGTGAATAAAACACCGCCAATATTGATCAAGGTGCCAAGCCAAGTTTGATCGCCGATCAGCCCAGCCACTAAAGTTGAGGACAGCAGTTGGTTGACGCCAAAGATCACCAATAGGCAGGCGGCGACCAATAACACGATGGTAAGCCCCAATCCGCGCCATAGCACGCGGCGAAATCGTGGGTCATCAAATTGGGCGATAGATTTAAGAAAATCTGAGACAATCATTCATGAAGCCATTGGGTGAGTGCGGTAACATCAGGGCGCGGACGGTCAGGCATCTGGGCCGGTCCGGTGCCAATGTGAACAATACCGGCGACAGTTTCATGCGGTGCAAGGGCCAGGGCTTCGGTGCAAAAATCCCGGTTGTGCGAGGCCCAACCCGAAAGCCAGTTGGCCCCCCAACCGCTGGCCAAAGCCGCGTTCAGCAGCGCCAGGCAGACCGCGCCGGCGGAATAGGTCTGCTCAATTTGTGGAAACCTATCGCAGGGTTTTGGGCTGGCGACGACCACAACAGCCAATTGCCCGTTTTCGAATTGCTGGCTGGCTTTGTCCGGGTCAACCACTTCTGGCCCGACCGTCTGTGCCAATTTACGGGCCAAAGCGCCCAGGCGACGCAATGCGGCTTGCTCGAGAACAATGAAGCGCCACGGCTCCAGCTTGCCATGATCTGGTGTGCGCGCAGCAGTGCAGAGAAGCGCCTCTAGCGCCTCCCGGTCAGGCACCGGCGCAGTTAAGATTTTCGCCGGGCGAGAGCGGCGGGTTTTCAAAAAGGTCAAAGCATCTGTCATGAGCTATGATGTGGGGCATTGATCGGGGTTTCGCAAGGGTTTTGGCCGCGTAATTTAGCAGCGATGAAATGCGGCCAAATCATCAACCCAACTGTGAATGAAATCAGCAAACTTGCCGCGCGGTTGGCGCTTGGCAAAGGTTTCTGCAAAAGGGTCAGGAGCCACAATTGTGCTGTTGGCCAAAGTGGAAATGGTGGCATGGCCGCAAAAGGGGACATAGACCTCAGAATATCCTCCCTCATGGACCAAAACCAAACGGCCAGAACAGAGCTCTTCCGCGCTCGCTTTTATAGCGGCGGTCATGGCGCTGAAGGTCTGCGCTGTCGCAAGCATGCGGGACAATGGATCAATAGCTGCGGCATCATAGCCACAGGCAACAACGATCAAATCTGGTTTGAAACGTTGCAAGGCAGGCTGAACGATATGTTCGATCACCTGCATGTAGCTGGCATGGCCGGCGCCAGGCGGTAGGGGGATGTTGATATTGCTCTTATCCACGCCGCGAGTATCGGCATCCCCGCTGTCCAGCGGATAATTTCTTTCTTGATGGATGGAGAGGGTTAGAACAGCGGGATCGTCGATGTAAATCGCCTCTGTCCCATTTCCGTGATGCACATCCCAATCCAAAACAGCCACTTTCAAATCCGGTTGCTGGCAGCGGGCGGCCTCAATCGCGACCGCAATATTAGCCAAAAGGCAAAACCCATTTGGAAAGTCTGGCAGGCAATGATGCCCCGGAGGACGCGACAGAGCATAGGCATTGCTCACACGCCCCGCCATCACATCCGCCACCGCCCGGCAGGCGAGACCCGTGGACAGCGCCGCCTGCTCATAGCCGCCACGGCCGAAAGGCACGCGCAGGCCAAGCTCGCCTCCATTGTCCTTTGAAGCCTCTTCAAAAGCGTCGAGATAACTTCTTGGGTGCACCCGCAATAGCGCTTCACGCGTGGCGATATCCGCGCTCTGGCTGGCAAGCGTCTGGGTCAGACCGGTGACGTCCATCAAATTTTTCAACCGGCGCTTTGTTTCGGGATTTTCTGGAATCCCGCCAGCTGCGAGGGGCTGAACCAAACCGCCCACGGGCTGGGTGAAAGCATAATTCCCACCGGAAAACCAAAAGCAGCGCTCATCCCAATAAAATCCGGTGGTCATCTTTGGCTCTTTCTCATTCTCGGTTAAGGTTCGGCCCTTTGGTAGACGCCTTCGGGCAAGTCCAGCGCCGCGGCAAGGTCGCGGGCTTGATTCATGGAGAGCGTGATCCTGTGCATACGATCACGGGTGGCGTCCCATTGCTCAATTACAATTCGGTCGTCATAGGATTTGATGCACACATCTTCCAATAGCGGGCCGACTGTATCATCGATCAAAGTGATAGAGGTGGCCTCAAAGCCATGTTCAATGGTAAACATATGCTAACAATAATCAGATTTACTTACTGTGCAAGTGACAAGCGCCCCAGTGATTTCTTGCCGCACGGACCGGATTAAAGGGTTGGTTTGCGGCGGTTTTATGGGTAGGCTGCCACAGAGGTTAAAGGAGAGCGGAATGCGGATCATTCCCCTGATAGTGGTGTTGGCGCTGGCCGGTTGCACTCTCAAGCCAGTTGCGCGATCTCCCGTGGAGATGGCGCAAGAGGCGCGCGTATTAAAAGCTGAAGATGTGCCTGAACGATTTGCCATTGCTGTGCGGCGGATGCGTCCGGTCCTGCGCGCGACCTGCAAGTCAACCAGCCCGGATTCGAATTGTGATTTTTTGATTGCCATTGATCCAGATCCTGACAGCGCGCCCAATGCGTTTCAAACGGTCAATGAAGAGGGGCAGCCGATCTTAGCATTCACCCTCACCCTGCTGGAAGATATGTATAACGCCGATGAGGTGGCCTTTGTCATCGGTCACGAGGGTGCCCATCATATTTTGCGGCATTTAGAGCGGCAAGATCAATCGGCGCGCGGTGGGGCGACACTCTTTGAAGCGCTGGCGGCGGCCTTGGGCGGCTCTAATCGATCGGTTGATGCGGCCTCTGAGATTGGCGCGGCGGTGAGCCGGCGCAATTATTCAATAACCTTTGAGCTGGAAGCGGATCGCCTGGGCGCGCAAATGACGCATAAAGCAGGTTTTGATGCGGTGCGCGGCGCGGCCTATTTCACGCGTATTCCAGATGCGGGCAACCGCTTCTTTGGCACCCACCCGCGCAATGCAGATCGCATCGCCGGGGTGAAGGCTGCGGTGGCAGGGCTATGAGTGGAGACGCGGCGCGGGCCTTGACCCCAAGGGCAGGATTGTGAGGAAATTGGGAGTGATCCTCAGCGACCGCGGCTCGAAATATGCGGTCTCAGGCGGCCGAGTCGCAGATCGGGCGGCAATTGATGCGGCACTGCGAGATTTGAAGCGAGACAAGAAATATGCCAAGGCGACCCATAACAGCTGGGGCGTTCTGCTCGATGGGGTGCCGCTGAAGTCAGACGATGGAGAAAGCGGCGCTGGGATGGTCATTCTGCGTATGTTGGAACGGGCTGAGCGGCGCAATGAGCTGATCATCGTGACCCGCTGGTACGGCGGCAAACACCTCGGCGGCGATCGCTTCCGCCATGTGCAAGAGGCAACGCGTCTCTACCTCGATCACCCCGCGCCCTAAGGCTTGGCGACTGGGTTGTACGGAGATCACTTTAAGAAATTTCAACAAATTTCAATATTTTAAGAGATAATTCGGCCCCAGAGATCATAGGCACCGGCCTCGTCAACCTCGACCGTCACAATGTCGCCGGGGCTCAGGGCTTCGGTGCCCTCATCAATAAACAAATTGCCGTCAATCTCGGGCGCGTCGGCCATTGTTCGGCAGGTGGCGATGCCCTCTGCGTCCAGCTCATCGACGATAACCTCCATATGCTGGCCCAGTTTTGCCGCCAGTTTGGCCTCGGAAATCGCCTGCGCTTTTTCCATAAACCGGTCCCAGCGCTCTTGCTTGACCTCATCAGAGACATGACCGGGCAGATCATTGGAGCGGGCACCGGCGACATTCTCATATTGAAAACATCCAACCCGGTCGAGCTGCGCCTCATCCATCCAGTCGAGCAGGGTTTGGAACTCTGCTTCAGTCTCGCCGGGGTAGCCGACAATGAAGGTCGAGCGCAGGGTGATCTCTGGGCAATCTTTGCGCCAAGCGGCAATCTCATCCAGCGTTTTGGATGCCGCAGCGGGGCGGGCCATGCGTTTGAGCACATCTGGATGAGCGTGTTGAAAGGGAATATCGAGATAGGGCAGGATCAGCCCCTCAGCCATCAGCGGGATCAAATGGCGCACATGCGGGTAAGGGTAGACATAATGCAAGCGCACCCAAGCGCCCAATTGCCCCAATTCGCGGGCCAGATCTGTGATATGCGGGCGCAGATCGCCCTCGGCAGTCGTCTTAATATCGATGCCATAGGCGCTGGTGTCTTGGGAGATGACCAATAGCTCGCGCACCCCGGCCTCAACCAATTTCTCTGCTTCCCGCAGGATCGCACGCGGCGGGCGGCTGACCAATTTGCCGCGCATATCGGGGATGATGCAAAATTTGCACTTGTGATTGCAGCCCTCTGAGATTTTCAAATAGCTGTAGTGCCGCGGGGTGAGGGAGACGCCAGAGGCGGGCAGAAGATCCACGAAAGGATCTGGCGCGGGCGGCACGGCGGCATGGATGGCATCCAAAACCTGCTCATATTGATGCGGTCCGGTGACGGCCAGGACCTTGGGATGCGTGCCGGTGATATATTCCGGATTGGCCCCCAAACAGCCGGTGACGATCACCTTGCCGTTTTGATGCAGAGCCTCACCAATCGCCTCAAGACTTTCGGCCTTCGCGCTGTCGAGAAAGCCGCAGGTGTTGACAATCACCGCCTCTGCGCCGGCGTAATCGGGGCTGATCGCATAGCCCTCCGCGCGCAGGCGGGTCAAAATGCGCTCGCTGTCAACTAAAGCCTTGGGACAGCCAAGCGACACCATGCCGATGGTCGGCTGGCCCGGGCGCGGGGTTTCAATCCGCGCTTTGGGCGCGAGGTCAGGGCGGAGGTGGGGAGGATTCTGTGCCATAGCGCCGCTATAGCAGAGATTGCCGGGATGTGTAGATGTCAGATTGCCGAGGCTAAACCCCACCGATGGCCCAAGCGAAGGTCTCAAAAATCCAAAGCACAGCATTTAATGTCGCGCCGTGGTCATGGGTGATGACCGCTGCGATGATCCAGATCGGGACCCAAAAGGCGAGGGTGATCATAGCGCAGATACAGACGCCAGAGAGGAAGCTCGCCTGCCGGCTCTGTGCACCGCTTTCCAAAAGACCGGCCACAAAATTGCGCCAGCCTGCGGGATAGTGCAGCGCCAGGGTGAGCAGCACCAGCGATAGATGCACTAGGGTGGGCAAGAGGGTGGAAAATAGCGTCATCATCAACCAGATATAATCGCCGGGGGCGGTGCGTAGATTGGCGAAAAGCTGCGCCAAATCCACCAGCGGCACCCCATCGGCCGGGGTCACAAAGGTGACAAAGGTGATGAGCGAGCATCCCAAGGCAAAGAAAATGGCAATTCCGCCCAGCCCATCTAAAATCGCCCGCCAAACCGCCCGTTTTTGCTCAAGCCCTAGGCGGAGCAAATAGCGGGTCAAACCGGCGGATAAGAAATCAAATAGCGCGTTAAAAAGCGGCAAGAGGCCAAAGGTCAGCATGAAGAAAACCGCCCGGTTACGTTGGCCCGCACCAAAATCATCTGGCATTTTGATCGCCATGACCAAAAAGGCCAGCAAAACGCCGCAAGAGAATAAGCGCACGACCATCGGGCGGGAAGAGCGCTTCTCTGCGACTGCGCCTGCGAATGCGACTGCGCCTAAGAATACGCCTAAGAATCCGACTGTGACTGCGAATCCGCCGACATTCCTTGGGACAGCAAAGTCATCGGCGTAAATTGATCCCAAAATGAAAATCCCCATAGCCAGGATGAGCCATAGCAAGGACCATCGGGATTGCGATAACATATAAAAAATAAACAAATTGACGCAGATCCGAGCCAAACCAAGGCAAATATCCGTGCCTGTGGCGGGCTGGCCGCAATCATCTCCTGTCCACCAAAATCAATCGCATGGCCCCAAAACCATTGGACCATCATGGCCGAAATAGGGTAGGCAAGGGCAAGGGCCATGGTGATGTCGAGCAGGCCAGAGCTCCAAGCCTTTTGCGCCGGGCCTTTCTGCGCCTCAAGGGAGGAGAGGCGGGTGTCGAGCCAATCCAACCCTCGGCGCATCACCGAACGGTAAAATTCCGCTGTGGAATTGCCGCGCAGCCCTTTAAGCCATCTGTCGCGATCCTTCGGATTTTGCGCCGTGTCGCGAAATGCCGGCATGCACATCAAAGCCATGAAACACAAAAAAGGCCAACCGAGCGCCCAATGCTGGCGCAGGCTCCAATCCAACAGCTTTAAAACAATTTCCACGGCATCCCCGCGCTCAAAATTTTCTTTTCAGAATATCAAGCGGCTGGGTATTTTCAAGGCAGTTGGCTTACCTGCGGCGGTCGCGGCGGCTGGACATGGGCTGGAAGGCCACACCGACATGCGCTTCGCAATAGGGTTTTCCGGCTTTCACAGCCAGACCACAGAACCAAAAATCATCTGTTGCCGGATCACCGACCGGCCATTTGCAGGTTTTTTCGGTCAATTCCATTAAGCTGATCTTCTTGGCAGTCTTTTCGACTTCGCTGACCTTCGCCAGAGCTTCGGGGCTGATCTCATTGGCTGAGGGCTGCGGCGGCAGAGGCTGGCCGGCCGGAATGATCTTGCGCACCGCAGGCGGGGTCACGCGCATGGTCTCGGGCGCCGGGGCGGCTGGTTTTGGCGCTGCGGCTGGTGTTGCCGGCGCGGCGGGCTTCGCCTTGGCCTGCGTCTTTGCCTTTTCCTTGGTGGCGGGCTTGGCCGTGGTTGAGGTCACACGGTTGGACAGGCCCAAACGGTGCACTTTGCCAATCACCGCATTGCGGGTCACGCCGCCCAATTCCTTGGCGATCACACTGGCCGATTGGCCCTCGCCCCACATTTTTTTCAGAACTTCGACGCGTTCATCAGTCCAGGACATCATGCCCCCCCTTGAATTTCGTAG